>Ga0308171_1004387_pt1 | contig 11631 bp, 11 predicted proteins | sample PhyGR1_FD_202135 | JGI IMG/M metagenome (GOLD analysis project Ga0308171, IMG submission 202135) | Phyllosphere microbial communities from UC Gill Tract Community Farm, Albany, California, United States - DLSLSG.R1 | ecosystem: Host-associated > Plants > Phyllosphere > Unclassified | place: USA... | reverse complement strand
CGCAGCCCCGGCACGACGAAGCGGAAATATGGATTGAACCGGTCCAGCCCCAGCCCATCGGCGCCGATGCCCGTCAGCGCCGCGCATTCCGCCCGCATGGTGTTGGCGCCGAAGCCCGCTACCTCCAGGCGCCCCTGGGCCAGCGACTGCGCCTTCAGCCGGTCCCAATGCGGCAGCGGGTCCGTCGGCAGGCCCGCCAGCGTGCCGCGCGGGTCCCAGAAGGATTCGGCCTGGATGAGGATGAGATGGGGCGCAGGGCCACCCCCCGCGGGCGCGAAGGCGGGCGGATATGCGGGGAAGGCAGCCTGCCGCCCGGGCCGTTCCGCCCGCGCCGCGGCCCGGTACAGCGCCAAGCTGGCCAACAGGCCGAAGCGGGCGGTGTCGGCAGCGGGCGCGCGGGCCAGGGCACAGCGCAGGGCAGCAGGTGGCGCCCGCAACGGCCCGAAGATCAGCAGCAAGCCGCCGGCCACCAGACCCGCCCTCACCCCTTCCGCCAGCGGGGGCCGAGGCTCCCAGATCCAGAGCGCAGCCAGTACCGCCAGCCCGGCCACCAGGCCGCCGACCACCCAATGCGTTCCGGCGAATGGCAGATAGAGCGAAGGGTGGCGCACTACCAAAGGCAGCATCGCCGCGTCGCTGAACACCACGGGCTCGTCGAGCACTGCCCGCTTCGTGGCGTCCGCGAGCACCAGCCCCGCCAGCGGCATGGCCGCCAGCACCCCGGCCAGCACCGGCAGCCCGGTCAACCCCAGCAGGATGGCGGCGCAGGCGACGACGGGAATGAGGTCCAGCCATAGCCCCTGCATGCCATAGGCACGGGAGACAGCCCGCCCCGCCGCCCAGGCCAGCAGCGGCAACAGCAACGCGGGCAGGTAAGGCAGCAGCATGATCAGGGCGAATATCCGCAAGTCATCGCGGCAGAGTAGCCGAGCTGGCCCGCCGGGTCGCCGCCGCGATGCTCATGACCAGCAGCCTGCCCGGGCCTCGCGGCACCGGGCAGGCCGAAGCCTGGATCAGCCCAGGCCGGCCAGCACCTTGGCGGAAGCGCCGGAACGCTCGCCCAGCTTGGCGCCCTTGGCGACGGCCGCCTGCCCTTCCAGGCCGCGCGCCTGGGTCGCGATGGCCTTGCGCGCCTCTTCCTCAGCCTCGCCCGGCGGCAGCACCAGCACGCCGCAATCGTCGCACAGCACCGCGTCGCCCGGCATCACCACCACGCCGCCGACGGAGACCGGCACGTTCATGCGGCCGCCCAGGTCGTAGATGCGGGTGGTGATGGGCGCCATGCCCTTGCACCACATGGGGAAGTCGGAGGCCTCAATCTCCTCGATATCCGTGCAGGGGCCGCCGACGACGCCGGCCTTCGCGCCGGCGGCCTTCGCCGCCACGGTCACGCCGCCGCCCCAGCAGGCATGGCGGTCATCACCCAGGCGGTCCACGATCAGGATATCGCCCGGGCGCAGCAGGCCGAGCGCGTGGTGCAGCAGCGTCGAGTCAGGGCCGGGGATCTGAATGGTCACGGCGGTACCGGCAACGCGGCGGCGCAGCAGGCCCTGGATCGAGCGATCCATGAAGCCCCAGTGGCGCCAGTGGCCGACGGTCGCGGTCTCGGCCTTCTCCATCAGCTCGATCACCTCGGCGCTGATCTGGTTCGGCATCGCTTCAACGATGTATTTCGGCATCATTCACGTCCCATGGCGTTGGAGAAGCCCATCAGCCGCTCGACGAGCAGGACCATCAGGGCGGCGAAAGCAATCAAGGTCATCGCCAGGGCGGCGATGAGGGGGTCGGTGGTGTGCTCCGCATAACGGAACATCTCCACCGGCAGCGTCGTCAGGCGCGGCCCGACGAGGAAAAGGCTGATCACCGTTTCATCGAAGCTGACCAGGAAGGTCAGCACACCCGCAGCGATGGCACCGGGCGCCGCATTCGGCAAGGTGATGCGCAGCGCGGCCTGGAACGGCGTGGCGCCCAGGGTCCAGGCCGCGGCCTCCAGCTCCTTCGGTACGCCGGCGAAGGCGGTGGTCATGATCCGCACGGCGAAGGGAATCGCCACCAGGCAATGCCCCAGCACCAGCCCCGGCCACGTCGCCGCCAGCCCCAGCGGCTGCAACACCAGCAGCAGCGCCAGACCCAGCACCAGGGTCGGCAGCAGCAGCGGCGCGGTCAGCAGCGCCGCCAGAATGCCACGGCCGGGAAACTCCAGCCGGGCGATGGCATAGGCCGCCGGCCCGCCCACCAGCAGCGCCACCACGGCCACCACGGCGGCCAGGATGGCGCTGGTGCCCAGCGCCGACATCAACACCGAATTCCCGGCCAGCGCGACATACCAGCGGGTAGAGAAGCCAGGCGGCGGAAAGGTCAGGAAGTCCCCGGCGCTGAAGCTGATCAGCAGCACCAGCGCGGCCGGGGAGAGCAGCACCAGATAGCCCACGCAGGCCAGCAGGCGGAGCGCCAGGGTGGGCTTCATGCGCGCTTCCCCTGCAGCCAGCCGACGCCGCCACGCAGCAGCATCAACAGGATCAGCCCGCCCAGCAGCAGCATCGCCATCGCGGCGGCGGCTGGCCAGTCGACGCTCTCCAGCGCCAGGTTGTAGATCTCGGTCGCCAGCACGAACACACGCCCGCCACCCATCAGCCGTGGGGTGATGAAGGCGGAAATGCCTAGCACCAGGGTCAGCAGCCAGGCCGCCAGCAAGGCGGGCGCCGCCAACGGAAGGGTGACGCGGATGAAGGTGCGGAAGCGGTTGGCGCCCAGCGTCGCGGCCGCTTCCTCCAGCCGGCTGTCCAGCCGGCCGAGGCCCGCCAGCAGCACCAGCACGGCATAGGGCATCAGGCTTTCCATCAGCCCGACGCGTACCCCGGTCCAGTTGTTGATCATGCGGATCGGCGCATCGGTCAGCCCAACCCAGCGCAACACCACGTTAATCATGCCCTGGTCGCCCAGGATGGCCATCCAGCCCACCAGCCGCGCGGTGCCGGAGACCAGCAGCGGCGCGATGGCCAGCAACGCCAACAGGCCGCGCCAGCGCGGGCTGGCGGCGCGGATCATCAGCGCCACCGGGAGCGCCATGGCCACCGCGATGGCGGCCGAGGTGCCGGACAGGCCGAGAGTGTTGCCGATCAACTCCCAGGTGAATTCATCGCCCAGCAGCCGCGTGTAGCTCTCGCCCGTGACCGCCACTTCCATGGCGCCGGTCTCGGTGGTGCGGTTCAAACTGATGCGGAACAGCATCGCCAGCGGCCAGAGGAAGGCGAGGCCCATCACGCCCAGGGCGGGCAAGGCCAGCAGCCAGCCGATCATGGCGCCGGAAACACCAGCAGGTCGGTATCGCGGAAGGCCAGCCGCATCGGGCTGCCCGGCTGCAGCTCCCGCCACGGGCCATCGGTCCCGGCATGCAGCTCGGCGGTGATGACGCCCGCCGGGGTGTTGGCTTCCAGGGCAACGATCTCGCCGGTGTAGACGCGCCGGGCCAGGGTGGCGTCCAACACATTGGCCATGCCGGTCGGCGCAGCCTCGCCCGGGGCCAGCAAGCGGACGCGGTGCGGGCGCAGGAAAGCCTCGACCGGCCCGGCCGCCAGGCTGGAATGGGTCCGCAGCGCGGCCCCGCCTTCCGTCCGCAGCACGCCGCCGGCTTCCAGCCGCCCCTGAATCCGCGCCGCGCGGCCGACGAAGGTCGCGACGAAGCGCGTCGCAGGCCGTTCGAAAATCTCTTCCGGCGCGGCCAGTTGCTCGACCTTGCCGGCATTCATCACCGCGACCAGGTCGGCCATGGCCAGCGCCTCGGTCTGGTCGTGTGTGACAAAGACGGCGGTGGTGCCCAGCCGCTGTTGCAGGGCGCGGATCTCATCGCGCACCCCTTCCCGCAGCTTGGCATCCAGGGCGGAGAGCGGTTCATCCAGCAACAGCAGATCAGGCTCGATCGCCAGGGCGCGGGCCAGGGCCACGCGCTGCTGCTGGCCGCCGGAAAGCTGCCGCGGCTTGCGTTGCGCGAAGCCGGACAGCCCGACCAGCTCCAGGGCCGCCAGCGCGCGAGGCCCCCGCTCCGCCCGCGCCACGCCCTGCATTTCCAGGCCGAAGGCAACGTTGCCGACCGAGGTCATGTGCGGGAACAGCGCATAGGATTGGAACACTACCCCCATGTGCCGCTTATGCGGCGGCAGGGCGGTCACATCGCGGTCACCGACCAGGATGCGGCCTGATTCCGGCTTCTCCAGCCCAGCGATCATCCGCAGCGTTGTGGTCTTGCCACAGCCGGAGGGGCCGAGCAGCGCCAGCAGGGCGCCGCGCGGCAGATCGAGGGAAATACGGTCCACCGCCGGGGCAGCGGCCCCGGCATAGTGGCGAACGAGTTGCTCAAGGCGTAGATGCGGCGAGGACTGAGACATCTGTTCCGAAGACTTACTGCTGCGCCGTGATGACTTCACGCCGCCAGCGCTGATTCCAGTTCTCCCGCACCCGCTGCATCTCGACCCAGTCAAGCGGGATGACGCGGGCGTTGAATTCTGCGGACTGCGCCGTGCGCGCCCGGGCCTCGGGCGAGATCTGCGCCGTGGTGTTGGTGGGGCCGTAGAACAGCCGCTCAGTGAAGGCCTTCTGCGCCTCGGCCGAGAGCGCATGCGCCATGAAGGCGCGCGCGGCGGCGGCGTTGCGGCTGCCGGCGACGATGTTGATCGTGTTGATCTGGAACGCCGTGCCTTCCTGCGGCAGCACCACGCCGATCCGCCCCTGGGATTGCAGGCTGTACAGTTGGGAGCGGGCGTTCCAACCGGTCGCGAAGGCGATCTGGTCGTTCAGGATCATCGTCGCACCGTCCGGCTTCGGGTCGAAGGTCTGCGCGTTGGCGGCGATTTCCTTCAAGCCGGGGATGGCGTTGCGCAGGTTGCGCCAGTCGCCGCCATTCGCATGCGCCAGGATGGCCGTCAGCACCAGACCCTGGATGTTCGGCGGCGCGGAGACGGAGACGCGACCGCGCAGCGCCGGATTCGCCATGTCCATGAAGCGGGTGGGCGCCGGATTGATGGCCTTGGTGTCGTAGATCATCACCAGGTGGTCGAAGGTGACGCCGGGGCCGCACTCGCCGCCCGCGGTGCGCGCCTGCGCATCGATCTGGTTCAGCACCGGCATCTCCGCAGGGGTGATCTTCTCGACCAGCCCTTCAGCGCAGGCGAGGGCGGCGGTCGTGGTGTCCATGATCACGACGTCGACCTGCGGGTCCGCCTTCTGGGCGCGGAGCGTTCCCAGCATCTGCGCGCTGGTGCCGGGGGCGAAGTACTGTACCCGGTGGCCCGAGGCGGCCTGGAACGGCTCGATGACCCCGGCGGTGTATTGTTCCTGGAAAATTCCGGAATAGGTCATCAGGGTGACCTGGGCACCACTCTGGGCGGCCGCCGGCCATGCGGTTGCTGTCAAGCCGGCGACGCCAAGCATCGCCCCGATCCATCTGCTCATCCGGAGCCCCCAAATCTCGTCAGTCGAGGGATATGTTGAACAGCGTTGCGCTAGGTGAGCAAGCCATCAATCCGATCCTGACCGGAAGAATTAGCCAGATGCCAGTTTTTTACTCAGATTCGGCGCGTTTTCGGCAATGCCCGCCCGAAACATAGGCTTCTCGCCATGGAGAGTCATGCGGTGCATTGCTAAGAAGCACTCGGTTCGGCCATACGATTCGAAACTCAGTACCCCGGCCCACGTGAGGTTTCATCAAATGGAACCGGTAGCCGCACCATGATAACGCGCCTGGCCCTTCAAATCCGGGTAAAACACCCTCAGGTAAGGGAGCGGCAACTGTCCGTCACCACGGTCGTATTGCCTGAATATGGAGAGAATGACGAAAATCCTCACAGCGCCGTGAGAGAGTTATTCCTCTGATAGCTTGTTTCGGGCATCGTCCCGCATCTGCCGCTTGTTGGGGGGATTAATACGCGTGGCGGAGTTTTGGGCGGACTGGGGGGCCTTGGCCTATGCGGCCGCAGCCCTCTGGGCGTTTTTCGAAGGTGAGACTTTCGTATTGCTCGCCGCGGCGGCAGGACGGGCGACCAATCTAATCAACCCCTGGTGGCTGATGTTATCGGTCTGGGGCGGTTCCTTCCTGGGTGACCAGGTCTGGTTCACGCTCGGCCGGAAATACGGCACGAAGGCCGTGCGCAAGATCCCGGGCGCCGAACGCAAGATGGCGACCGCCGTGGGGTTCCTCGAGAAATACGGGGTGCTCTTCGTGCTGACCTTCCGCTTCGTCTATGGCGTGCGGAACGTGGCATCCGCAGCCTGCGGCATCGCGAAGATGCCTTGGTCCCGCTTCGCTTTCCTCAACTTCATCGCGGCTGGCCTGTGGGCCGGCTCCTTCGTGGCGGCAGGCTGGTACATCGTCGGTTGGCTGGGGGAGAAGGGCACGCTCTACGCCCTCGGCTCCATCGGCATCGCGGTCGTGCTCTACCTGGGTTTCCGGGCGGTGCAGAACTGGCGGAAGCCGTCGGCCACCCCCGCGACCTCCCCTGTCCCTGCTCCGGTCCCCTCCCCGGCACGGACCGAGGAGCCATAAAAAAAGGGGCCGCGAGGCCCCTTCTTTCGTCTCAGACCGTCTCGGCCTGCTTCGCCGGCAGCAGGTCCGCGTGCCAGCGTTCCGCCACGTCGGGGTGGGATCGCAGCCGCCCCTTCAGGTAGTTCTGGCCAACCGAGCGGAACAAGGGGTTCTGCGGGTCGCTGGCCGGGCCCTTCGCCTCTCGCGCCAGATGCTCTGGCAGGTCCAGCAACGGCACCTCCGCATCCAGCCGCGCCCCCAGGAAGAACGCGACGGAAATCCGCTCCTCGCCCGGGCCGGGGCTCACCACCCGGTGGATCGTCGCGCGCAGATAGCCGTTGGAAGCCAGTTCCAGCAGTTCGCCGATATTCACCACGAAGGTGCCCGGCACCGGGGATGCGTCCACCCAGGTGCCATCCTCCTTCAGCACCTGCAAACCCCGGCGGCTGTCCTGCAATACGAAGGTCAGAAGGCCGCTATCCTTGTGGGCGCCGACGCCCTGGTCGTCGCGCGCGTGCTCCTGCCCAGGATAGCGGATGATCTTCATCGTCTGGTTGGGCGTGCCGGCGACGATACCGTCCAGCGCATCCGCCGGCTGCTCCAGCGCCTCGGCAAAGGCACGGACCAGGCGCTGCGCCACTTCGGTCAGACGGGCCTGCCAGTGCAGCAAGGCTGGCTTCAGCGCCGGCAGCGCCTCCGGCCACTGGTTCGGGCCTTGCAGGCGGGACCAGGGCTGGCTTTCCGGCCCACGCGGCAGCGCCTCCCGCTCCGCATGCACGTCGAACTGCTCGCGCCAGTCGGCCTTGCCGCGCGTCAGCTCCTGCCCGGCGCGGTTGTAGCCGCGGAAATGCGGCGAGTGGATCATCTGCACGGACAGCTTGTCGGCCTCCGGCAGCGCGAAGAACTGGCGGGAGGTCGCCAGCACCTCATCGGCCTCCTGCTGCGACACGCCGTGGCCGGCCAGGTAGAAGAAGCCCACATCGCGGGCCGTCTGCCGCAGCTTCAGCAGGAAGGCGGCGCGTTGCTCCGGCCCCGCATCCAGTTCGCGCAGATCCAGCAGGGGCAGGGAAAGTTCAGCAGTCACGGGTGGTTTCCTCCGTCTTATTCAGCGGCGATCGGCAGCCGGGCGCTCTCCAGCGCCTGCCGCAGATCGGCCAGGATGTCGTCGATATGCTCGATGCCGATGGAAAGGCGGACATAGCCGGGCGTCACCCCGCTCGCCGCCTGCTCCTCGGCCGAGAGCTGGGAATGGGTGGTGGTGGCGGGGTGGATCGCCAGGCTGCGTGCATCGCCGATATTGGCGACGTGGTAGAACAGCTTCAGCCGGTCGATGAAGGCAGCACCCGCATCGGCGCCCCCAGCCAGCTCGAACCCCACCAGCCCGCCATAGCCGCCGCGCAGATAGCGGTCCGCCCGCGCCCGCGCCTGGCCGGTCTGCAGCGAGGGATAGATGACGCGGGATACGCCGGGCTGCCGCGTCAGCCACTCCGCCACCTCGGCGGCATTGCGCGCATGCCGCTCGATCCGCAGCGCCAGCGTCTCGATGCCTTGCAGCAGCTGGAACGCGTTGAAGGGGGAGATGGCCGCGCCCAGGTCCCGCTGCATGGTGCTGCGCACCAGTGCCGCATAGGCGCCGATGCCGTGCCGGGCGGCGACCTCGGTCCAGACCGCGCCGTGGTAGCTGGGGTCCGGCTCGTTCAGCGCCGGCTGGCGCCCGGGATGCGCCGTCCAGTCGAACTGCCCGCCATCGACGATGATGCCGCCGATGCTGGTGCCGTGTCCGCCCAGATACTTGGTGGCGGAATACACCACCACCGCCGCGCCGTGCTCCAGCGGCCTGGCCAGCAGCGGCGCCGCCGTGTTGTCCACGATCAACGGGATGCCGAATTCCCGCCCGATGGCGGCGACCTCGGCGATCGGGAAGACTGTCAGCTTCGGGTTCGGCAGCGTCTCCGCATAATAGGCCCGGGTACGGGCGTCGGTCAGGCGGCGGAAGCTCTCCGGGTCCGCCGGGTCGGCGAAGCGGACGGAGATGCCCTGCCGCGCCAGGGTATTGGCCCAGAGGTTCCAGGTGCCGCCATACAGGTCGGTGGAGGAGACGATGTTGTCCCCGGCCCGCGCCAGCGCCAGGACGGAAAAGGCCGAAGCCGCCTGCCCCGACGCCACGGCCAGCGCGCCGACGCCGCCTTCCAGCGCCGCCACGCGCTTCTCCAGCACATCGGTCGTCGGGTTGCCGGTGCGGGTATAGGTGAAGCCCAGCTTGGTCAGCGAGAACAGGTCCTGCGCATGGGCGGAATCCTGGAACTGGTAGGAGGTTGTCTGGTAGATCGGTACCGCCACGGCGCCGGTGGCAGGGTCCGCCCGCCAGCCGGCATGCAAGGCGAGGGTTTCAGGGCGCTGGGTCATCAGTTGCCCCTCACTCGGCCGCGACGGCGGCACTGGCAATGGAGACGCGGCCCACATCCTCAGCCGCTGCCAATTCGTGCAGCAGCGGAATCAGCTCGCGCCCATAGCCGATGACGTCCGGCAACGGGTCCCACCCCCGGATGATGTAGTGGGAGACGCCCAGCTTCCGATAACGCAGCATGGAGCGTGCCACTTGCTCCGCCGTCCCGACCAGCGCGGTGCTGTTGCCGCGCCCGCCCAGCACGCCGGCCATGGCGGTCCACAGCCGTTCATCCAGCACCTCCCCGCGCTGGGACAAGCCCACCAGGCGCTGCGAGTTGACCGCCTGCCCGGCCGCGATCAGCCCGGCCGAGCCGCTCTGCTGCAACTTGGCGATGGCACGGGCGCGGATGTGGTGGGCATATTCCCAGGCCTGCTTTTCGGTCGCGCCCAGAATCGGCCGGTTGGACCAGGAGAAGGCGAGTTGCCGCCCCGTGGGCACCGATTCACGCACGCGGTCCAGCATCGCCGCCGTATCCGCCAGCGGCTCGCCGAACAGGGCATACACATCGGCGTGCCGGGCCGCGACCTTCAACGCGGAATCCGATGCGCCGCCGAAGAAGATCGGCAGATGCGGCTTCTGCGCCGTGCGGATATCGGACCACGCCTGCTGGATGTTGTAGAACTCGCCCGCGTGGTCGAAGGGCTTCTCCGCCGTCCAGACCCGGCGGATGACGTCGAGGAACTCATCGGTGCGGCGGTAGCGCGCGGCATGGTCGGCGTGGTCGCCATCCTTGCGCTGGTCGGCATCCTCGCCGCCGGAGATCACGTGCAGCGCCAGCCGGCCGCCCGTCAGCTGGTCCAGCGTCGCCAGCTTGCGGGCCGCCAGGGTCGGGGCCACGAAGCCGGGGCGGTGCGCCAGCAGGAACTGGATCTTCTTCGCCACGGCGGCGGCATGCGCCAGCACCAGAAAGCCGTCCGGCGCGTTCGTCCAGTATCCCGCCAGCACGCGGTCGAAGCCGCCATCTTCATGCGCGCGGGTCAGTGCCTCGATATGCGCCGGCTGGAACGCCTCGCCGGACGCCGCCTCCAGATCCGACGTGGGCTGGGCCCAGATCATGCCGGTCACGTGCAGACTGCTCATTGTCGCTCTTCCTTTCAGATCGATGGAAGGTGCGGCCGCCATGCCGGGATGGCGTGGCGGCCGCGGCGACATCGCAAGGACGGCTGACGCGGCATGGCCTGGCTACTCCGCCGCGACGGAGAGGCCGCGCGCGTCGAGGTGACGCACCGCCGGCAGCAGGGAACGGCCATACTCCACCGCATCCTCCTCCGGGTCGAAGCCACGGATCAGGAAGGTGTCGACGCCCAGCGCACGGTAGTCGATCATCGCCTCCGCCACCTGCTCCGGCGTACCGACCAATGCAGTGGTGTTGGCGCCGGCCCCGACGGCGGCAGCGACTTCGGTCCACAGCCGCTTGTCACGGACACGGCCGCCCTTGGCGGCTTCTAGCAGCCGCGCGGAGCCGATGCTCTGCGGCTTGCTGTTGCCCTGCTCCACCGCATCGCCGCGCAATTCCTTGATCCGCTCCAGGATGCGGTCTGCGCGCTTCCAGGCGGCCTCCTCCGTCGCCGCCAGCACCGGGCGCACGGACAGGCTGAAGCGGATGGAAGCCGGGTCCCGCCCTGCCTCGGCGACGGAGCGGCGGACGCGGGCGATGGTCTCGCGTGCCTGGTCCAGTGTCTCGCCCCAGAAGGCATAGATATCGGCGTGCCGGCCGGCGAAGCGGATGGCGTCGTCCGAGGAGCCGCCGAAGAACACCGGGACATGCGGTTTCTGTACCGGTTTGATAGCCGAATGCGCGCCGGCGACCTTATAGTACGTGCCTTCGAAGTCGAACGGCTTGTCCTCGGTCCAGACGCGCCGCAGCAGCGTCACGAACTCGTCGGTGCGCGCGTAGCGCTCGGCATGGTCCAGCCAGTCGCCGTCGGCGCGCTGCTCGGCCGGGCTGCCGCCGGTGATGATGTGGATGCTGGCCCGCCCGCCGCTGATATGGTCGAAGGTCGCGAATTGCCGCGCGGCCAGGGTGGGCGCGATGAAGCCGGGGCGATGCGCGATCATGAACTGCAGGCGCTTGGTATGCACCGCCGCCAGTTGCGCCAGCGCCATGCCATCCGGCGTGCTGGAATGCCAGGCGATCAGGACGCGGTCGAACCCCGCCTCCTCATGCGCCTGCGCCATGCGGATGACGTAGTCGGTATCCAGGATCGGCCCGCTGGGCGGATGGATCTCGGAACCGGCGCGGTGCGACGTGAAGCCGATGAATTGCAAGGGATGAGCCATGGGAAGGGTCCTCCGTATTATCGTGCAGCGACGCGGTCGGGGCGCGGCGACGTCTCGCCCAACCCGGCGAGGCCGATCAGTCCGATGGTCAGGCCCAGCGCCAGGGCCGTGCGCAGCAACAGGTTGATCATGGCAGCAGCGCCGCGCGCCCGGCGGCGCTGTGGGCGGCTTCCGGCACCGGCACGTGCACGCGGCCGCACAGCACGTCCCGCAAATGGCGTTCGATCGGGTTGCGGCGGCTCTGCGCGTGGTTGCCGGCCAGGGACACGGCAGTCTCCACCGCGCGCACGGCGTTCTCCACCAGGGCGCTCTTCATCACATGCGCCTCCGTGGCCGGCGCCGGCGTGCCCTGGTCCAGCGCCTGGGCCAGGGAGCCGATCAGGCG
>Ga0308171_1004386_pt1 | contig 11633 bp, 12 predicted proteins | sample PhyGR1_FD_202135 | JGI IMG/M metagenome (GOLD analysis project Ga0308171, IMG submission 202135) | Phyllosphere microbial communities from UC Gill Tract Community Farm, Albany, California, United States - DLSLSG.R1 | ecosystem: Host-associated > Plants > Phyllosphere > Unclassified | place: USA... | reverse complement strand
CAATTGTAATATTATTGACTCGGAAACCGACACCGATAGCGCCTGCCATATCAAAATTATTATAATTGGAATTATTCCTGTATTTTTTTATCGTTACTACATCGTCAGTTTTGTTGCGGTCACTGTTGCCAATAAGAAAAGAAAACTGCGGTCCGGCTTCTACAAACAAATTAGGAATTGGTTCGAACTGAAACATAATCGGTGCAGAAATATAATCTAAACCTAGCGTGTGTGACACCCTATCATTGTCATATTTTACGCCAACACTATTGTAAAGGACTTCTGGCTGAATACTAAAAACACTGTTTACTGGCGCGTGCATATAGACACCCACGTAATAACCAAGTTTAGCATTGGTATCATCCCAACTTCTTTCTTTACTAATGGTCGCAATATTGGCACCACCTTTCACACCAAAAGATTGTGCAGAGATCATCGCTGTTGCAGAAATTGCCAAAACCTGAAATATCTTCTTCATATACATAATTGTTTATTGCTGACAAAAATATAAATTAAGAAATAAAAAAAGACCGAATGAATCGGTCTTTTGTAATATTTAAGATTTTGTAATGTTAGAATTTGTAAGACAAACCAACTTGGAAAGTATTATTTCTGTTTTTGTTGTCATTGTTTTCTAATGATGTATTACCATTTTCATCATTATTTTTCTTGTTGATATCTGTAAATCCTGCAACATATCTGGCATTGATACCCAAGTTAGGTGTAAAATTGAATCCCAAACCTAAAGCTGCTCCCATATTGAAACCACTAAAATTATCTTTCATCTCTCTAGAAGAATAAGATTCAGTGTCTGTAGAAGTACTTCCTCCAACAGTAGTAGTTGTCGTAGTATCACCTTTAGCTTTTGCACCCACTAGGAATCCGAATTCCGGACCTGCTTCCAAGTAAAAAGCTGGTGTTGCTTTGAACTGGAACATTACTGGTACAGTAATATAATCTAGATTAAGACTTGCAGAGTTTCTCACAGTTGTATTTGCTCCAGCCAAATCAGTAGTATAAGTATTTACTGTTTTGGCTCCCATTTGGCTATACAAAACCTCTGGCTGGATGCTGAACATTTCTGATATTGGTGCATTCATAAAAACACCACCGTAGAAACCTGCTTTAGATTTTGCATCTTCATAACCATCATCTGAGATTGAAGAAATATTAAGACCTGCCTTTAAACCAAATTGTGGACTTGTCTGAGCGAATGCGAATGTTCCTGCTACCAAACCTAATCCTAAAAATAACTTTTTCATAATATCAAATTTTAATTTTGTTTTACGGGAAGCATACTTCCAAATACTTTGCCAAAAAATTAAAAATAATTGATATTTTTTCAATATTCTATTTCAAATAATTAATTATCAATGTTTTAAAAATCATATTCATTGAATAACAACATTACTTCACATTCATATTTTTATAGAAATCGAGGGTCAAATTGATCTGATCTGCATGTAATTTCTGATCAAAAACACAACTGCCTAATCCATCGATCAATGAAAAGTTGATATTTCCGTCCTGATTTTTCTTATCATTGAACATCAAATTAAGGATATCTTCGTTCCTAAACTCAGAAATATCGATGTATGGGAAAAATCTTTGGATCTTTGTAATAATGGTCGAAGAAACTTCTACATCTATCAAACCGGCAAGTAGAGCCAGGTGCGTTTCGCAGATCATTCCAAGTGCAACTGCTTCTCCGTGAGGAATCAGATTTCCTTTTCTTAGAAAAAGGCTTTCGACAGCGTGACCGATCGTGTGTCCAAAGTTGAGGATCTTGCGGATATTCTCTTCTTTGAAATCCTTTGTCACCACATCATTTTTGATTGCCATACTTCTACTGATAAATGGCGCAACATCTTCTGGTGTAACCTTATATAATGAACTAAGGTCATTCCAATGGTTTCCGTCTGCAATCAAACCGTGTTTCAGCATTTCTGCAAAACCACTTCTGAGTTCTTCAAACTTCAAAGTCTCCAGGAATTTCGGATAAAAGAAAATCGCTTCTGGCAATGCAAAAGTCCCGATGATATTTTTAAGATACTGGTGATCGATCCCTGTTTTACCACCAATCGAAGCATCACACATAGCAAGCAAAGTGGTTGGGATATTAATGAACTTAAAACCTCTCTTATAAGTTGAAGCCACAAAACCACCCATATCCGTGACTACTCCACCACCAAGATTGATCAGTAGGGATTTTCTATCGGCTTCCATTTCTGAGAATATTTCCCAAAGCTGGGTCGCCGTTCCGATGTTTTTATTCTCTTCACCAGCTTCTATCTCGATGATCTCGAATGGTGCATCTGTTTCCAAATTGGGCATTAAAATCGGTAAACAATGGTCGTGTGTATTTTCATCCACCAAAATGAAGATCTTACTCGGCGATAACTGACCGATATATTCATTAAGACTACTGAAATCCTTGTCAAGTTCCTTTATCATAACTCAAATTTTAACAAAAATAAAAACAAATTAATTAGCAATTTTAATTATTTGAAGATTAATTTCAACGAGATCCATTATCAATAGATTTTAATTTCAAATCAGACCATTCTTATTTATAGACCTTCAAATCCTTTTGAAAAGAGATGGATTGTTGTTTTAATTCTCCAACTTCCTTGTAGTCATCAGTATTAATTTTATTAATGACCTTTCCATTCACAAAATAAAACCTTGATTCTGAGGTTAATTTTGGTTTAAGGAGATTTCCTTTCTCGTCGATGGTTTGGTATTTTTTCTTGAGTACAAAGATCAAGTTTCCTTTATCAAAATAAAACTGTGTCGTAATTATCGTACTTGACAAACCTACAGAATGAACTATTTTCTTCAATTCCTTATTTTTAAAATAGCCTTCGAGTTCCTGTCCGTTATCTGTCACTTCATTTTTTACATCTACAAAATAATCGTTGGGGACTTTTTTGACAATATAATTTTTGGATGTATTGATCATTTCAACTTGTCTTTTGATCAAATCTACATTTTGACCAAACCCAAAAATCGAAAGACAGAAAATCAATACAATAACAAACTTTTTCATAACGTTAAATTAAACAAAAAAGAGAAGCAAAACTACTTCTCTTTAATATGAATTTGAATCTTATTATAGATTACATGTGGATCGATCTCTTTCCAGTGGCGTCCAAAGCCGCTTCTTTCACAGCCTCTGCGTACGTTGGATGTGCGTGAGAACTTCTTGCGATGTCTTCTGCACTTGCGCGAAACTCCATTGCAATCACACCTTCAGCAATTAGATCGGCTGCTCTGGCGCCAATCATGTGGAAACCAAGAACCTCATCGGTTTTTTCGTCAGCGATGATCTTTACAAATCCGTCTGTGTCACCACTTGCACGGCTTCTTCCTAATGCTCTCATTGGGAAACTTCCAACTTTGTAAGCTACACCTTCTTCTTTCAATTGCTCCTCAGTTTTACCAACGCCAGCAACTTCCGGCCAAGTGTAAACAACACCTGGGATCAAGTTATAATTGATGTGCGGTTTTTGTCCAGCCAAGATCTCAGCAACCAAAGTTCCTTCCTCTTCCGCTTTGTGCGCCAACATTGCACCTTTGATCACGTCACCAATGGCGTAGATGTTTGAAACATTCGTCTGCAAATGGTCGTTGGTTTTCACTCTTCCTCTTTCGTCAAGTTCTACACCTGCTTTTTCCAATCCAAGTCCGTCTGTGTAAGGTCTTCTACCTACAGAAACCAGAACGTAATCGCCTTCGAAGTTTACTTCTTCACCTTTTTTATTTTTAGCGGTAACTTTTACAGAATCTCCGTTTCTCTCAACCGCTGAAACAGCTGTAGAAAGTTCGAATTTCATGCCTTGCTTTCTAAGCACTTTTTGCAATTCCTTAGACAAACTTCCGTCCATTCCAGGAATAATTTTGTCCATAAACTCAACTACAGTTACCTGAGAACCTAATCTCAAATAAACTGAACCAAGCTCAAGACCGATCACGCCACCACCGATAACAACCAAATGTTTAGGAATTTCTTTAAGATTCAAAGCTTCTGTAGAAGTGATGATTCTTTCTTTATCAAGGTTGATAAAAGGCAAGCTAGATGGTTTGGAACCAGTTGCGATGATAGTATATTTTGATTCGATCATTTCAGAAGAACCGTCGTTTTTGGAAACTTTGACCTGGGTTGCAGATTCGAAACTTCCAAGACCTTCAAAAACCGTGATCTTATTTTTATCCATCAAAAAGTTGATCCCTTTTGTAGTTTGATCTACCACTTCGTTTTTGCGGGCGATCATTCTTGCGATATCAGCAGTAGGCTCATTGATGATGATCCCGTGATTTGCAAAGTCGTGTTTTGCCTTTTCGAAATGTTCAGAACTATCAAGCAAAGCTTTTGAAGGAATACATCCAACGTTAAGACAAGTTCCGCCTAAGGTTGAATATTTTTCAATAATTGCTGTTTTGAAACCCAATTGGGCAGCACGGATTGCCGCAACATATCCACCAGGACCAGAACCGATAACGGTTACATCAAATTGACTCATATGATTTTGATTATTATTCGAATAAAAATTTCATCAAATTTACGAATTTTAGACGAATTTCGGAACTGATTTATGTAAGATAATTAATGTTTATTTTTGCAACAGATTTTAAAATTTCATTCAAATGTCAATCAAAACCAATTATCAAAATATCATTTCCCAACTTCCCGAAAATGTAAAGCTTGTTACAGTTTCCAAAACCAATCCGGCCGAGAAGATCAAAGAAGTTTATGATCTGGGACAAAGAGCTTTTGGTGAGAATAAAGTCCAAGAATTGTTGGAAAAGCAACCTGTTCTTCCGAATGATATTGAGTGGCATCTGATAGGACATCTTCAAACCAACAAAGTGAAATTTGTCGCCGGTTTTATCTCAATGATAGAAAGCGTTGACAGCGAAAAAATTTTGAAAGAAATTGATAAGGAAGCTTTGAAAAACAATCGAAAGATCAATGTTTTACTTCAAGTTAAAATTGCAAAAGAGGAGACAAAATTCGGATTGACCATTGACGAAGCCAAAGATATTTTCAATCAATATTTAGAAGGCAATTTTCCGAATATCGAAATCAAAGGTCTGATGGGAATGGCCAGTTTTGTGGATAATGTAACGCAGATCCGCGAGGAATTCGGAATTTTGAAACAACTATTTGATGAACTTTCCAGCTTAAAACCTTTGGAAACTTTATCAATGGGAATGAGTGGCGATTTTCCTTTGGCGATTGAATGTGAATCAAATTCGGTAAGAGTTGGGTCGGCTATTTTTGGGGAGAGGAATTATTAATTAAATTTTTAAAATAAACTTTCATAAACCCTCATCACATTCTTTGCAATCACGTCATCATTGAATTTCTGGACAAACTCCAAACCTTTGTCAGCACGGCGTTTTCTTTCAAGTTCATTGTTCCAAAGAAAATTAATTTTTGATTTAATATCAGCTACATTTTTCGGGTCGATGTAAACAGAATCTGGTCCGCCAGCTTCCGGAAGGCAACTTGTATTGCTTGTAATCACGACTGTTTCCGAATACAAAGCTTCGATTACAGGAATTCCAAAACCTTCAAAAAAACTTGGATAGATAAAAATGTCTGCGAGTTTGTAGATTGCCGCCAATTCTTCCATAGAAACGCCTTGTAGAAATTGGACTTCGACTTTACCTTTTTTGATTTCTAATTCTATTAATTTAAAATATTTTGGCTTTTTGGTTCCAACTACTACTAATGGAATTTTAGAACCATTCAAAGCTTTGACAATGTTCAGAAGATTTTTTCTAGGTTCAATCGTCCCAACATTGATAATGAATTTCTCCGGAAGTTGAAATTTTTCTTTGACTTGATGAAGAAATTCCGCAGATTGTTTTTCCTTAAAGCTTTGATGACAACCTTGATAAACGACTTCGATTTTACTTTCCGGAACTTTCAGATAATCAATAATATCTCGTTTAGTCTGTTCGGAAATGGCGATGATCTTGTCCGCAGAAACAGCCGCTTTTTTGAATTTCCAAAAATGAATTCTACGATCCAACCAAGTGTAATATTCTGGAAATCTTTCGAATATCAAATCATGGATTGTCACTACTTTTTTGATTGGTTTTTTGTTCCATTTCAATGGTAGTTCGCCAGATAATCCATGGAAAATATCAGCGCCTAAATTTTGCGCATCGATTCCCATTTTGAATTGTCGGGACAAAGTTCCTTTTGAAGTTTTGACGTGCGAAACGTTTGGAAGTTCTAATATTTGATTTCCTTTTTCAGACGTTTTTTTGCTGATTAAAATATATTGATTCCCTGGAAAAACATTGGAAAGAATTCGTACCAGATCTCTGGAATAATTCCCTAATCCTGATACGCTGGAAAAAATACGTTTGGCATCGTAAGCAATCTTCATCTTTTACTTTTTGGAATTAATTTGAACATTTTGCTTCACCATTTTGGTGTACAGAGTGTCCAAAAATTGTTGTTGTCTCTTATCATCTTTGAAGTAGCGTTGATAATTCACACTGCAACTTGAAACATCCGTGATATTATTGGGATTGAAAGACCAATCATCCAAATCCTTTACCAAAATACCTAAATCATCATTGCAGCTTTGCCACATTTCGGAGAATTTGCTCTTTCTATCATCACTCAGTTTGCTGAAATCGGCATAGACACTGAAACCTCTCATCTCTGTATTAAAGAACTTAGAAATCCATGTCACTGGAACGCCAGCCCAATTGATTGTTACACTATCTTGTAGTTTGATATCTGTAAGCGTACTCTCATCCAACTGTTCATTTTGCTCTCCTTCTTTCGAAAACTGTTGTTGGTAAACTAGTTTTGTTCCAGCCGGAACCAATATCTTTTTGACAACCATCGGTTTTGTGGTGATGTAGTAAGGATAATCAGGTGGTGGACTTCCATTCAAGCTTAGACTTGGCAGGCAACCATTCATTAATAGAATGATAAATATGGTGCAAAATTTCATCATTCTGGTTTTATGTTTTGATTATTCAGGAATTCCCTGATCGTACAGAAACTATAATTATTTTTCTTTGCCCAACCAATGAATTCTTCGAAACGATTTTCCATCTGCTTTCCTGTATTTTTGAAAGTATAACCAGGCAATTTATACTTCGGATCAGAAATATTACTAAACTCCCAAGGATGAAAATAGATGTTCAAAAAGCCTGTGGAATCTAATGATAATTTGGACAACAATTGATAGATCCAAAGTGGGAAGTTATGAAAACTTAGCCAGAACAAAGGCACTCTGAATATCGTAGCAACCGAAGCTGGAAACTGAATAACTTTCCCTTGCCAAAATGGTTTTCTGCTAACCTTAAAATTATTATATCTGCCAGGAAGATAAGTTGGATTGATGGAAGAATTGTAGAAATATCCTGCATCTGCAACCGCTTTTTCTGAGACAGGCATCATTCTCGGCATTCTTAGGCCAACTACTTCAGTTTGAAATAATTTTTCTAATTCCTGTTTTGATTCTGTTAAATGTTCTTCTTTAAAATCTGAATGAAACCAAGTGTGAGAAGCCAACTCATGGCCTTGCGACAGCAATTCTGTTATAAGATCTTTGTTTTCTCTTGCAAAAATGACGGTCGAAAAAAAAGTTGCTTTGACATCGTGTTTTTTGAGAATGCAAAGAATATTCTGCAGACCGTTTCGTGAAACAGAAATTTGTTCGTCAAAAGGAATTTCGCCATTATATTCCAAAGGCATATCAAATTCTTCTATGTCAAAACTTAATAATATCATCTATTACAATTTTTTTGAACGTACAATATAAATTGGTCTATTCTTCATCTGCTTGAAGATTTTGCCCATGTAAATTCCCAAAATCCCAAGAATGATCAACTGAACGCCACCAAAAAAAACAACGGTCATAATGAGGGACGCCCAACCTGAAATCTCAGTTTTATTGATAAATGAATAAATAACATATGGTGCGTATAACAATGGCAACAGTGAGAAAAAGAAACCCAAATATGCCGCCAAATAAAGAGGTTTCACACTAAAGGCGGTAATTCCTGTGAAGGCAAATTTGATCATTCTCCCTAAGTTGTATTTACTGCTTCCGGCAAAGCGGTCAGCAGCTACAAATGGGATTGCAAATTGTTTAAATCCAACCCACTTGACCAATCCGCGAAGAAAAATATCGGACTCACCGGAACTTCTGACCACATCAACTACCGATGCATCCATCAAACGGAAATCTGAACTTCCCTTCTCCAACTCTACATCCGATAAACTGGATAATAAATGATAAAAAAAGTCGGAGGTCTTTCTTTTGAAATAACTGATATTCTTGGAATATTTCCTAATGGTATAAACAATATCATAACCTTCTTCCCATTTCTGGATAAGTTGTGGAATCATCTCCGGCGGGTGTTGCATATCACCATCCATAGAAATCACACAATTTCCATCAGCAAAATCCAGACCTGCTTTTACGGCATTTTGATGTCCGAAATTCCTGGAAAATTCTATAAACTTGACCTCAGCAAACTTTTTAGACAGATCTTCTAAAATTGATTGGGTATTGTCTCTGCTTCCATCATTCACAAAAATAATTTCATAGTTGTATCCTGACAAAGTTTTGAAAACCTCATCAACTGCAAGCCTGATCTGAGAGAGATTCTCCTCCTCGTTGTAAGCCGGAATAACTATGGAAATTTTTTTCATTAATCTAAATTATAATCTTTCTCGAAATCTTTTGTCAACAATTCGTACATTACTCTGAACCAGACTACTATACAAGGAATTGCCTTGGTAGAATATTTTATAAAGTAATCTTCTTTGATAAATTTTGGAAACAGGTCCGAAAATGCAAAACAAGTGAAAATCATGACGAAAACCAATAATCCAATGTCAATCTTTGAAATTTTCTTTTGCATCAAAAACCAGATCATAACGCCTGCAATTGCAATGATATATGTTGGACTTTCTGAACCCGAACTGAACAGAACTAAAAACAGTAATGTAGAAGCCAATATCATCATCTGAAAACTTAGATTTTTATATTGTTTTATTCTGAGATATGGTATCATAAACAAAACAAATCCTGGAACTACGAATAAAAGATTTGACAAATCTGCTCTTCCCAAAACTCTTCTTACAACGCCCATCAGAGAATAATCCTGACGGCTCGTTAAGGATTGGTTGGACAAATTCTTCTCGGACAATGAGACATACCAATCGATATAAGATTGAATTCCGAATTCCTTACTGGAGATGAGCATTGGTAAAATAAAGAACAGAATAGCAATGATGATAAAACTCAATACAAATCTAAGTTTGTTCTTAATAAAAAAGAATGCGGACAATCCAACAATTCCATACACTTTCACAAAGGTTCCAATGAGAATTGCAAAGGCCGACTGCGCTTCTTTTCTTTCGTAAATGTAAACTGCAGATAAAATCAGTAAACCTGTCAAGATTATATTAAACTGAAAATAAGTTGCCGCCGTGATGAATTCCTGAAGACAAAGCCAGGCAAAAAATGATTTTTTCGCGTTGGAAAATGGAAGTTTGTAAACCGAATAGAGAAAAACCAAAGTGATTGCCACATTCCACAAAACAGCACCAAAACCATCCGGCATCATTGCAAAGGGCGCAATGATCAAACTGAAAAACACACCATAATGATTGCTGTCAAAAAAAAGATCTGGGTATTGTAAAAAGATGTTTTTCTCTTGTAATGTATTGTAAAACACACCTTTGAAAATCAGATAGTTGTTGTAGCCGCCTGTTCCCCTTTTGTATTTGCTGTAACCTGTAACAGCTGCAACGATAATATAAATGATAAAGATTATCCTGTAATCCGAAATGAATTTTAAGAACTTCTGTTTCAATGTTTTCGTAGGTTTAGTATAAAAAAAATGTCATTCTAATAAGAAGTTGAATTCTCATTAGAATGACAAATATAAGTTTAAAATCTATATCTATTAAACCGCCACATTATTTTCTCTCAAAGCATCGTTAAGAGAGGTTTTCTTGTCTGTAGATTCTTTTCTTTTTCCGATGATCAGTGCGCAAGGCACCTGAAATTCGCCAGCTGGAAACTTCTTTGTATAACTTCCCGGGATCACCACTGAACGTTCTGGAACGTAACCTTTCGTTTCGATTGGTTCAGGTCCGGTTACATCAATAATTTTAGTGGACATTGTCAGGCAAACGTTTGCACCTAAGACAGCTTCTTTTCCTACTCGAACACCTTCTACTACGATACATCTTGATCCAATGAAAGCATCATCCTCGATGATAACCGGAGCAGCTTGTAATGGTTCCAAAACACCACCAATTCCTACACCACCGCTTAAGTGAACATTTTTACCGATCTGTGCACAACTGCCAACTGTAGCCCAAGTATCAACCATAGTCCCGGAATCAACATAAGCACCGATGTTAACGTAAGATGGCATCAAGATCACACCACTTGCTACGAAACTTCCGTGTCTAGCAATAGCATGTGGCACTACTCTAACGCCTTTTTCTGCGTAATTTTTCTTCAAAGGAATTTTATCGTGGAACTCGAATGGTCCAACTTCTATGGTTTCCATGGTTTGGATCGGGAAGTACATTACGACTCCTTTTTTCACCCACTCGTTGATCTGCCAATCGTTTTCTGTAGGTTCAGCCGTACGCAATTCGCCAGCGTCTAATTTTGCTACAACTTCTCTTACTGCATTTTGATATTCTTCTTCTTTCAAAAGTTCGCGGTTATCCCAAGCTTTTTCGATTTTTTCCTGTAAAGACATATTTTTTATAAATGATAATTGATTAATGATAATTGATTCCCATTTTGAGATGGAAATCGTGTTCCGCAAAAATAATAAAACTAAAGGACACTTCTCGCAAAAAGGAAAGCTTTGTTCCAATACGCCTCATTGAGAGAAGAAATGATCACACCTTTGGAAGTTGAGGCATGGATGAAGGTCACTTCACCCGTGTTCATAATATCATGAACGATTCCGACGTGCGTCACAGCAGATCCGCCAGCGGTTGCAAAAAACAGGAGATCACCGGGTTTTGCCTCGGAGATATTGATGGATGAACCAGATTTTCCCTGGTCTTGCGAACGTCTTGGCATTTTCATATTATTCTCATCGAAAACTTTGCAGACCAAACCAGAACAATCAAATCCAGCTTTTGTATTTCCAGCGTATTTGTACGGCGTACCGAGATAATTCTCTGCGTCATTCAAAATAGACGCTCTGGTTCCGGAAACATTCCCTGAATAGGTCGAACTTAGTTTTTTGAGATTGGCAGATTTGGTAGTCGTTGGTTTTTTGTAGGAATATTTTTTTGTGGATTTCGAAGCACCACAAGACACCAGAATTATTGAAAATAGAATTACCAGTACAGATCTTTTCATTGAGTAGATATTAAACAGTAATTTTTTTTCGATAGGAATAATTTGGATGATATCACAAAAATAGGACAGTTATCTAAATTAAACAAGAGTTTGAATTAAAATTTAACACTAATAAAATCTTAGAAATTCTTATCGAGACCAATTCCCACACTCTTATTTTGATAAAAAGGCATGACCATCATTCGAGAATGTTCATTTTTCCCACCTAGAATTTGATCGATCTTGCGACAAAGTCAGGAACAATCA
>Ga0308171_1004382_pt1 | contig 11644 bp, 6 predicted proteins | sample PhyGR1_FD_202135 | JGI IMG/M metagenome (GOLD analysis project Ga0308171, IMG submission 202135) | Phyllosphere microbial communities from UC Gill Tract Community Farm, Albany, California, United States - DLSLSG.R1 | ecosystem: Host-associated > Plants > Phyllosphere > Unclassified | place: USA... | reverse complement strand
TAAGGGCTCGGTGCGGTGTAGCCGAGTTCGTTCTTGAGATAGCCCTCGATCCCGGCGCTGGTGCCCGAACCGAGCGACATCGACGGATCGTCGAACGGCGGGCGCAGCTTCGATTCCGCGATGGCGCGGGTCGCCCGGCCGTCGAGCTGGCCCGTGCGCAGCCCCTTGTCCTCCAGCAGCGCAAGCATGAAGTCGTAGTTGTCGAGGCGCAGGTTCTTCGCCTCGATGGTATCGGCGGGGATGCCGATCAGCGCCGCCATGCGCTCGGCCACCTTCCTGCGCTCATCAGAAGGCAAGGCCGGGCCGCGCATGAGGGCGGAGGCATATTCGGTCTGCGCGAAGTTCAGCGCCTCGGCGTAGTGCTGCGCCACGGTACGCCCGCCCCGGTCGATCGCCTGATGATACCATGCGACCGCCGCGAACGTGGGCAGATGCATAGCCTCGGACAGCACCGGACCATCGGCATCGCCGATCGCCAGCGACAGCAGCACGACGCCCGCGGGCAGCGGTTTCTTGGCCTTCATATCCTCGTTGACGATCGCCAGAGCGCGCGACGTACCGTAGCTTTCGCCAACCAGCACGCGGGGAGACGCCGTGCGGTCATTGGCCTTGACCCACGCCTCGATCATCGCCGAGACGCCCCGCGCATCACCACCGACGCCCCAGTAGCCGCTGGCGTCGCGATCCTTAACCGGCATGCTTGCGCCCGTACCCACCGGGTCGATAAAGACGAGGTCGGCGACGTCGAGCAGGCTGTGCGGATTGTCCTCCAGATGTGCCGCATCGCCCTTGCCGACGATCCGGCGCGGCCCGAGCGCCTGCATGTGCAGCGGCGAGGACGATGCGCCCGGCCCGCCGTTGAAGACGAACAGGATCGGGCGCTTCGCCGCATCGCCCTTGGTCTCGGCGACGTAGGCGTAGCTCACGCCCACGGCGACCGGGACGCCATCCGCTCCCGGCATCGGCAGTTCGGTGACGATCGCTTTGTAGGCCAGCTTGCGCCCGGCGATCTTCGCGGAATGACGGGTGACGACGACGCGGTCGGTAGCCGTGTCGCGCGGAACCATCGGCTCCATCGCGCGCAGGAACGCAGGCGACATCGGCGCCTCCCCGTCCTGCGCATGGGCCGCAACCGAAGTAGTGGCGAGAAGCATGGCGGCGATGGCGGAAAAGTTACGCATGGGCATTTCCTGCAGGATCAGGCGCGCGGCAGCGCGGCGAGGAGGCGGTCGATGTCGTGCTCGTCCGTGAAGACCGAGGGGCAGACGCGGAAGCGGTTGCGTGAAAGCGTGATGCGCGCTTGCGCGGCGTTCAGCGGGTCGGACAACTTGGCGTAGGCGCCTTCCAGCGCGCAGGTCACCAGCGGCGTGCGCGATCCTTCCGGGGTGACGATGGCATAGCCCTTCGCCGCCAGCCCTTCGCGCAGGCGCGCCAGCAGCGGCAGACGGTGCGCCACCATGCGCTCGACGCCGAGGCCGAGGATGTAGTCCAGCGACCAGTCGAGCTGCGCCAGTACCGCGTGCGACCGGGTGCCGCCCGCGAACAGCCCTTCCATATCGCCGCGCGGGGTGGTGTCGGCGATCGTGTCGCCCGGCGGATCGAAGGGGTAGACGTGCGGCGCGAAGCCGGAGAGCTGGTAGTAGCCGAAATGGGTGCGCTTCAGCCGCTCGCGCAGGTCGGCGCGGGCGTAAAGGAAGCCGAGGCCGAAGTCCCCCATCAGCCACTTGTAGCTGGCGGTGGAGGCGAAATCGACGCCGCTTGCCCGCACGTCGATGGGGATGGTGCCTGCCGCGTGGATGATGTCCGCATAGACCAGCGCGCCGCGTGCGTGGGCGATCTCGCAGATGCGCTTCAGGTCGTGCTCGAAGCCGTTGTAGGTCGATACCAGCGAGAGCGCGACGAGGCGGGTGCCCGGCGTGATCGCCCGCTCGTAGGCCTCGACGGAGATGCGCCCGCCTTCCGGCCGCAGCCAGGCCACGTCGACGCCCTGCTTCGCCAGCTCCTCGTAAAGATAGAACGAGCCGAAGAAGTGCAGCGTGTCGGTGACGATGCGCCCTCCGCCGCGCGGGAAGTCCAGCGCCTCGATCACCAGCTGCTCGCCTGCGGTAGTGCTCTGGACGAAGGCCAGTTCCTCCGGTGCGGCGTTGATCAGGCGGGCGAAATTGGCCTTCACGCGCGTCTCGACCTCGTCGGTCGGGTAGTGCCCCTCCATGGACGTGCGCTGGTCGAGGTAACGCTGCACCGCCGCCCGCGCTCCGAGCGGGATCGGGTGCATCGTCCCGCTATCGAGGTAGCCCGCGACGGTGGGCGCGAAGGCGGCGCGATCCGGCAATGTTGTGAGCTTGATTGCGGCAACCGCGCGGGCCGCCACCGGCACGGCACTCGCCGCCGCCAGAACGCCGCGCCGTGTCATTCCCTTGATCTCCATGCGCGCTCCTGTGCTCCGTGCCATGCACACTAACCCGGTCTTCGCGAATAGAATTCGCCGATGTTGCGCGCCGGAAGCGCCATAGCGACGCACGGCAGCCTGTCCAACAGACCCCAACTGCGCATAAAAATGCCTCGGCCCAGCCGCTATCGTCGATGCGTGATCCGGAGACCGACCATGCTGCGACTGGCTGCCATTCCCGCCCTGCTGATGACCTTGGCCCTGCCCGCGCATGCGGCGCCGGTCTGCAAGGCGGATGCGGTAGAGACCCGGCACCACGCCGTGATCGCTGGCAAGCGCATCGATTATGCCGCTTGCGCCGGGACACTGCCGGTGCGCAACCTCAAGGGCGAGGAGCGCGGTCGAATCTTCTACACCGCTTACATCGTGCCGGGTCGCAAGCAGCGCCGCCCGCTGACCTTCGTATGGAACGGCGGCCCCGGCGCGGATTCGCGGCTGCTGCAGTTCCATGCGCTCGGCCCCCGCGTGATCGCCAGGGGGCGCCTCGCCGACAATCCGGCGAGCCCACTCGCGGTCAGCGACCTCGTCTTCGTCGACCCGGTCGGCACCGGCTTCAGCCGCGCCGATACGCCGGAGCATGCCGCCGATTTCTACGGCACGCGCGCGGACATCGCCTCTGTCGCCGGGTTCGTCGGCGACTGGCGCAAGGTCTACGGCCGCGCTGCCGCACCGCTCTACCTCGCGGGCGAGAGCTTCGGCACATGGCGCGCGGCGGGCGTGGCCGAGGCGCTGGTGGATGCAGGCACGCCGTTCGCGGGCATCGCGCTGATCTCGGGCGGTATCCCGCTCGGCGACATGCCCGACCGCAATCTCATGCGCGCCCTGTCGCTCGACAGCCGCATCGCCACCGCCCATGCGCTCGGCCGCCTTGCGCCGGGTGCCGACCGCGCGAAACTGCTGGCCGAAGAGCGCGAATGGGCCACGCAGGTCTACACCCCGGCCCTCGCCGCGCCCGATGCGCTGTCCCCGCAAAAGCGCGAGGCGGTGATCACTAAGCTGGCGCGCTATCAGGGCCTCGATCCCGCCATCGTCGATGGGAAGACGCTGTGGGTCTCGCCCCGCCAGTTCCGCACCGCGCTGCTCGCGGGAGAAAAGAAGACGCTCGACGTCTTCGACATGCGCCGCTCCGGCCCTGAGCCTGACCAGGCCGCAGACAACGCGCTCGTGCTCGACTACTATCGCACAACGCTGGGCTATCGCGCGGGCAGCTATGCCGGGATCGACGCCCCGGCCTCGAACGCGGGCAGCGAGTGGCAGTACGACCAATCGCCGATCACGAAGGAATCCCTCGCCCGCGCCATGGCCGGGGAAGGCCCGCCCAGCCCGTCGCAGCCCTGGACCCTGCGCGCGATGGAGACAATGCCGACGATGCGCACCTGGGTCGCTGCCGGGCGCTTCGATTCGCTCAACAGCTGCGCGGGCAATCAGGCGACGGTCGCGGCGCTGCCCGCTTCGATCGCCGCGCGCTTCGTGCTAAAATGCTACGAAGGCGGCCACATGATGTATGAGGATGATCGCGAAATCCTGCGCTTCGGGCGTGAGCTTGCCGCGTTCCTGCGATAACGCGCATAAATCTTGCGCCCCGAATTGCGATCGCAGCAGAACATGGGCGAGCGATGCGCCGAGGCCGGTGCGAACGCAAAACTAATCCCGGCGCCTGCGCTATGCTGACGGACAGGGAAACGCCGTGCCAACGCGGCGGCCTTCAGGGACATATCGGGGAATTCGGGCATGACACTTCGCAGGCAGACACGCACGCTTCTGACCACCACCGCACTCTCGGTCGCCGTGTTCGGCTCGCCGGTCCACGCGCAGGACCTGAGCCCCGCCGCGTTCGATGGCGCCGGGGCCGAAAGCGCCGGTGAAGCCATCGTCGTCACCGGATCGCGCATCCGCCGCGCGCCCAATTCCGATGCCGCCCCGGTCCTCGAAGTCGGCCAGCAGCAGATCCTCGATCGCGGCTATGTCAGCGTCGCCGACGCCCTCAACGACCTGCCTTCCAACGTGCCGACGCTCAACCAGGCGGACGGTTCGGGCGCATCGAGCGGATCGGGCATCCAGGCACCCAACCTCTTCGGCCTCGGCGCCGGGCGCACGCTGACCCTGCTCAACGGCCGCCGCATGGTGACCAGCAGCTCGGGCATCGGCGGCACTGACGGCGTCGGCGACGCACAGGTCGATTCCAACATTCTCCCGCTCGGCCTGCTCGAGCGCGTCGAGGTCTATCAGGGCGGCGGCGCGGCAGTTTACGGATCGGACGCGATCGCGGGCACGGTGAACTACATCCTCAAGAAGGACTTCACCGGCATCGTGCTGGACGGCCAGACCGGCATCTCCGACCGCGGCGACTACGGCACCTACTCGCTGCGCGGCACCGCAGGCTTCAACTTCGCCGAAGGGCGCGGCAACTTCGCGGTCGACATGGGCTGGTCGAAGAGCCCGTCGCTGCGCTTCTCGGATCGCCCGCTGTCGAACCTCGGCCGCCTGACCGTGTCGAACTCCGCCGACACCGGGCCGACCGACGGCATCCCCTCGGTCAAGGAAATCTTCAACGCCGGGTTCTGGCCTTTCAACGGCAACGGCGTGATCTTCACCGCGCCCGCGCCTCCGCCCAGCTTTTTGCTGCGCAACGGCGCCGGCAGCGCGCTACAGTTCGGCAGCGACGGCAGCGTCATTCCCTACGACCCCGGCACCATCCAGGGGATCCCCTTCGCCTCTGACGGCGAGGGCTTCCCTTATCAGGAACTGGCGGGCCTGCGCACCGGCGTCGAGCGCCTGACCGCCAACGCCATCGGCCATTACGACCTGACCGACCGCATCACCCTCTCGGCCGAGTTCCTCTACGCCAACACCAAGGGCCGCGAGATCCCGCAGGGCAACAGCCGCACCGTGCTGAACGGCGGCACGTATGCCGGGCCGATTGCGTTCACGATCAACAACGCCTTCCTTACCGACGAGGCCAAGGCCGCGCTGATCGCCGCCCGCCCCAGCTTCGCCAACGGCGCGCCACTGTTCCTGTCGAAGTACTTCTACGACCTCGTCCCCGACCCGGTGCAGACCTACAACACCGACACCTGGCGCGGCGCCCTGACGCTGGATGGTGACTTCGACGTCGGCAGCCGTAACTTCTACTGGTCGGTTTCGGGCAGCTACGCCCGCGTCGAGGGCAGGCAGCGCAGCTGGCAGGTCGTCAACAGCCGCTACAACAATGCGATCAACTCGGTCCTGTCAGGCGGGCAGGCGGTCTGCGCGATCAACGCTGATGCCGACGCCACCAACGACGATGCGAGCTGCGCGCCGATCAACCCCTTCGGTACGGGCACCGTCAGCGATGCCGCCCGCAAGTACGTCAGCACCCGCGCCGGACTCGACTGGACCAATGAGCAGATCGACGTGCTCGCCACGCTGGGCGGCACGCTGTTCTCGCTGCCGATGGGCGACGTGCAGTTCAGCGCCGCTTACGAGCACCGCGACGAGAAGGCTGCGTTCAGCCCGCTCCAGGCCAACCTCGACGGCGTGTTCGGCGACGGTTCGCAGCAGGTCGCGCAGTCCGGCGGCTACAACACCGACGAGCTTTCCGCCGAAGTGATCGTGCCGCTGATCGGCCGCGACTTCACGCTGCCGCTGGTCAAGCTGCTCGAATTCAAGGGGGCCTTCCGCTACGTCGACAACTCGTTCGCGGGCCGCGAAAACGTGTGGGACGCAGGCCTGCGCTGGGAAGTCACCGACGGCGTGACCCTGCGCGGATCGCGCAGCCGCAACTTTCGTGCGCCCACCCTCACCCAGCTGCTCGCACCCACCAGCACCACGATCGGCTCGGCGGGCTACGACCCCTGCGATGCCGACCGCATCAACGCGGGCGCCAACCCGGCGGTCCGCCGCGCCAACTGTCTGGCGCTGTTCACGGCAAACCCGGGCTATGGCGTCGATCCCGACGGCACGGGCTCGGGCATGAGCGCCGCCGAGCGCCTCGCCCGGTTCCAGAGCCCGGCGGAGAACTTCAACCGCACCACGATCACCAGCGGCGGCAACCCGAACCTGCGCAACGAGATATCGGACACGCTGACGTACGGCATCGTGCTGCAGCCGCGCTTCGTGCCCGGCCTGTCGATCAGCGTCGACCGCATCGAGATCGACCTGAAGGACGGCCTCTCACCCTTCACCACCGAGGACTTCGCGGCCGCCTGCTTCGACGATCCGAACCCTTCGGAATCCGTGTGTAGCGCCTTCACCCGCCTCACCGGGCCTGATTCGACGAGCATCGGCGGCACCATCGTCACCGGCACCACGACCACCTTCAACGCAGGCGTGGTCAAGTACCGGGGCGAGACCTACACCGTCGATTATGCCTTCGCGCCGGGCGATCTGTTCGGCGGCAGCGACCTCGGCTCGCTGCGCCTGACCGCCAACGCCACACACAACACCCTGCTCACCACATCGGTAACGGGCACCACCTTCATCCGTACCGATGACACGTACCGCAGCCCCGAATGGGTCGGCCGGTTCAACGCAGTGTGGGACAAGGGACCGGTGCGCGTGAGCTACCAGCTCGATTACCTCGGCCGCACCCGCGCCGCCTACGACGCCACGATCGAGACGACGCCGAACCCGATCCTCAAGTCGAACATCGTCCACTCGATCTCGGCGCAAGTCGAGGCCGGGAACATGACCTTCCGCGCAGGCATCGACAACCTGACCGACAAGGCTCCGTCCTATCCGCAGATCGCCTATGGCGACATCCTCGGCCGCCGCTTCTTCGTCGGCGCGCGCATCAAGCTGAAGTGACCCGATCCGCCGCCGGTGCATGACGCACTGGCGGCGGTTTCATTCCCGCATCGAACGGAAAAACAGACGATCCCCGCGATGAACCCGCCGATGCCCTCCTCTCCCCCTCAGATTCCGGACGACGCCGGAATCGGCTCGTACTCGCAGTGGGTCCGCAAGGTAATCCGCTCGGTGCGTTCCGAGCGCAACCTGCTGGTCAGCCTGTTCGACAGCTCCGTGCCCGAGCCGGTGGACCTGCTGCGCCGGATCGTCGTCGAGGAATTCGCCGAGCCGGTGACCTCGCGCTATACCAGCGCCTTCAACGGCAACCCCTACGTCGTCGAGCAACTGGCCCGGCGCTACGGCGTGGCGACCGACCGTGTGCTCTGCGCGACCGGAGCGACCGGCGCGCTCTCGCTGATCTACCGCGCCCTCGTCGGCCCCGGCGAATCCGTGCTGGTCGAGACGCCCGGCTTCGACCTGTTCCACACCATCGCCCGGACCAACGGCCTTGGCGTCGATCAGTTCACCAGGCAAGGCGATGGCTTCACCATCGACCCCGACGAGATCGCCGCGCGGATCACTCCGACGACGCGGCTGATCGTGCTGTCCAACCTGCACAACCCTTCCGGCATGGCGGTGGATCGGGACACGCTGCTGGCCATCGCCCGCATCGCCGAGGCACGCGGCATTCATGTCGTCGTGGATGAAGTCTACGCCGCCTATGTCGATGCCGATGTGCGCCCACCCTCGGCGGTGTCGCTCTCGCCCGCGATCATCGGGATCGACAGCCTGACCAAGTCCTACGGCCTCAGCACCCTGCGCTGCGGCTGGATCGTCGCGGACGAGGCCCCGATGCGCCGCATCCGCGCGCTGGCGGACGAGACCGAGTTCGGCGTCTCCAACCTCGCCCACGCTGCCGCCGCGCTGGTGCTGGAACGGCCCGAGCCGTTCGACGCCTACCGCGACGCCATCATGCGCAAGGCCCGCCCGATCATTGAGAGCTACCACGCCCACTGGCGCGCCGAGGGCCTCGTCTCGGGCGAGTTGCCGCGCTTCGGCTGCATCGCCTTCCCGCGCCTGACCGGGATTGACGACACGATCGCCTTCTCCGAATGGCTGGCCGAACGCTGCGGCGTGGTCGTGGCGCCGGGGGAATACTTCGGCGCCGCCGGGCACATCCGCATCGGCTTCGCCCGTGCCCCGGCCGACGTGGACTACGGATTGCAGGCATTGACCGACGGGCTGGTCCGCTACCGCGACCTCCTCGCAGCCAGAGGGACGAACTGAACATGCGCACTTGGCTGACCATCACGCTGGCGATGCTGGCGAGCACTTCGGCTACCGCGCAGGAAGCGCCCACCGTCGCGGCAAGGATCGAAGGCCGCGCCGAACAAAGCGTCAAGGTCGGCGGCAAGCGCCTCGCCTTCACGGCGGAGGCGGGCACTTATCCGGTCGCGAGTAAGCCAGATCGCAGCGACGCGACCGCCGGTTATGTCGCCTATGTCCGCAAGGGCGCCACTGCCGAGCGCCCCGTGCTGTTCGTCTTCAACGGCGGCCCCGGCGCGGCGTCTGCCTACCTGCAGATGGGCGCGCTCGGTCCGATGCGCGCGCATGTGCCGCAGAACCCTGCCGCGCCGCTGCCCGCCGAGGCGGAAGTCACCGCGAACCCGGCCTCGCTGCTCGACGTGGCTGATCTCGTCTTTCTCGACCCGCCGGGCACCGGCTTCTCCGAAATCGGCAAGGACGCCGACCCCGCCTTCTACCAGTCGGTGAAGGGCGATGCCGACGCCGTCTCGCAGGCCGCCCGCGCCTGGCTCGCCGAGAACCACCGCACCGCCTCGCCGCTGTTCATCCTTGGCGAGAGCTACGGCACCATCCGCGCCGCCGCGATGGTCGATGCGCTGAAGGCGCAGGACGGCGCCCTCAAGGTGCGCGGCGTGCTGCTGCTCGGGCAGGCGCTCAACATGATCGAGACCTCGCAGCGGCCGGGCAACGTGGTGACCTACCCGGTCTCGCTGCCGACCCTCGCCGCGCTGGCCTGCTACCACCACAAGCGCCCCGCGCCCTGCGCCCCCGCCGCGAGCGCCGAAGAGGCTACCGCTTTCGGCCCGGCCTACCTCGATGCGCTCTACAAGGGCCGCGGGCTGGACGAGGCCGCCCGCGCCAAGGTCGCCGCCAAGCTGGCCGACCTCACCGGCATCCCCGCCGCCTTCTACCTCGCCCACGACTTGCGCATCTCCAAGGAGCGCTTCCGCGTCGAACTGCTGCGCGCCGAGGGCAAGGTGCTGGGCCGCTACGACGCGCGCTATACCGCGCCGCTTCCGGCCAACGCAGGCGAAATGGTCGGCCCCGACGCCTTCTCCGCCGTGTCCGATCTCTACGGCAAGGCGGTGATCGGCCAGCTTGCCAGCATCGGCGTGGCGGCGCCTGAACGCTACAAGGTCATTACCCGCTTCCCCGGAGAATGGTCCTACGGCGCGGGCGACAGCCCATTCAACGACTGGCCGTTCATGGCCCGCCTCGAAGCCGCGATGGCCGCCGAGCCCAAGCTGCACCTCTTCGTCGGCACTGGTCTCTACGACCTGACTACCACGGTCGGCGCGGCGGACTACCTCTTCGCCCAGGCCAACCTGACCGACGACCGCTTCGTCAACCACCGCTATCCCGCCGGGCACGTCGCCTATTCCGACGACGTCAGTTGGCGCAAGCTGGTCACCGACATCCGCGCCTTCGTGATCGCTGGCAGCAAGCCGTGAGCGACGAACAGAAGCTCGCCAAGGGCATCGACTTGGGGGGCGTCGTAGCGCTGGGCCTCGGCACGGCGGTGGGCGTCTCGATCTTTTCCGCCATCGCCCCCGCCACTGCGATCGCCGGTCCGGCGATGCTGCTTTCGGTGCTGGTCGCGGCGCTGCCGATGTACCTGATCGCGGTGAGCTATGCCTTCCTCGGCTCGGCGCTGCCGGTGTCGGGCGCATCTTTCGCGTGGCCCGCGCGGTTCCTGCATCCCGCGCTCGGCTTCTTCATCGCCTGGGCGCGGATCATCGCCAACATGGGGGCGATGGTGGTGCTGGCGCTGGTCCTCGTGCGCTACGGCTCGATGATCCTGCCGCTGCCGGTCAAGCCGACGATGTTCGCGGTGCTGGTGCTGGCGCTGCTCGCCAACCTGTTCGGCGTCCACATCGCCGCGACCGTGCAGAAGTGGCTGCTGGCTGCGATGCTGATCCTGTTTGCGGTGTTCATCGGCTGGGGCGGGGCGACGGCGGTGGACATCTCCCGCCTTGAGCCCCTGTTCCCGAACGGCCTGCACGGCATGATCGCGGCGATGCCGCTGCTGATGGGCCTGTTCTTCGGCATCGAGGCCGCGACCGAGGCAGGCGCCGAAGTCGCCGACAGCCGCCGCGCCATTCCGCTGGGCATCGCCCTGTCGATCGGCTCGGCGACGCTGCTCTACCTTGCCGTGGGCTTCGTGGCGCTCGGCGTGCTGGGTGCTCCGGCACTGGGATCGAGCGAGGCGCCGATCCTCGATGCGGCCAAGGCGTTCATGGGGCCGGCGGCGATCCCGGTAATCGTGCTGGCGGCGGTGCTCTCGATCGGCAAGTCGCTCAACGCGATGTTCGCGATGTTCAGCCGCAGCCTCTACGCCATGGGAACGGCGGGGATGCTGCCCGCCGCGCTAGGCCGGGTCCATCCGCGCTGGCAGACGCCCCATGTCGCGCTCCTGGCGGTCTTCGCCATCGGCTGCGCGGGGCTGCTGCTGCCGATGGAGCTGACCTTCCTGTTCCTGGCGGTCAACATCCCCAACCTGCTGAAATACGCCAGCATCTGCCTCTCCGCCGCCCGCGTGGTCGAGCGGCACGACGATCTTTACGAGGCCGCCGCCTTCAAATTCGCCCGCCCGACGATGCGCGCCTTCGCCTATGCCGGAGCCGCCTGCGCGCTGGCGCTCGCACTGGTAGGGCTGGAGGCCGACTGGCGCCCTTACGCCCTGCTCGGCGGCTGGGTGCTGGTGGGCGCAGCGTTCCGCTGGCTGCACCGCCGCGTCCCGGGGTGACCGAGATCGCAACGATATGCGCCGGATCACGGTCTGGCCGCATCTTGCACCCACTCGATGACATTCTGCCGCCCCTGATCATTCTAACCACTTGAGTTGGTTTGAATGCGCTGCAACATATCTCGCGCGCGCCAAAACAGCTGAGCTTGGCTCGGGCTCGGGAGCGCGACGGGAACGGGATGTGGAAATGATGCAGCACGAAGAAACGGCCGATTTACCTTACCTGCGCAAGGTCGTGGGCGCCTCCATGGCGGGCACCGTGGTCGAATGGTACGAGTTTTTCCTGTACGGAACCGCCGCCACGCTCATTTTCGGCAAGCTGTTCTTCCCGGCCACCGGCAATGATCTGGATGGCGTGATCGCGGCCTTCGCGACTT
>Ga0308171_1004380_pt1 | contig 11654 bp, 9 predicted proteins | sample PhyGR1_FD_202135 | JGI IMG/M metagenome (GOLD analysis project Ga0308171, IMG submission 202135) | Phyllosphere microbial communities from UC Gill Tract Community Farm, Albany, California, United States - DLSLSG.R1 | ecosystem: Host-associated > Plants > Phyllosphere > Unclassified | place: USA... | reverse complement strand
CCAGGACCTCGACGTCAGCGGCATCCCGGTCGCGCACCTCGATGTTCGCGACTTCGAGGTCGTCGTCGAGCTGCACCAGGATCCGCGAGTCCGGGAACTGCTTCGGCGCATCGAAGGCGATCAGCACGGCATCGGCGAACACCACCACCGATGTGGCTTCGAGATCGTCGCGCAGGTCGACCTGCTCGATCACCGGCTCGTCGTCGACGGCCTCGTCGATGTCGTCGGCGACCTCGTCGATCACCGCCCGCCACCGGGTCTCGGACACCGACAGGATGCGGGTGATCGCCGCGATCAGCGCGTCGTCGTCGAGGGTCTCCTCGTCGTCCTCCAGCTCGGGGTCGACGTTGACGGTGACGACCGCGCCGGCGGCATCGATGGTGGCCCGCCCGTAGACGAGACCGTTCTCGGCGACCGGATCATCGAGCAGTCCGCTGTCGACGATGCGGGCGAGGAGAGTGTCGAGCAGTGGGGAGGACATGGCACCAGTCTTCCACTCTCGCCGCCGCTAGGCTCTAGGGCGTGCCGAATGCTGACTCCGCTGCCTCCGCCGCATCCGACCTCCGCCGCATCGCGGCTTCCCTCGCGGGAGCCGAGCCGCTGAACTGGGTCATCACCGGAGACTCCATCACGCACGGCCTGCTGCACACGCAGGGCGGGCGCAGCTACTCCGAACATCTGCACGAGCTGATCCGCGGCGAGCTCGGGCGTGTGCGCGACATCGTGATCAACACCGCGATCAGCGGCAACCGGATCATCGACATCCTCGACGACTGGGACCGCCGCGTCGCGTCATGGCGACCCGATCTCGTGACGCTGATGATCGGCACGAACGATGCCTCCGACGGCGGGCCCCGTGTCGTCATCGGAGCCGACGACTACGCCAGCTCACTGCGCGAGTTCGTCGCGCGGGTCAGGGCGCTGGGGGCCATCCCCGTGCTGCAGACCCCGCCGACCATCGACACGGCGAACGCGCCCGAACGCGCCCGGATCGCCGAGTTCGCGGAGGCCGTGCGCACCGTCGCGGCATCCGAGGACGTGATCCTCGTCGACCAGCACGCGCGCTTCACCGAGCTGGGCAACGGCGGTGTTCCGTGGGGGCTGATGGGCGACCCGTTCCATCCGAACGCCGCGGGTCACGCCGCGCTGGCTCTCGAACTCGCGAACGCCCTCGACATCTGCCCGCAGCCCGACGCCGATCGCACCCTGCCGCTGCTCGAGGCGCAGGTCGCGATGGCGCGCCTGAACGGCTGATCGCGGCGGTCGCCCCGCCCGGGTGAGATCACCCCCCGCAGCGACCCGAACCCCAATACGCTGAGCGCATTCGCAGACGACAGCGGGGGTGGCGACGTGTCTCATGTGGTGGCGACGGGCGCAGGCAAGGCCATGATGGAGCGGCGGAACGATCCGACGCACGACTACATCCTCGGGCTCACCCGCAAGGAGAGACCTCGAGTGCTGTTCGTCGGCACGGCGACGGGCGATGACGCGGCCTACATCGTGAGCTTCTACTCGACGTACGACTCCGACCGCTGCGCACCGCATCATCTGCCCCTCTTCCACCGATCGATCGACGACCTCGACGACGAGGAGTCGCGATCCGGTCGGCGACCAACGCCTCGTTCCGATTCGACCAGATCGCGGCCCTGTACGAGCTGATCGCGCAGGCGCGCACCGCCTCGGTGTCGCCGCTCGACGGCATCCGTCGCCTGAACGGGATCGGGGCGATGCGTCCACGGCTGGGCTGGGTCACCCGCACGTTCGGGCATGCCGTGCTGACGACCGGCTTGGCGCTGCTGCTCGCCCCCACCTGGCAGGGCGCGATCGTCGCCTTCGTACTGGGTGCGGGCATCGGGCTGCTCAAGCTCGTGCGCTCGCCCACCCTGCAGCTCGTGATGCCGATCGCCGCGGCGTTCGTGTGCGCCGCCGCGGTGTTCCTGCTCGCCGAGATCGGCGATCCGATCCGGCTGCTCGTCGCCCCGCTGGTCACCTTCCTGCCCGGAGGCGTACTGACGACCGCGACCGTCGAGCTCGCGGCGGGGCAGATGATCTCGGGCGCCTCGCGTCTGATCTACGGCTTCGTGCAGCTCGCCCTGCTGGCATTCGGCATCCTGGCGGCAGGCACCGTCGTGGGTGTCGAATCGCGCTCCTACGAGCCGCTCCAGGCGGCATCCTTCCTACCGTGGTGGGTCGCGCTGATTGGCATCCTGGTGTTCGCGCTCGGCAACTATCTGCACTTCTCGGCCCCCACCTCGACATTCGGGTGGGTGCTGCTGGCGCTCGTCGTGGCGTACATCGGACAGTGGGTCGGCACTGCGCTGCTCGGCGCGACCCTGGGCGGATTCGTCGGGGCCGTGGCGATGGCACTCGTGGTGTTCTGGATCGCCTCGCTGCGCCGCGGCGTCCCGGCGCAGATCACGTTCCTTCCCGCGTTCTGGCTGCTCGTCCCGGGCGCTGCGGGACTCGTCGGACTCACCGAGGCCGTCGCCACCGACAGCGGCCTCGCCGACTTCATGGCGGCGCTGCTGTCGATCATGTCGATCGCGCTCGGAGTGCTCATCGGCACCGCGCTGTATCGGGTGGTGCACCACGGGGCCGAGGAGATCGTGCAGTTCGCCGTCGCTCCGCCCACGGTGGTGTCCGAGGCGCCGCGGCGGTTGCTCGACCGGCTGCTGCCCTGGCGGCGCGCTCGCGACTGAGCCGCGCTCGCGACTGAGCCCGGCCGCGGATCGCTCAGCCACCCGGGCGGCAGCAGCCCGCGCAGCACGAAGCGCGACCGTCAACGCGGCCACCGGGAGGCTTCCGAGAAAGTTCAGTATTCGGTGTTGCTAAGTACCGGTACTCAGTGTTACTTTGTACCGGTACCCAGCAACACTGAGTACCGAACCAACGAAAGGAGGCTCTCATGGGCAAGCAGATGACCGAGATGCTCAAGGGCACACTCGAGGGCATCGTCCTGGCACTCCTCGCCGAGCAGCCGGCTTACGGCTACGAGATCACCAGCCGCGTGCGCGACCACGGATTCACCGACATCGCCGAGGGCACGATCTACGCACTGCTGGTGCGCGTCGAGCAGAAGAAGCTCGTCGACGTCGAGAAGGTGCCGAGCGAGAAGGGACCGCCCCGCAAGGTGTACTCCCTGAACGCCGCAGGCACGCAGGAGCTCGAGGAGTTCTGGAAGACGTGGAGCTTCCTCTCCGAGCACATCGAACAGCTGAACACGAACAGCACGAACAGCACGAACACGAACAACAAGGAGAACTGACATGGCCGCCAAGTGGATCGAAGCGCTCACCGGATCGCTCGAGCAGAAGAAGCAGTACCGCGATGCGAAGAAGCGCATCGACGCCCTCCCCGAGCCCTACCGCACGGTCGCCAATGCCCAGCACCGCTACACGATGTACTACGGCGGCATCACCGACGGCGACATCCTCGTGCAGATCTTCCTCGACCTCGCCGACCTGTGGGAGCGCGCCGCCATCGACGGCACCCCGATCGACGACATCGTCGGCGACGACCCCGTCTCGTTCGCCGAGACCTACGCCGAGGCGTACGGCGGAACCCACTGGATCGACAAGGAGCGCGCCCGCCTCGTCACGGCGGTCGACGACGCGAAGAAGAAGGAGTCACGATCATGAACGCACCAGCGATCGCCGTTCGCGGCATCGAGAAGTCCTACAAGGACCTCCACGTGCTGCGAGGCGTCGACTTCGAGGTCGAGAAAGGGACGATCTTCGCCCTCCTCGGCTCGAACGGCGCCGGCAAGACGACGATGGTCCGCATCCTCTCGACCCTGCTGAAGTCGGATGCCGGCGCAGCCACCGTGCAGGGGATCGACGTGGCCGCCGACCCCCTCGGCGTCCGTCAGCGCATCAGTCTCACCGGTCAGTTCGCCGCAGTGGACGAGATCCTCACCGGACGCGAGAACCTCGTGCTCGTCGCCCAGCTGCGCCACCTGCCCGACCCCGGAACGGTGGCCGACGAACTGCTCGCGACGTTCCGACTGACGGATGCCGGGGGCCGCAAGGTCGGCACCTACTCCGGCGGTATGCGCCGCCGACTCGACATCGCGATGAGCCTCGTCGGGAATCCCGAGGTGATCTACCTCGACGAGCCGACCACCGGTCTCGACCCCGAGGCCCGCATCGAGGTGTGGGACGTGGTGAAGAAGCTCGCGAACACCGGCACCACCGTGCTGCTCACCACGCAGTACCTCGATGAGGCCGAGCAGCTGGCCGACCGCATCGCGATCCTGCACGAGGGTCGGATCATCGCCAACGGCACCCTCGCCGACCTCAAGCGGCTGCTGCCCGCGGCGAAGGTCGAGTACGTCGAGAAGCAGCCCACCCTCGAGGAGATCTTCCTCACTCTCATCGGACCGAAGTCGGGTTCGACCACCGGAAAGGAGAACGCAGCATGAGCACGCACTTCGCCGCCGATACGGCGACACTCACCGGCCGCTCGATGCGGCACATCTTCCGCAGCCCCGACACGATCATCACGACGGCGGTCACCCCGATCGCCCTGATGCTGCTGTTCGTCTACGTCTTCGGCGGGGCTCTGCAGACGAGCACCGGGGTCGACAATTACGTGAACTATCTGCTTCCGGGCATCCTGCTGATCGCGATCGCGTCCGGCATCGCCTACACGGCGTTCCGGCTCTTCACCGACATGCAGAGCGGCATCTTCGAGCGCTTCCACTCCATGCCGATCGCCCGATCGAGCGTGCTGTGGGCGCACGTGCTCACATCACTCACCGCGAACGCCATCACCCTGGCGATCATCTTCGCGGTCGGGTTCGTGATGGGATTCCGCACCGGGGCGAGTGTCTGGGCCTGGCTCGCCGTCATCGGCATCCTGATGCTGTTCACCCTGGCGCTCACGTGGCTCGCGATCATCGCGGGGCTCAACGCCAAGACGGTCGACGGGGCGAGCGCGTTCTCGTATCCGCTGATCTTCCTGCCGTTCATCAGCTCGGCCTTCGTGCCGACCGACACGATGCCGGGTCCGGTGCAGTGGTTCGCCGAGAACCAGCCGGTCACCTCGATCGTCGACACCATCCAGGCGCTGTTCGCCGAGCAGCCGGTCGGCACCGACATCTGGGTCGCTCTCGCCTGGTGCGTCGGCATCCTGGTCGTCGCCTACGTGTTCGCGATCATCTCGTACCGCAAGAAGGTCAGTTGAACGTCTGCAGTGAGACGGAACGCTCCGTCCGGGCCCCGCGCCCGGCCGGGGCGTTTCGCCGCGCTCGGCGTGCCTTCATGCGGGAGGAGATCTGCGATTCGGAGGGTGAGTCTCGGCAATGTGCCCTCCCGATCGCAGATCTCCTCCGGAACGACGGTGGGGGATGCCGGGCGCCGGATGCTGTGCGCCGCGGCCTACCGCAGCCCGAGGGGACCGAGCACGACGGACTGGCGCGTGCGCACCCACACCCCGGCGCCGTCGCGCCGTTCGGCCCGCGTCGCGAAGCGGTAGCGGTATGACACGGCGCGCACCCACCGCGGCGGCTCACCGTCGAACGGGTCGGACCGCAGCAGAGCGAGCGTCGGAGCATCGGCCTCGAGCAGTCGCAGCAGGAAGACCGTGAACCAGTCGTCGAGCGAACGGCCGAGCGGCAGGAACCACATCAGCCAGTCGAGGCGCAGGTGGTACGGCGCGAACTGCCCCGGGATGCGTCGCACGTCGCCCGGCTTTCCCTTGAACTCGTACTCGCGCCACAGCAGACCGTCGTCGTCGGCCGATCCCTCGACGACGATCTCGACCCGCTGCTTCGTGACCGTGCCGAACGCTCCGTAGGCGTTGCCGATCTGCCACCGGTTGAAGCTCGCGTTCATCAGCTGCCGCCGCGCGAACAGGTTGCGCAGGGCGGGCCCGCTCAGCGCCACGACGAGCACGCCCACGGCCGCCGTGAGCACGAACCAGTACAGCGGGATGCCGGGCCACAGCGTGTCGTCCATCGCATCGTCGCGCGGTGCCGCGCCCACCCCCGGCAGTCCGATCGCCGAGAAGGCGATCACGATCGTCACCCAGTTCAGCCAGGCGAAGTTGCCTGTCGCGACGAGCCACACCTGGGTCGCGATCATGATCGTCGCGGCCACCGCCCCGACGATCTGGGGCACGGGACCGGGAATCCAGACCGACAGCAGCGGAGCGAACACGAAGAAGGGCACGACGAGCTGCGCGACGTGGTTGCCGACGACCTCGGCGCGATGGAACCACCGGGGCAGCAGATGGGCCTGCCTGCTGAGCGGCCCCGGCATGGGCTGCGTCTCGTGGTGGTACATCAGCGCCGTGAGGTCACGCCACTCCCGCCCGCCGCGGATCTTGATCATGCCGGCACCGAACTCGACACGGAACAGCAGCCACCAGAACAGCCCGATCACGACGGTCGGCGGAGGCTGATCGTTCGAACCGAGGAAGGCTGCCAGGAACCCCGCCTCGAGCAGCAGCATCTCCCAGCCGAACGAGTAGAAGGTCTGACCGATGCTGACCACCGACATGTATCCGAGCCACAGCGCGAGGAAGCACAGCATCGGCACCCACGGCGGACCCCACTGCGGGATGCCGACGACCAGCGCCGCGGACACGACGATCCCTGCCCCGCACAGCAGTCCGAGCCTGCGGTCGGAGTACCGGATGCGGAGGAAGAGGGTCGGATGCAGCATCCGCCGTCGTGACTCCTTCTGCCCGATCCAGTCGAGCAGCGCCGGTGCCGGCAGCAGCCCGTGCTCGCCGAGCAGCGGTCGGAACTGGTTCAGGGTCGAGATGAACGCGACGAGATAGAGCGCCGCGACGCCCCGTTGCAGGACCTCGCGGGCGAACCCGAAGTCGACCGCCGCGAACCCGTCCACGGCCACAGGCTAACCCCGGGTGCGACAGGTCGAAGAGGGGGTTGCGCGTGCCGGGTGGCGCCGTGTCGGGAGTCGCCGTGTCGGGAGACGACCAGCGATCGGGAGGAGAACGGCGATCGTGAGGAGGATCCACCGGGGACCCCCCTCCCGAGTGCAGATCTCCTCCCGATCGCAGACGACTCGACCCGGGTCAGCTGACGGCGTCGAGCACTTCCTCGCGACGCCCACGCCGTGCGCGACGGATCTCCAGCGCGACCACGCCCGCGATCGCGAGCGCGATCAGCAGACCTCCGGTGAGCGTGAAGCCGTGCGACCCCGTTCCGCCCGCGGCCGGCAGCTCGAACACCGGGACGTCCCGCACCGACACCGTGCTGCCGGCGAGGGTGACCTGCGGACTCGACTGGCCGTCGGCGATCGACAGCACACCGGCCGCCGACACGATGATCTTCACCGGCTCGGCGAGGAGTGAGAACCCTTCCGGCGCCGTCGTCTCTTCGAGCCAGTACGTGCCAGGGCGCAGGCCCGCGGCGGTGAACAGCCCGACCTCGGCCCCGGCGATCAGTCCAGGGGTCACCGGCGCACCGGGAACCCCCGCGGCGTCGGCGAGCAGCCGGAACCCCGACCCGTCCATCCGCACCCAGTCGCCGTTGACGTCTTCGCCGAGCTTCTCGACGATGAGCGAGGCCAGCACCTCTCGCGTGGTCGCGTGGGCCGGATCGGTGTCCGTCACCCGAGCCCCGCCCGACGCCGGCTGCCCTGAGGCGGTCGCCGTGTTCTTGTGCAGCACGCCGCCCGTGGTCGGGGCGGGGTAGGTCGCGGTGAACACGACCGACTCCCCCGGATCGAGCGTGCCGTCCCACGCGCCGACGGGAAGGATCGAGGCGGCCGCGATGACGTCATCCGCGAGCTGCACGGCGGTCAGCACGACATTGCCCGTGTTCGTGACCCGGAACTCGAACGTCATCGCCGATCCGGCGTCGACGGCGACTCCCGGCGCGGTGTTCGCGTCGTCGCCGTTCACGAGCTTGACGACCTCGATCGCGGGTGCCGCCGCGGCGAGGGTGAGGATGTAGTCTTCGACCTCACCGGACTGCGAGATGCCTCGCGGGTCAGCCACTTCCGCAGCGGTGAACGATGTGCGCAGACGCAGGTACGTGTCACCCACGACGGCCGTGCCCGGCACCGTCCACGAGAGGTTCACCGAGGTCGCACCGGCGAGGAAGGCGGCCTGCACCCGCTCGGTCGCATCGAAGATGCCGTTCTTGTTGAAGTCGATCCATCCGGCGACCGTGCCGGGCGACGTGGTGCCCGACAGCGGGATCGGCAGCGAGTACGCGGTGCCGCGGATCGCGCGCGGAGCCCGGATGCCGTCGGCGATCGCGTCATCCGTGTCGAGCGAGGCTCCTGCACCGGCGTTCGGCGAGAGCGTCGGCTTGGCCGTCGCGTCGGCATCCGACGTGATGCCCGCACCGAGGCGCAGCGGACCCTGGACGTGCACCGCGGCCTGAGCGGCGTCGTAGCTGCTCGGCGCGTCGCCCATGTCCTCGTGCAGCCGGATCGAGAGTCGGATCAGGTCGCCGAGGCTCTTGCCCGGGTCGTAGGTGTTGTACCCGTTCGCCCAGCCACCCGCCGCCGGCGCCCGCTGGATGTGCGTGCCGAGATTCATGGTGACCGTCTGGAAGGTGCCCTTCAGCACGACGGAGCCGCAGCCGGCGAGCGCCGTGCTGGTCATCGTCCGCCCAGCCAGCTCGGCCGCAGTGGGGAGCATGGTGTTGCACCGCGAGCTGCTCGTCTTCGTCGCAGCGGTGAGCGTGGTGGGGGTGACGCTGAGGTTCTGCGCGCCGGCGATCGGAGCGAAGGTCACTCCGGGTGTCACGATGTCCATCTGCATGGCGATCCAGCCCGCGGCTGTGCGGTCACCATCGGCATCCGTCTTCATCGTGAATCCGTTGCCGGTGATGATCTCGCAGAACGTGTCGGCTGTATTGCGCTCCTCCACGCACTGGGCGTAGCCGCCGAGACCGGAGATGTCGATGATCGGATCCGTGACCGCGCGGCTGAAGGCCACCGTGAGGGTGCCGTTCTTGTTCGCGCAGTAGCCGGAGAAGTCCAGGCCGTCGCACATGCCGGCGCCCGCCTCGAGTCCTACCGTCGGCGTGGTCGCGACGTCCAGGCCGGGCGCGAACATCGCGTTGGTCGCGCCGTATCCGTTGTGGGGCGTGGTCGCCAGGAACTGCACGCCGGCCGAGCCCGACTTCGTGGTGGCCGGGTTCACCGTCAGTGTGGCCGTGACTCCGCCGCGGTAGTTCATGGTCGCGCTCGTCGCCGTGCGCGTCGTGCTCAGCGCTTCCTCGATGGCCTCTGCCGGCTGCTGCGTCATCGGCAGCCCGCCGGCGAGCAGGATCGCGCCCATGAGCGCGACTCCGAGGATCGTTCGGAGGCGACGGCGCCCTCGGGGTACGCGTGCGGATGCCGGTGCGGGTGCTGTCATGAGGTCCTCGAATCACAGGGACATCTCGCAGGAGTTCCGGGATCCGAGCAACGGACCGATGCGCATGGCAATCAGCCCCGGCGAAGCATGTCTGGGGTGTCGTCGATCTTTCGACGGCACTCACAAGACGTGGGGCTCGCGACATCGTGACGGGGGTGCATGGCCGCTGTTTCGGTACATCAATACACCCGCCCAGACACAGCGATGGGCGGAGGATCCGTGACAGATCCTCCGCCCATCGGAGGGGAGTCCACCCGCGTGCGGACGGACTCGTTCCCGTGAGTCAGGTCAGCTGACGACCCAGTCGAACTGGTCGCCGTTCTCCTCGAGCCACGCGTCGATGGCATCCGCTTCCTTGCCCTCGCCGTACTCGTTCACGACCATGTCCTCGAGCGAACCGTACTGCTCGTCGTCGAGCTTGATCTGCTCGATCAGCTCGGCGGCCTCGGGGAACTCCTCCGCGAAGCCCTTCGTGCCGAGGAAGTGCAGGGCCTCGGACTCGCCCATCGCACCCTTGGGGTCTTCGAGGTCCTTCACGGGGAAGGCGTCGTTGGCCCAGAACGGACGCCACAGCGTCACGACGATGTCCTCCTGCTTGTCGGTCGCCGACTTCAGCTCGGTGAGCATCGCCGCGGTCGACGAGGTGACGAGCTCGTACTCGCCGTCGAGACCGTACTCCGGCATCATCTTCTGGGTCTGCGCGGTGAGGCCGGCACCCGGCTCGATGCCGTAGATCTTGCCGTCGAGCTCTGCGCCCTTGCCCGCGAGGTCCTCGATCGAGTTCAGGTCGGAGTACTCCGGAACCGCGAGGGTCAGCTTCGCGTTGTCGTAGTACGCGCCGAGGTCCTCGATGTCGTCGCCGTACGTCTCCATGTACTCGGCGTGGGTCAGCTCGGGCCAGGCCGACGGGTACATGTCGACATCGCCCTGCGCCAGACCGGTGTACAGCGGACCCGCCTCGGTCAGCGTCTTCATCTCGACCGTGTAGCCGATCTTCTCGAGCTGGTCCTGCAGCAGGTATGCGGTGCTGAGTCCGTCGGTCCACGAGGGCAGGAACCCGAGGGTGATCGTGCCCTTGTCGCCCGAACCGGACTCGCTGCCGCCGGTGTCTCCGCCGGTTCCGCCCATGCCGTCACCGCTGCAGCCGGCGAGGGTCAGTGTCGCTGCGGCGCCGATCGCCGCGATGGTCAGGATCTTCTTCTTCATGTGTATGTCTCTCGTTCCGTATATATAGGTGCTGTGTTGCTGTGTACTGCGTGTTCTCTTGTGCGGAAGGGATGAGTCAGTGCACGCCGCCGCCGACAGGGGCGCGGCGCGGGGAGGCCTTCAGTCGCTCGGCCTCGGCGTCGGCATCCTCCGCGTCGGCTGCCTCGGCCGATGCGGGAGCGGATGCCGTCGCCGTCGTCTCCGCCTCGGCGGATGCGGCATCGAGACGCTTCTGCGTGCGGCGACGCGCCAGCATCCCGAGCAGCGACGAGCGGTTGCTGCCCAGGTCGCCGAGGGCCGCGGTGACGCGGTCGAGGAAGACGGCGATGAGCACGACGCCCAGACCGGCTTCGACGCCCTTGGCGATGTTGATGGTCGAGATCGCCTCGACGACGATCTTCCCGAGGCCGTCGGCGCCCGCCATACCGGCGATGACCGCCATCGACAGCGCGAGCATGATGACCTGGTTGACGCCGGCGAGGATCGTCGGCATCGCGAGCGGGAGCTGGATGCCGCGCAGGATCTGACCCGGCTTGGCGCCGAACGCCTGACCGGCCTCGACGGTCTCGGAGTCGACTCCGCGGATGCCGAGCTCGGTCAGTCGCACACCCGGAGGCAGCGCGAAGATGACGGTGGCGACGAGACCGGGCACGACGCCGATGCTGAAGAACACGATTGCCGGGATCAGGTAGACGAACGCCGGCATCGTCTGCATGAAGTCGAGCACGGGCTTGAGCACCGCGCGCACGGTGGCGTTGCGGGCCGACCAGATGCCCAGCGGCACCGCGATCAGCACGGCGATCACCGCGGCGACGAGCACGAGGGCGAGGGTCTGCATCGCGGGGACCCAGAGGCCCATGGCCACGATCAGACCGAACGAGACGATCGTCCCGATCGCGAGCTGCCACGAGCGCACGAGCCACGCGATGAACGCCGCGATCAGGATGATGACCACGAAATGCGGGCTCAGCAGGGCGCGGGTGAGGCCGTCGACCAGGAAGCTGACCACGAACGAGATGACGTCGAGCAGACCGTCGAGGTTCGTCTTGATCCAGTCGACTCCCGTTGCGACCCAGCTGCCGAGAGGAATGCGGAAACCATCCATC
>Ga0308171_1004376_pt1 | contig 11670 bp, 10 predicted proteins | sample PhyGR1_FD_202135 | JGI IMG/M metagenome (GOLD analysis project Ga0308171, IMG submission 202135) | Phyllosphere microbial communities from UC Gill Tract Community Farm, Albany, California, United States - DLSLSG.R1 | ecosystem: Host-associated > Plants > Phyllosphere > Unclassified | place: USA... | reverse complement strand
TTCGGCTTTTTTAGTTCAAATGTGTAGAAAATCGACCTTACGCCACGTCTCAACGTGGCGTTTTTCATTTGTGAGCTATAGGATTGAACACTGGCAGGAGCATTTATAATGACTGTGGTAGTGATGGCGAATTTTTGACCATTCGTCTGTCTCTTTATGCAGAATTCGGAATCCGACACAGCGATCGGCGCGTTTTTTCGCGTATTGTTGTGCGGGATGTTAGCTGAGAGCGTTTAACGTGAATTTACTCACTATGAGTACTGAGCTTGGTTTAATTTTTCTTTTTTCCCTGGCTTTCCTCTTTTTTGCTCGAAAAGCAGCTAAAAAAATTGGTTTAGTTGATAAGCCTAACTCACGTAAACGCCATCATGGCGCCATTCCGTTGGTGGGCGGCATTTCTGTGTTCGCAGGTATCTGCTTCACGTTTGCCATTACCAACTATTACCTGCCACATGCGCTGCTTTATCTGGGCTGCGCCGGTGTTCTGGTGCTGGTTGGTGCACTGGACGACCGCTTCGACATCAGCGTCAAATTCCGCGCGGTAGTACAGGCCATTGTTGCCCTGGTGATGATGTTTGGCGCAAAACTCTATCTGCTTAGCCTGGGCTTTATCGCCGGCCCGTTCGAGCTTATTGTCGGACCCTTTGGCTATGTGCTGACGCTATTTGCCGTCTGGGCCGCGATCAACGCCTTTAATATGGTGGATGGGATCGATGGTCTGCTGGGCGGACTCTCCTCTGTCACCTTTGCCGCTATGGGTATCATCCTCTACTTCGACGGCCAGACCAGCCTTGCGATGTGGTGTTTTGCGATGATTGCCGCCACGCTTCCTTATATTCTGCTTAACCTCGGTTTCCTTGGCCGTCGCTTCAAAGTCTTTATGGGCGATGCCGGCAGTACCATGATCGGGTTCACCATTATCTGGATTCTGCTGGAAACAACGCAGGGTCTGAGCCATCCCATTACGCCCGTTACCGCCCTGTGGCTTATCGCCATTCCGCTGATGGATATGGTGGCGATTATGTATCGTCGCCTGCGTAAAGGCATGAGCCCGTTCTCGGCTGACCGCCAGCACATCCACCATCTGATTATGCGCGCCGGCTTTACCTCGCGTCAGGCCTTTGTGCTGATCACCGTGGCGGCGGCCATCCTCGCCGGTATCGGTGTGCTGGGTGAGTATCTGGCGTTCATCCCGGAGTGGGTGATGTTGCTGCTGTTCCTGGGCGCCTTTATGGTTTATGGCTACTGCCTGAAACATGCGTGGCGCGTGGCGCGACGTATCCGGCGCATCAAGCGTCGCCTGAGTCATTACCGCGATGCAAAAAACAAATGAACCCGATGCTGATTAAAGGATACCTCTGCCATGCATTCTGACGTTGTGGACAACGAACTGGATATTCGCGGCCTGAGCTGCCGTTTATGGCGTGGTAAACGCTGGATTGTCGGGCTGGCGCTGCTATTTGCTCTGGTCGCCTGGCTGGTGACACTGTTGCTGAAACAGGTCTGGAGCACCACCGCGATCACCGATCGTCCCACGGTGAACATGCTGGGTTCTTACTATGCGCAGCAGCAGTTCCTGACCAATCTGGATGTACGTAACAACGCCCTGACCCTGGCTGCGCCGTCACCGACGGTGATGGATCAGGTCTATCAGGAGTTCACCATGCAACTCGCCTCGTGGGATACACGTCGTGAGTTCTGGCAGCAGACGGATTACTTCAAAAGTCGTAAAACCGGCAATGCACATAACGATGCCGCGCTGCTCGACGATATGATCGGCAATATCCTGTTCACGCCCGCTGACGCGGCACATAACCTGCCTGATAACGTCAAACTCAAAGCGGAAACCGCTGGCGACGCCAACAATCTGCTGCGTCAGTACATCGCCTACGCCAGTGAGCGCGCCGCGCGTCATCTGAATGATGAGTTAAAAGGCGCCTGGCGGGCGCGTAGCGACCAGCTGCAGGCGCAGGTGAAACGTCAGGAAGATGTGGCTAACGCGGTCTTTGAGCGCCAGCAGCATCGGCTGGAGCAGGCATTGAAGATCGCCAGCCAGCAGGGCATCAATGAGAAACAGACGCGCGAAGTCGGTGAGAACCTGGCGGATAGCGATCTGTTTCTGCTGGGCCAGCCTGTTTTACAGGGACAACTGGATACCCTGCGCGCCACCGGGCCGAGCTTTGATATCAGCTATGATCAGAACAGAGCCATGCTGACCACGCTGCAGACCGGGCCAAAACTGAACAGCAAGTTCCAGACCTACCGTTATCTGCGTACGCCGGAAGAGCCGGTATCACGTGACAGTCCGCGACGTCTGTTCATGATGATTATGTGGGGTGCCGTTGGGGCATTAACAGGCGCAGGAGTGGCGCTGGCACGTCGTCCGCGTCTGATGTCAGACACGCATGAGTGAGAGAAACAGTGTGAAAGTTCTGACGGTATTTGGTACTCGCCCCGAAGCGATTAAAATGGCGCCGCTGGTTCAGGCATTGTCGCAGGATCCCGCTTTTGAATCGCGGCTATGCGTCACTGCACAGCATCGCGAAATGCTCGATCAGGTGCTGCGTCTGTTCAAGCTGGAACCGGACTACGATCTCAATATTATGCGTCCTGAGCAAGGGCTGACCGAGATTACCTGCCGCATTTTAGAGGGCATGAAAACTGTCCTGCTCGACTTCAAACCGGACATCGTGCTGGTGCATGGCGATACCACCACGACGCTGGCGGCGAGCCTGGCGGCTTTTTATCAGCAAATTCCCGTAGGACATGTTGAGGCCGGTCTGCGTACCGGCGATCTCGCCTCGCCGTGGCCGGAAGAGGGTAACCGTAAGCTCACCGGCCATCTTGCCCGTCTGCATTTCACGCCAACTTCACAATCGCGGCAGAATCTGTTGCAGGAAAATTTGCCCGATGCGCGCATCATCGTGACCGGGAATACGGTCATTGATGCGCTGCTATGGGTACGCGACAGGGTGCTGGATGACAGCAATCTGAATGCACAGTTAGCGGCGCGCTATCCGTTTCTCGATCCGGATAAGAAACTGGTGCTGGTCACCGGCCACCGGCGAGAAAGCTTTGGCGGTGGATTTGAACGTATCTGCAGTGCACTGGCGCAGATCGCCCGCCAGCATCCCGAAGCGCAGATTGTCTATCCGGTACACCTCAACCCCAATGTCAGCGAGCCGGTTAACCGGATACTCAGCGGCATTGAGAATATCATCCTGATTGAACCGCAGGAGTATCTGCCCTTTGTCTGGTTGATGAACCGCGCCTGGCTGATTCTTACCGATTCCGGTGGCATTCAGGAGGAAGCCCCTTCGCTGGGTAAACCGGTTCTGGTGATGCGTGACACGACTGAGCGGCCTGAAGCGGTCGATGCCGGTACCGTCAAACTGGTGGGAACAGATATTGCCAGAATCGTGGCCAGTGTCAGCCAATTACTGAGCGACGACGCTGCCTGGCAGGCGATGAGCCACGCCCATAATCCGTATGGCGATGGCAAAGCCTGTGGTCGAATTTTACAAGCCTTAAAAGATAACAGAGCCGAATTATGAGTTTTGAAACCATCTCCGTGATTGGACTGGGATACATTGGGCTGCCGACGGCAGCCGTTTTTGCCTCAAAGGGAAAAAAAGTGGTGGGCGTGGATATCAATGCGCGTGCCGTTGAAACCATCAATCGTGGCGCGATCCACATCGTGGAACCCGATTTAGATCAGGTGGTGCATGCGGCTGTCACGCGTGGCGACCTGCGCGCCACTACGCAGCCTGAAGCCGCTGACGCTTTTCTGATCGCCGTACCGACGCCTTTCAAAGATGAACATCAGCCCGACCTTCGCTTTGTGAAAGCGGCGGCCGAGTCGATCGCGCCGGTTCTGAAGAAGGGCGATCTGGTCATCCTGGAATCAACCTCACCAGTGGGCAGTACCGAACAGATGGCTGACTGGCTGGCGGCGGCGCGTCCCGACCTGCGTTTTCCGCAGCACGGAGAGGCGCCCGATATTTTTGTCGCCTACTGCCCGGAGCGCGTGCTGCCCGGCCAGGTGATGGTTGAGCTGATCAACAACGACAGGGTGATTGGCGGCATGACGCCGGCCTGTTCCGCTCGCGCCAGCGAACTCTACCGGCTGTTTTTAAAAGGCGAATGCGTTGAGACCAACGCCCGCACCGCCGAGATGTGTAAGCTGACGGAAAACAGCTTCCGTGACGTGAATATCGCTTTTGCCAATGAGCTGTCGCTGATTTGTGCCGATCAGGGCATCAACGTCTGGGAACTGATTGCGCTGGCGAATCGCCATCCGCGCGTCAACATTCTGCAGCCTGGCCCGGGCGTCGGTGGCCACTGTATCGCCGTTGATCCCTGGTTTATCGTGGCGCAGAATCCTGAATTAGCCCGCCTGATCCGCACCGCGCGTGAGGTGAATGACGCCAAGCCACAGTGGGTGCTGGACCAGGTGAAAACTGCGCTGGCGGACTGTCTGACGCAGACCGGCAAACGCGCCAGCGATATCACTATCGCCTGCTTTGGCCTGGCCTTTAAACCGAATATCGACGACCTGCGCGAAAGCCCGGCCGTAGGTGTGGCGCAGAACATTGCTGAATGGCACAGCGGCACAACCTGGGTGGTTGAACCCCATATTGAGCAACTTGCGGACGCTCTGGCGGATAGGGCCGAACTGGTCTCCTGCGAGCAGGCGCTGGCCCAGGCTGATATTCTGGTGATGCTGGTCGATCACCGTGGCTTCCGCGCCATTGATGCCGCCGACGTTCAGCAGAACTGGATCGTCGACACCAAAGGTGTCTGGCGATGAAGCGCTTTCTGATCACGGGCGGTGCCGGTTTTATCGGCTCGGCTCTGGTGCGTTTTACCGCTTAGACGGCTGGCATGATCGGCTCCTGGCGTAACAGCTGGCTCAGTGATGACAAGCTGCGTGCCGCCGGTAAAGCGCTGACAATAACCGGCTACGGCCAATACCTGCTGGATTTATTACATGCTCGTCCACGTCAGTATTAATCCCCTAAGCTGGGAAAGCGCATTCTTCGGTGTTGAGACTGTGCGGCTGGAGCCGCAGGGTGATATGCCGCTGGAACAGGCACTGCATCATCCCTGTGCGCTGATGCAGATGAAAGTCGCGGCCAGTGAGACGGCGCTGATTGATACGCTGCAACAGCATCAGTTCCAGCTGGCTGAAGGCGAAGCAGACCTGACGCTGGCGGTTAAAGAGACGGATCGGCAGGCGGGGATTCGCATTGCGCGTGAAGCACAAATCCCGCTACTGCGCGATGCAGCGTCGCAGCTTTTCAGCCAGAGCCGTTTTCGCGCGCCCTGGTATGCGCCAGACGCCAGCGGACGCTTCTATGCGCAGTGGATTGAGAATGCGGTGCGTGGAACGTTTGACGATCAATGCCTGGTAGCCAGTGACGCCACCGGTCAGCTGCAGGGATTTGTGTCGCTGCGCGCGGTAGACGGCGATGCGCGAATCGGTCTGCTGGGCGTGCTGCCTGACGCACAGGGCCAGGGACTGGGTCAGCGACTGCTGCTGGCGGCGGCGGACTGGGCGCGGGTACGGCAGCTGGCTCAGCTTCGGGTTGCTACACAGCTCAGTAATCTCACGGCGATGCGCCTCTATTTACGCAGCGGTGCCCGGCTCGACAGCACTGCCTACTGGTTTTACAGGAAAGGTCATGATTCCATTTAATGCGCCCCCGATTGTGGGCACAGAAATCGAGTATATGCAGTCGGCGATGAACAGCGGCAAGTTGTGCGGCGACGGCGGATTTACCCGTCGCTGTCAGCAGTGGATGGAGCAGCGTTTTGGCAGCAAAAAAGTGCTGTTGACGCCTTCATGTACCGCTTCGCTGGAGATGGCGGCGCTGTTAATCGATCTGCAGCCTGGCGATGAAGTCATTATGCCGAGCTACACCTTTGTCTCAACCGCCAACGCCTTTGTACTGCGCGGCGCGCGCATCGTGTTTGTCGATGTGCGCCCGGACACTATGAACATTGATGAAACGCTAATCGAAGCCGCCATCACTGAAAAAACCCGCGCCATCGTGCCGGTGCATTACGCAGGCGTGGCCTGTGAAATGGACACCATTATGGCGCTGGCGGCCAGGCATAACCTGTTTGTGATTGAAGATGCAGCGCAGGGGGTAATGTCACGCTACAAAGGGCGCGCGCTGGGCACCATCGGTCACATTGGCTGCTTCAGTTTCCACGAAACCAAAAACTACACTGCCGGTGGCGAAGGTGGTGCGACACTCATCAACGACGCCGGCCTGGTCGAGCGCGCCGAGATTGTGCGGGAAAAAGGCACTAACCGCAGCCAGTTCTTCCGGGGTCAGGTCGATAAATATACCTGGCGCGATATGGGGTCGAGCTACCTGATGGCCGATCTGCAGGCGGCCTACCTCTGGGCCCAGCTGGAAGCCGCTGAGCGCATCAACCAGCAGCGGCTACGCATCTGGCAGCGCTATTATGAGGCACTCCAGCCGCTGGCGGCTCAGGGTCGAATCAGCCTGCCGGTGATCCCCGCCAGCTGTGAACACAATGCGCACATGTTTTACATCAAACTGCGCGATCAGGACGATCGCCAGGCGCTGATCAACTGGATGAAAGAAGCCGAGATACTGACGGTGTTCCACTATATTCCGCTGCACAGTTCGCCAGCGGGTGAGCGTTTCTCGCAGTTTGTCGGCGACGATCGCTATACCACGCAGGAAAGTGAACGTCTGCTGCGTCTGCCGCTGTTTTATAACCTGTCCGACAATAACCAGAGCACGGTTATCAGCTCACTGCTGAGCTTCTTTTCCTGATGTCATTAGCCAGAGCCTCAGTGTGGACCGCATCGTCTACGCTGGTAAAAATTGTGGCCGGTCTGCTGGTGGTCAAGTTGCTGGCGGTCAGCTTCGGACCTGAGGGGGTCGGCCAGGCGGGGAACTTCCGTCAGTTGATCACCGTGCTGGGTGTGCTGGCGGGCGCGGGCATTTTTAACGGCGTTACTACCTATGTGGCGCAGTATCAGCAGCAGCCCGGTCAATTGCGGGCGATGGTGGGCACGGCATCGACCATGGTGCTGGGCTTTTCTGGCGTGCTGGCGCTGCTGTTTCTGCTGGCGGCAGCACCGGTCAGCACCGCGCTGTTTGGCCACGACCGCTATCAGGGTGTCATCCGCGTCGTCGCCTTTCTTCAGCTCGGTATCGCCTGGGCCAACTTTACCCTGGCGCTGCTTAAGGGCTACCGCGACGCGCGCGGTAATGCGCTGGCACTGATTCTCGGCAGCCTGACTGGCGTGGTGGGCTATGTACTCTGCTGGTGGCTGGGGGGTTATCAGGGAGCGCTGATTGGCCTCGCGCTGGTGCCAGCCTTGCTGCTGCCGCCTGCGCTGATGATGCTGAAACGTCGCGCGCCGCTGCCGCTGAGCTGGCTGCGCCCGCAATGGCATCCTGAGCTGGCACGCAATCTGGCAAAATATACCCTGATGGCATTGATCACGGCCGTGACCCTGCCGGTCGCCTGGGTGTTGATGCGTAACCTGCTGGCAGAGCAGGAAGGATGGGCGCAGGTCGGATTGTGGCAGGGCGTCACCAGCATTTCCGATGCCTATCTGCAGTTTATTACCGCGACGTTTAGCGTCTGGCTGCTGCCGACGCTGGCGCGGCTCGACAACAAACGGGACATCGCGCGTGAGATTGGCCGTGCATTGCGCTTTGTACTGCCCGCTGTGGCGGTTGCCAGCTTTGGCGTCTGGGTGCTGCGGGATGTCGCCATCAGCCTGCTGTTCTCTGAGGCATTTCGTGGGATGCGCGATCTCTTTGTCTGGCAGCTGTGCGGCGATGTTTTTAAAGTCGGTGCCTATGTTTTCGGATATCTGGTTATCGCCAAAGCCTCACTGCGCTTTTATGTTCTGACTGAGATCAGCCAGTTTCTGTTGCTGACCCTGTTTTCACGCTGGTTGATCCCGTTACAGGGCGCGACGGGTGCGGCGCAGGCCTATATGTTTACCTATATGGCTTACTTCACCTTGTGCTGTGGCGCTTTTATTGTTTACTGCCGGAAAAAATGACTTTAATTCACGTTTTAGGATCGGACATCCCCCACCACAATCTTACGGTGCTGCGCTTTTTCAACGATGTACTTAGCGTTGAGCAGCCTGTGGCTTCGCCACGTCATTTTATGGTGGTGACCCAGCGGCCTGAGAGCCTTGCTCCGTTCAGTGCGTTGCAGATCGAGTGCTTCACCAGCAAGAAAGCGCTGTCGCAGGCGCTGCTGCAGCGAGCCAGAAATCGTCAGCAGCGTTTTTTCTGTCACGGTCAGTTTAATCCGTGGATCTGGCTGGCATTACTCAGCGGCAGGCTGCGCCGTTCACAGCTTTTCTGGCATGTCTGGGGCGCCGATCTCTATGAAGATTCGCGCAGCCTGAAGTTTCGCCTGTTCTATCTGGTTCGTCGTATAGCGCAGGGGCGGGTTGCACAGGTTTTCGCGACCCGTGGCGACCTGCATCATTACCAGCAGCGTCATCGCCGCGTTCCCGGTTCACTGCTTTATTTCCCGACCCGAATGCCCGCCACCGCCGTTGAGTCTGCGCCGTCAGAGCCGTTTACGCTGCTGCTGGGCAACTCGGGCGATCCGAGTAACCGGCACATCGAAGGCTTAAAAGCGATTCACGCGCAGTTTGGCGAGCAGGTGCGTATCGAGGTGCCGCTAGGCTATCCGCCAGGCAATGAGGCTTACATCAGCCAGATTCAGTCCGCAGCAGAGGCGCTCTTCCCGAACGGACAGGTGAATCTGATGCGGGAAAATCTGGCCTTTGATGATTACTTAGCGCTGCTGGCGCGCTGCCATGTCGGCTATTTTATGTTTGAGCGTCAGCAGGGGGTGGGAACACTCTGTCTGCTGATCCAGGCCAACGTGCCGTTTATACTGACCCGCAAAAATCCGTTCTGGCGTGATGTAGCAGAACAGCAGCTTCCGGTATTGTTCAGCGAAGACACGCTGTCGCCCGCAGTGATCGCCGAGGCTCGCCGTCAACTGATGCGCTGTGATAAACAGGCAATCGCCTTTTTTGCGCCGGCTTATCTGGCAGGCTGGCGGGCAGCGTTACAGCTCAGCGAAGGGGAATTGTCATGAGTCTGATGCAGTTTGGTGGCCTGCTGGTGGTCTATCTGCTGTCGCTGGTTTTTATTCTGACGCTGACCTGGCGAGAGTTTAAGCGCGTCCGTTTTAACTTCCATCTCTTCTTCACGCTGCTGTTCTTACTGACCTTTTATTTTGGCTTCCCACTGACCTCCGTGCTGGTGTTTCGCTTTAATGTTGAGGTGGTGCCGGTGGAGAATCTGCTGGAGGCGCTGCTGTCGGCGACGGCGTTTTACGCCATTTATTACGTCAGTTATAAAGTGCGTCTGAAACCTACCAGTGCGCCTCCTGCGAAGCCCTGGCTGCAGATGAATCGGGTTGAAACCCACCTGACCTGTATAATTCTGGCGCTGGTGGCGCTGGGAACCGTGACGGTGTTCTTCATTCACAACGGTTTTCTGCTGTTCCGTCTGACCGCCTATAACCAGATTTTCTCCAGTGAAGTGTCGGGTGTGGCGCTCAAGCGCTTCTTTTATTTCTTTATCCCGGCGATGCTGATTCCCTACTTTTTGAGTCCGACGCGCCGCAACTGGCTGCTGTTCCTGGTGGTGACGGTTGCCTTTGGTTTGCTGACCTACGCACTGGTGGGCGGCACCCGCGCCAATATCATTATTGCGTTTGCCCTGTTCCTGTTCATCGGGATTACCCGTGGCTGGATCACATTGTGGATGCTGGCAACAGCGGGCGTACTGGCGATTGCGGGGATGTTCTGGCTGGCGCTGCGCCGCTATAACCTCGACGTAATGGGTGATGAAGCGTTTTATACCTTCCTCTATCTGACGCGTGATACTTTCTCGCCGTGGGAGAATCTCGCCCTGCTGCTGGATAACTACGCCCGCATTGAGTTTCAGGGGCTGGCACCGCTGTGGCGTGATTTCTACGTTTTCATTCCATCCTGGCTCTGGCCGGATCGGCCACTGGCGGTATTAAACAGTGCGAACTACTTCACCTGGGACGTGCTGAACAACCATTCTGGTCTGGCGATTTCACCCACACTAATCGGGTCACTGGTGGTGATGGGCGGCGTCTGGGCAATTCCAATCGGTGCCGTTGCGGTAGGGATGATTATTAAAGCCTTTGATGCGATCTACCAGCGTGGCTGCCTTGAAACCAACCGGTACACGGGCGCCATCCTGCAAAGCTTCTGTTTTGGCGCGGTGTTTAACATGATCGTACTGGCTCGCGAAGGTCTTGATGCATTCGGCTCTCGCGTAGTGTTTTTCTGTATCATTTTTGCTGCCTGTCTGGGCATGGCTAAATTACTTTTCTGGTTTCTGGATCGCGCAGGCTTAATTCGCGACCGCAGCAGGCGGGTTTTGCACAGCCCGCTCTGATTAACCTCTGGACTGACGAGAGATATGACAACGTTAACTGAGACGCCGCAGTACCGTATTCGCGGCGTTGATTTGTATGGCTTCGAAAACATGCCGTCGGCGGTAAATTTTCTGATGCCGCCACAGCGCGTTCGCAGCGGTATTTTAGTTGCTATTAATGCGGAGAAAATCCTGACCGCTGAGCGGGATGAGGGATTACGCACGCTGTTGGCGCAGGCGGAATATGCCTACGCCGATGGCATCAGCATTGTGCGTTCGATTCGTAAAAAGTATCCGCAGGCGTCAGTGCAGCGCATTGCGGGTGCAGATTTATGGGAAGCGCTGATGGAGCGCGCCGGGCGGGAAGGGACGCCAGTGTTTCTAATCGGCGGCCGTCAGCAGGTGCTGGATGAGACCTGTAATAAGTTACGCCGACAGTGGAATGTGAATATTGTCGGGGCGCAGGATGGCTATTTTGCGCCAGCGGATCAGGATGCGCTGTTTGCCCGAATTGCAGCCAGCGGCGCGAAGCTGGTGACCGTAGCGCTGGGATCGCCACGTCAGGAGCTGCTGATGCTGGCGTGCCGTGCGCACTGGCCTGAAGCGCTCTATATGGGCGTGGGCGGAACGTACGATGTTTTCACCGGCCATGTGAAGCGCGCCCCTAAAATCTGGCAGCGACTGGGGCTGGAATGGCTCTATCGTCTGATTCGACAGCCGAGCCGCCTGCGCAGGCAATTAAAACTGCTTAAATATTTGCGCTATCACTGGCGCGGCGATCTCTGATATTGCTGATAAATGCCGCATTTTTAGGCGTTGTGAGTGAGGAAATGCACTATTTGTCGAGAAAGTGCACAAAGCGTAATCAAACGCGTCTTTTTATTTAAAAAGCACTAGACACAGTGGGCGCTTATCTCTAGTATGCACATCCGCAACGGCGCTACGCGCCCGTAGCTCAGCTGGATAGAGCGCTGCCCTCCGGAGGCAGAGGTCTCAGGTTCGAATCCTGTCGGGCGCGCCATATCGTTTGTGCGCATGAGCTTCGGTGGTTGATTTACCGCGGTTGGCAGTAGAGATTTAAATGCTGCAGGTTTTAAACTTGTGACATTAAGTATTGTGGTGGCTATAGCTCAGTTGGTAGAGCCCTGGATTGTGATTCCAGTTGTCGTGGGTTCGAGTCCCATTAGCCACCCCAGATTTTGCTGGGAAACGCGAAGGTGGC
>Ga0308171_1004374_pt1 | contig 11676 bp, 9 predicted proteins | sample PhyGR1_FD_202135 | JGI IMG/M metagenome (GOLD analysis project Ga0308171, IMG submission 202135) | Phyllosphere microbial communities from UC Gill Tract Community Farm, Albany, California, United States - DLSLSG.R1 | ecosystem: Host-associated > Plants > Phyllosphere > Unclassified | place: USA... | reverse complement strand
GCGGCGTCGAGCTGCACGAGTCGATCGGGCTCGCGGGAGGCACCGCCGGCAACGCCGTCGTCTTCGCCGGTTCGACCGTCGTGGTCGCCCTGCTCGCGCTGAACATCACCGGCATCCCGTTCCTCGGGCTGATGGGGACGGCCGGCGCGGTCTGCGTCGCGATCGCGGTGCTCATCGCGATCACCCTGCTGCCGGCTCTGCTCGGGCTGCTCGGGACCCGGGTGCTGGGACGCCGTGCCCGCGCCCGCATCGGGGCGCCCGACGCGGTCTCGACGCCGACGCGGGCCATGCCGACGTGGCGGGCGATCACCACGGCGGTGGTCTCGGTGGGTCTGCTCCTGGTCCTGGCGGTGCCCGCGCTCTCGATGCGCGTGGGCCTGCCCGACGGCGCGTCGGAGCCCGAGGGGTCCTACGGTCAGCGGGCCTTCGAGCTCACCGACGAAGCCTTCGGCGCGGGAGCGAACTCGCCGCTGCTCGTGACGGCGAGCCTGCCGGGCGGGCTCGACGAGACCGAGCAGCTGCGCGCGCAGGTCGCGGTGGCCGAGGCGATCGCGGGACGCGAGCACGTGTCGGCCGTCGCGCCCATCGCCGTCTCTGACAGCGGCACCGTCGCGGCCTTCCAGGTGATCCCCACCGCGGGGCCGAGCAGCGTCGAGACCGAGGACCTGGTGCGCGACCTGCGTTCGCTGCCGCCCGTGTCGGGCGAGTACGCGCTCGGCGTGGCGGGACAGGCCGCGATCAACATCGACATCTCCGAGGGGCTCGTGGGCATCCTGCCGGTCTACCTCGCCGTGGTCGTGGGGCTCTCGCTGATCATCATGATCGTGGTGTTCCGCTCGCTCGTGGTGCCGCTCATCGCCACCGGCGGCTTCATCCTGTCGCTGTTCGCCACCTACGGCGCGGTCGTCGCGGTGTTCCAGTGGGGCTGGGGTGCGGAGCTGATCGGGCTGCACACCACCGGGCCGATCCTCAACTTCCTGCCCGTCATCCTCGTCGGCATCCTCTTCGGGCTCGCAATGGACTACCAGCTGTTCCTGGCGTCGGGCATGCGCGAAGCGTACGTGCACGGGTCCGAGGCGCGGCTCGCGGTCATGCAGGGCTTCCGGGCGGGTCGGTCGGTAGTGATCGCTGCGGCGCTGATCATGGTGTCGGTGTTCGGAGGGTTCATCTTCGCCGAGGCGACGATCATCCGCTCGATGGGCTTCGGGCTGGCCTTCGGCATCCTCGTCGACGCCCTCGTGGTGCGGATGCTGCTCATGCCCGCGCTGATGCACCTGATCGGTCGCGGCGCGTGGTGGCTGCCCCGCTGGCTCGACCGCATCCTCCCCGATGTGGACGTCGAGGGCGCCAAGCTCGAGCGCACCCACCCCCACGCCTGACCCGCCCGCCCGCCGCCGCCCGCCCGTGAGAATCGGGGCCTGCGGTGAGAATCGGTGCCTGCGGTGGGAATCGGTCGCGGATGCCGATTCTCGCCGCAGATGTCGATTCTCGCCGCGGATGCCGAGCCGGCGGGGCGGGTCAGAAGGCGGCGAGGTCGGCGCGCAGGCCCTGGCCGGTGTGCTCGGTGCGGAGGATGCCGCGCCGGCGCAGCACCGGAACCAGCTCGTCGAGCGCCCGGTGCAGGGTCACCGGGTGCAGGTCGCCCGAGAAGATGAGCCCGTCGTTGTCGGCGTCGTCGCCGAGTGCCTGGATGACGTCGGCCATCTCCTCCGCGGTGCCCACCGTGCCGCCGGCGCCGTCGGTCACCCGGCCCAGGCGCGACTTGCCGGCGAGGATGTCGCGCAGCGGCGCCTCGGAGAAGTCCTCGTAGCGCCCCAGGAGTCCCCGGATCGTGCCCTTCGAGACATGGTCGCCGAAGATCGCCGGGTCGAGCGGGCGGTCGAGGTCGAGTGCGGTGAGGTCGGTCTCGAGATCGCTCGACCACGCCTCGGCGACCTCGCGCAGTGCCGCCTCGTCGGGGTGACGCGAGGCTTCGACGATGCGCTCGGCCTCGTCGACCGAGGCGGTGACGATCGGCTTGAACACGAAGAAGGTCTTGATCGCGTCGGCATCGCGGCCCGCGGCGAGGGCGGCATCGCGCACCCGTGCGCGGTACGCGCGGATGCTGGCGGGGTCGAGGTTCGCGAGCGCGAGCTGGATCTCGGAGTTCGTCCCCGCGAATCCGATGCCCCGCGGCGAGCCGCCCGGCGAGGCCACGATCGGATCTCCCGAGGGGAGGGGCTCGGCGTTGAGCGGGCCGTCGAAAGCGTAGTACTGGCCGCGATGACGCACCGCGTGGATCTTCGACCCGTCGGCGTAGATCTGCGTCTCGGGGTCGGCGATGAGAGCGTCGTCGTCCCAGCTGTGCCAGAGCAGCCGCAACGCGTCGAGCCATTCCTGCGCGCGGTCGTAGGCGGCGTCGTGGTCGAGGCGCTCGGTGCCGAAGTGGTGGGCCGACCCGACGTCGGTGACGACGTTGAGCCCGAGACGGCTCCCGCTCAGATGCTGCAGCGAGGCGAACTGCCGCGCCGCCAGGTACGGCGGCCACGCGGCCGGGTTGACGGTGGGGATGACCCCGAGATGCTGCGTGGCGGCGAAAAGGTAGGGGGCGAGGGTCCACGGATCGTGCTTGGGGCCGCCGTACGCCTTGCGCACGCGCAGGTTCAGCGTCTCGGGGGTGATGCCGATCGAGAGGGCGTCCTCGATCAGCACGAAGTCGAAGCCCGCCTGCTCGAGCTCGCGGGCCGAGTGCTGGTACAGGTCGGGCTTCTGCCAGGCCCAGTTCCAGCGCTGGTACGGGCGCGCCCAGCCGTGGGGTCCGAAGCCGCGCGAGAGGAACCAGCCGAAGTGCTGTGCGCGGCTCACGCGGGCACCGCCTCGCGCGCAGCCAGCCCGGCGACCTCGCGCACGGCGGCGAGACCGCGCTCGAGGTCGGCGATGAGGTCGCCGGCGTCCTCGAGGCCGACCGAGAGGCGCAGCAGCCCGGGTCCGACCCCGATGCGGCGGAGGTCGTCGTCGGCGCGGTGCGCGTGCGTCGTCGTGGCCGGATGCAGCACGAGCGAGCGGACGTCGCCGAGATGGGTCATCGGGGTGAACAGCCGGACCGCGCGGGTGAAGGCCTCGGCGGCGGCGCGGCCGCCGGTGAGCGTGAACGAGAACAGCGCGCCCTGGCCCTGCGGCAGCAGCCGGACGGCCAGGTCGTTGTCGGGGTGCGAGGCCAGCCCGCTGTAGTCCACCCCGGAGACCTCCGGACGCCCCTCGAGCCAGGACGCGAGCAGCGCCGCGGTCTGGGACTGGCGCTCGACGCGCAGCGAGAGGGTCTCGATGCCCTGCAGCAGCAGGAAGGCGTTGAGCGGGGAGGGTGAGGGCCCGAATCGCATCGCGACCCGCCGCGCGGCATCCAGGAACGCCCGCGCTCCCGACCGCTCCACGAACGTCCGGCCGTCGGGGCCGGTCTCGCCGGCGATCTGACGGAACCGTCCCGGCTCGGCGTCCCACGCGAAACGGCCGGCGTCGACGATGACGCCGCCGAGGGCGGAGCCATGGCCCGAGAGGAACTTGGAGGCGGAATGCACGACGATGTCGGCGCCGAGCTCGAGCGGGCGCAGCAGGTACGGCGTCGCGAGGGTCGAGTCGATGACGAGCGGGATGCCGTGACGATGCGCGATCTCGGCCACGGCGGGGATGTCGAGCACGCCCCCGCGCGGATTCGCGATCGACTCGGCGACGAGGGCGCGGGTGTGCGGGCCGATCGCCGCCTCCCACGCCGCCGGGTCGCGCGGGTCGTCGACGAAGTCGGCGGTGATGCCGAGCCTGCCGAGGTCGGAGCGCAGCAGCTCGCGCGTGCCCTCGTAGATCGCCGAGGCGGCGACGACGTGGTCGCCGGACTCCAGGATCGTCAACAGGGCGGTCGAGGTGGCCGCCTGTCCGCTGCCCACCAGCAGCGCGCCGATCCCGCCCTCGAGATCGGCGACGCGACGCTCGGCGGCGGCCGCGGTCGGGTTGCCGACGCGGGTGTAGCTGAACCCCGTGTCGGGGTCGGCGAAGCGGGACTCGCCGTCGCCGATGTCGTCGAACTCGAACCCCGCGGTGAGGTAGATCGGCGTCGTGCGAGCGCCGTGGGCGTCGAAGCCGCGCGCGCCGGCGTGCAGCTGACGCGTCGCGAAGGCCAGGGGCGCGGCGGGGGTCTCGGGTGCGGACATGGCCGAAACTGTACGGCGAGCCCGCGGCGGCGGGCGACGCGGCCGTCACAGGGGGTCACGGGCGGACGGGCCAGTGTGTCGTCGTGTGTTCCCGCGTTTCGGTCTGTTTCGCCCCGACGCGACGACGCGCGCGCCGCTGAGGAGCATGAAGGCATGTCCCCCCTGGTGAGCGTCGACGACCTCGCCGCCGAGATCGCGTCCGGCGCCCCCGTGCGTCTGCTCGACGTGCGGTGGCGCCTCGACCGCGCCGAGGGGCGCCCCGACTATCTGTCGGGGCATCTGCCCGGCGCCGTCTACGTCGACCTCGAGCGCGAGCTGGCCCGGCCCGGTCTGCCCGAGCTCGGACGGCATCCGCTGCCGGATCGGGCCGACCTCGAAGCGGCGGTGCGGCGGTGGGGCGTCGCCGCGGGAGACCGACTCGTCGCGTACGACGACAACGACGGCGTCGCCGCCGCGCGGGCGTGGTGGCTGCTGCGTCGTCACGGGCTCGACGTGCGCGTCCTCGACGGCGGGTTCCGCGCCTGGGTGGCCTCGGGCCAGCGGCTCGAGCGCAGCGACCGCGCGGCGATCCCCAGCGACCTCGAGCTTCCCGTCGGTGCCGGCGGGCTGGCCGACATCGAGGACGCGGCCCGCGCGCCCCGGCGCGGCGTCCTCCTCGACGTGCGGGCGCCGCAGCACTATCGCGGTCAGATCGGCGGGGTCGATCCGGTCGCCGGGCACATCCCCGGGGCCGTCAACCTGCCCACGGTCACCCACATCGCACCCGACGGGTTCCTGCGCGGTCCCGCCGAGATCCGTGCGGCGCTCGCCGCGGTCGGCGTCGAGCACGACACCGAGGTCGTGATCACCTGCAGCTCGGGGATCGCCTCGGCGCACACGGCGCTCGCCTTCGCCGTCGCCGGCTATCCCGACGCCCGGGTCTTCCCCGGCTCGTGGAGTCAGTGGTCGCGCGACCGTGGCCGTCCCGCCGCCACGGGACCGAGCCCCGCGGCGGCGATCGGCGTCGTCTGAGCGGACCGGCCGATCAGCCCTCGAGCGCGGACTGCTCGCTCAGGCGGTGCCAGGTGCGGTTGTGGTAGACCAGCGCGTCGCCGTGCCCGCCGGGTTCGACGTCGCGTTCGACGTGCGACTGCAGGGCATGCCCCGCGATGACGATCGAGCCGCCGGCGTCCATGCGAGAGACGACCGCGCACCGCACCCACGCCCGGACGCCGCGATACACGGGCTCGCCCGTGGTCAGCCGCGACCAGCTGGAGGTGTCGGCGAAGCGGTCGACGCCGCTCGTCGCGCCGAGCTTGGCGAGGGGGAGGTCCTCGGCATCCAGCAGGTGCACCACGACGGTCTCGGCCGTGGCGAGCACGGCCGAGGCCGATGACTGGGCCGAGACCGAGAACACCAGCAAGGGCGGGTCGGCGCTCACCGACGACACCGACGTCGCGGTGAGGGCCACCGGTCCGTCGCCGGCATCTGCGGTGATCACCGCGACACCGCCCGGGTGGCCGCGGAACAGCGTCTTGAACGCGTCGGCGGACAGCGAGTCGCCCAGGTGGCGGGACGGGTGCTCGGCGGAGGGGTCGAGATTCGGCTGCGACATGATCACGACGTTAGTAACCGCGCGAGGTCTCGACATGTTCCGTGACCGCCCGAGACGGCCGATGACCGCGTGTGACGCCGCTCAGCGTGCGACGCGTCGGGTCGCGGCATCCAGCCCCTGGGCGAGGTCGGCGATGAGGTCCTGGGCCGTCTCGACGCCGATCGAGAGCCGGATGAGCCCGTCGCCGATGCCGAGACGCTCGCGTTCGGCCGCCGGGAACGACACGTGCGTGGTCGTCGCCGGATGCAGCGCCATCGACCGCACGTCGCCGATGTTGGTCATGCGGCTGAACACCTGCAGGGCATCGAAGAAAGCCTCGGCGCCGTCGCGGCCGCCGCGGACGGTGAACGCGAACACCGATCCGGCGTGCCCGCCGAAGCGGGCGCGGGCGATGTCGTGGAACGGGTTGCCGGGCAGGCCGGCGAAGTCGACGCTCTCGACGGCGGGGTGGGTGTCGAGCCAGGCGGCGACGGCGGCCGCGTTGGCCAGGTGTCGTTCCATCCGCAGCGACAGGGTCTCGATGCCCTGCTGCAGCAGGAACGAGTTCAGCGGCGACAGCGCCGCGCCCAGGTCGTTGACGATGCCGAAGCGCAGGTACGCCTCGAGGGCACGGTGGCCGTAGGCGTCCACGAACGACGGTTTGCCCGGTGCGATCGGCTCGGTCAGGCCGGGGAACGAACGCGGCGAACCCGCCCAGTCGAAGCGGCCGCCGTCGACGATCGCGCCCGACAGGGCCGCCCCGTGCCCGGAGAGGAACTTCGTCGAGGAGTGGATGACGACGTCGGCGCCCAGCTCGAGCGGGCGGATGAGGTACGGGGTCGCGACGGTGTTGTCGACGACGAGCGGGATGCCGTGACGGCGGGCGATGCGCGCGACGGCGACGACGTCGACGAGGTCGTTCTTGGGGTTGGGGATCGTCTCGACGAAGATCGCCCGGGTGTCGGGACCGATCGTGCGCTCCCACTCCGCCTCGTCGCGGGAGTCCCGCACGTAGTCGCTGGCGACCCCGAGCCGGGCGAAGGTGCGGTCGAAGAGGATGCGGGTGCCGCTGTAGATGCTCGCGGTCGACACGATGCGCTCACCGGCGCCGGCCAGCCCCAGCAGCACGGCGGTGATCGCGGCCTGCCCCGAGCCCACCACGATGGCACCGGTGCCCCCTTCGAGCGAGGCGATGCGGCCCTCGGCGACCTGATGGGTGGGGTTGAGGTTGCGCGAGTACAGGTGTCCTTCGTCGGCACCGGTGAAGCGGGCCTCCGCCTGCGCGAACGAGTCGAAGCGGTAGCCCGCGGTCAGGTAGACCGGGGTGATGCGCGCGCCGTGCCCGGGCTCGTCCCGTTCGCCGGCATGCACCTGACGGGTGTCGAACCCGAACCCGTCCCAGTCGTAGCGGGGCGGCAGCGGCTCGTGCGGGTCTTCGGCGGGTCGCGGGGTCACGCTCACAGGCTAGGGCGCGGCGCCCGCGGCATCCCTGCGCGCCGTCATACGCCGACAGATTCGCCCGGTCGTGCCTACGATGAGCGTCGACTCGAGGAGGACCGCGTGAGAACGGATGACCACGGCTGGCTGCGTCGCTACGGCACGGCGGCGCCCGAGAGCCCGCTGCCGAGGAACGAGGTGCTGGATCTGCTGTACCGCCACCGCTCGGTGCGCAGCTTCGCGCCGGGAGAGGTCGACGATGCGGCGGTGACGGCCATCGTCGCCGCCGCGCAGTCGGCGTCGACGAGCTCGAACCTGCAGGCGTGGTCCGTGATCGAGGTGCGCGACCCCGCTCGTCTCGACTCGCTGGCGCGGCTGGCCGGCGATCAGGACTTCATCCGTCGCGGCGGCGTGTTCCTGGTGTTCGTCGCCGACGGGGCACGGGCGAGCGAGCTGGCGCGTCGTGCCGGCGAGCCGGCCGGGGCCGTGGACTACATCGAGAGCACGATCGTCGGCTTCGTCGACGCCGCCCTCGCCGCGCAGAACGCCGTCATCGCGGCCGAATCGCTCGGGCTCGGAGCCGTGTACGTCGGCTCGGTGCGCAACAGCCCCGAGCAGATCGCCGATCTGCTCGGGCTTCCTCGCGGCGCTTTCCCGGCGTTCGGCGTCGTGATCGGGCATCCCGACCCGGCGGATCCCGCGGGGATCAAGCCGCGGCTGCCGCAGGCCGTCGTGCGGCACCGCGAACGGTACCGGCTGCCGGAGGCCGACGAGATCGCCGCGTACGACGCCGCCGTCACCGCGTACTACGCCACGCAGGGCGAGCCGCGCGGGTGGCTGCGTGCGGCGATCGCGCGGGTGCGGGATGCGGCGAGCCTGCACGGCCGTCACACGATGCGCGCTTCCCTCGAACGGCGCGGACTCCCGTCGCGCTGACCGCGGCCCGCACGCCGTCGGTGCTGCTCGACACCCGTGGGCTCGTCGCCTAGGGTGGACGCGTGCAGACCTGTCGCTGTTGTCGCTGAGTGCCCGCCGGCACGCCTTCGACGACCCCGACAGCACCCGCGTCTCTGAGCACGCGGACACCTTGAGGACACCCTCGTGCGCTACGCAGAAACCATCGCCGATCTGGTCGGCAACACACCGCTCGTCCGGCTGCGCCGGGTGACGGAGGGCATCACCGCGACGGTGCTCGCGAAGATCGAGTACGTCAATCCCGGCGGGTCGGCCAAGGATCGCATCGCCGGCCGCATCATCGACGCCGCCGAGCGCGACGGGTCGCTCCGCCCCGGCGGCACGATCGTGGAGCCCACCAGCGGCAACACCGGTGTCGGCCTCGCCCTCGTGGCCCAGCAGCGCGGCTACCGGATGGTCTTCGTCGTGCCCGACAAGTTCGCCGGCGAGAAGGTCGCGGTGCTGCGGGCGTACGGTGCCGAGGTGGTGATGACGCCCGCGGGCGTGCCGCCCGAGCATCCCGACTCGTACTACAGCGTGTCGGATCGCCTGGCCCGCGAGATCCCCGGTGCGTTCAAGCCCGACCAGTTCGCCAACGTCAACGGGCCGCGAGCGCATTACGAGACCACCGGCCCCGAGATCTGGCGCGACACCGACGGCCGCGTCACCCATCTCGTGGCGGGCGTCGGGACGGGCGGCACGATCACCGGCACCGGTCGGTACCTGCGCGAGGCCTCCGGCGGCGCGGTCACGATCGTGGGCGCCGACCCCGACGGGTCGATCTACAGCGGCGAGGTCGGTCGGTACCTCGTCGAGGGGGTGGGGGAGGACTTCTGGCCCGAGACGTTCGACCCCTCGGTCGTCGACCGGTACGAACGGGTCGGCGATCGGGAGTCGTTCGCGATGACCCGGCGCCTGGCGCGCGAGGAAGCGCTCCTGGTCGGCGGATCGTCGGGGATGGCCGTGGTCGCCGCCCTGCGCACCGCGCGCGGCCTCGGCCCCCACGACGTCGTGGTCGTGGTGCTGCCCGACCACGGCCGCGGTTACCTCTCGAAGATCTACGACGACGGATGGATGCGCGCGCACGGCTTCGCAGACCTCGTCGACACCCCTCCCGCCGCAGCATCCACCACCCCCGCCCCCAGGAGCGACGCATGAGCACCCACGATTCGGCTCGCGGTCTCGCGAGCCTCGCCGTCCACGCCGGCCAGGAGTTCGATCCCACCACCGGTGCGGTCATCCCGCCGGTGCACTTCTCCACGACGTTCGCGCAGGACGGCATCGGGGGGCTGCGCGGCGGCTACGAGTACGGCCGCTCGGGCAACCCGACGCGCACGGCGCTGCAGACCCAGCTCGCCGCCCTCGAGGGCGGCGCCCACGGCTTCTCGTTCGCCTCCGGGCTGGCCGCCGAGGACGTCCTGCTGCGCGCGGCGCTGGCGCCCGGCGACGAGGTGCTGCTCGGCAACGACGTCTACGGCGGCACGCACCGCCTCATCGCGCGGGTGCTCGCACCGTGGGGCATCACCCTGCGCGTGGTCGACATGAGCGATCTCGACGCCGTGCGCGCGGCCGTCGCCGAGCGCGCGCCGCAGGTGCTGTGGGTCGAGACGCCCTCCAACCCCCTGCTGCGCATCACCGACATCGCCGGCCTCGCCGCGATCGGACACGACGCCGGTGCGCTCGTCGTCGTCGACAACACCTTCGCCACGCCCGCGCTGCAGCGTCCGCTCGGGCTCGGGGCGGACGTCGTCGTGCATTCGACGACGAAGTACCTCGGCGGGCACTCCGACGTCGTCGGCGGCGCCCTCGTGCTGGACGACGACGCGCTGGCCGAGAAGATCGGCTTCCTGCAGTTCGCCGCCGGCGCCGTGTCGGGACCGATGGACGCGTGGCTCACGACGCGCGGCATCAAGACCCTCGATGTGCGGATGCAGCGTCACAGCGAGAACGCCGGCGCGATCGCGGCATACCTCGCCGGACACGAGCGGGTGGCGCGCGTGTTCTACCCCGGCCTGACCTCCCACCCCGGCCACGAGCTCGCGGCCTCGCAGATGTCGCGCTTCGGCGGCATGCTGTCGCTGGCACTGGAATCGGGCGAGGCGGCTCGGCGGTTCGCCGAGTCGACCCGGCTCTTCCAGCTCGCGGAGTCGCTCGGCGGCGTCGAGTCGCTCGTGAACTACCCCGACGCCATGACGCATGCCTCGGTGCGCGGCACTGAGGCCGCGGTGCCGGTGGAGGTCGTCCGGCTCTCGGTGGGGATCGAGTCGGTCGACGACCTGCTCGCCGACGTGGAGCAGGCGCTCCGCTGAGCCGGGTTCCGGCGCCTCAGCGACGGAACAGCCGCCGACGCGGTCGAGCGGACGGCGCGGCCTCGGGCGCGGGTGCGGGTGAGGCGCGCCGCTCGTGCCACGCCGCGACCTCGGCGTCGACGTCGCGCGTGGGCGTCACCACCGGCGGGCCCCCGAGGAGCTGGCGGCGGGCCTCGATCACGCGTCGGTTGAAGTCCTCGACGTACTCGCGCACCTCGTCCTCGCGCCGCAGGGCGTCGGCCCGAGTCGCGAACTGCGCGTCCTCGGTGCGGAGCATCAGGGCGGGCGGGCCGAGCCCCGACAGCTGCTCCGTCCGGATCTTCCGCCGGATCCACCAGTCGGGGTCGTGATGCTCGCCGAGGCCCTCGATCGGTTTGCCGGCCCCGGGCAGATCGTCGAAGTCGCCGCGTCGGATCGCCTGCTGGATGGCGGTCTCGACGTAGGCCGCCCGCTCGCGCTCGGTCGGGACCGGCGCCTCGTCGGGCTCGGTCTCCTCGCCGTCCTGTCGCGCTCGATAGCGGGCCGCCGCGATGCGCGGGTCGTCGTTCATCCCGTCACCTCTCCTGCGGGTTCGTCGATCCAGGCTACGACGGGCGTGCGGGGTGGGGGCGGGATAATGACGGGATGCCCGAAGACTCCCGTCCCGCTCCGCGCACGCCGAGCTGGCGGACCGAGGCGGGCGAGGTCGTCCGCAGCCTCGGGCGGTTCGGTCCCTCGCCGGGGCCGCGTCTGCCCCTGGCGCTGCAGGCCGGGATCGCGATGGCGGTGCCGGTCGTCGTGCTCTCGGCGCTCGGCCGCGACGACCTGGGTCTGCTCTCGGCGACGGGAGCGTTCGCGGTGCTCTACGGGGGTCGGCTGAGCGCACGTGAACGCGCGGCGTTCGTGCCGCTCGTGGCCGTGACGTTGTTCGCGATCGCGGCGGCCGGTGTCGGCGCGGCGTTCCTCGGGCCCGTCGTCGTCGCCGTCGGGCTCGTCGCGGTCGCCCTCGGCGTCTCCGCGCTGTGCTTCGGGTGGTCGGTCGGGCCACCCGGGCCGCTGTTCGGCATCCTGGTCTACGGCCTGTCGGCGCATCTGGCCGACCCCGTCGCCGCGCACGTCGACCCGCCGGTGTACCTGGCCGTGGTGGCGGGCTCGCTGGTCTTCGCCTGGCTCGTCGTGCTCGCCCCGCTCGTTCGGTCGCGGCACCGCCGCGCCGTCGCGCGACCGCTGCGGGCGCTCTTCC
>Ga0308171_1004371_pt1 | contig 11680 bp, 9 predicted proteins | sample PhyGR1_FD_202135 | JGI IMG/M metagenome (GOLD analysis project Ga0308171, IMG submission 202135) | Phyllosphere microbial communities from UC Gill Tract Community Farm, Albany, California, United States - DLSLSG.R1 | ecosystem: Host-associated > Plants > Phyllosphere > Unclassified | place: USA... | reverse complement strand
CCCTGCTGCGCGACCTGGACCGCCTGATCTCCGAGGAAACCGGCCTGCACGTGCAGGTGGCCGATGACCCGCTGACCTGCGTGGCCCGTGGTGGCGGTCGTGCGCTGGAACTGGTGGACATGCACGGCAACGAGTTCTTTGCGCCGGAATAAGCCGTCCCGGCTGCTTGCGCCCGCAGCGCCCCTCCGGGGTGCGGTCCGCCACGCTGGCGGGTCGGCACCGGCGGGGCGCCCGCGTGTTTCCCTTCCGCCTTCTGCCAGTTGAATCGTTGCCGTGCCGCCCTACGCCGGACCTCCCGTCGCTTCCCGATCCGGTGATGCCGCCAGCCCGCTGCGGCTGCTGGCCTATCTCGCACTGGCAATCACCTTGATCGTCCTCGACGACCAGGCCGGCTGGCTGGCGCGCCTGCGCGAGCAGGCCAACAGCCTGGTGCAGCCGGTGTGGGCGTTGGCCGGCCTGCCCGGCAAGCTCGGCGGGCAGGTGCGTGACACCGCTGCCAGCCACGGCCAGCTGGTGACCGAAAACCGTGAGCTGCGCAACCAGCTGCTGCTGGCCAACGCCCGCCTGACCCGCCTGCAGACCGCCGCGCTGGACAACGCCCAGCTGCGCGAACTGCTGAACGTGGCCGAGCGCAGTGGCCTGGACGTGCAGCTGGCGCCGATCCTGGACATCGACCTGGACCCGGTCAAGCAGCGCCTGGTGCTGGACGCTGGCAGCCGCGAAGGCGTGCACGTCGGCCAGGCGGTGATCGACGCCGGCGGCCTGATGGGGCAGGTGATCAGCGTGACCGGTGGCAACGCCACCGTGCTGTTGTTGACCGACCCCGACCATGCGGTGCCGGTGACCGTGGCCCGCAATGGCGTGCGCCTGATCGTCTACGGCCGCGGCGACAAGCTGGAGTTGCGCGACATCCCGCTCAGCGCCGGCGTGGAAGTGGGCGACGAGATCGTCACGTCCGGCCTTGGCGGCCGGTTCCCGGCCGGGTTCCCGGTCGGCACCATCACCGGCCTGCGCCCGGACGATACCCACGCCTTCCTGGTGGGCGAACTGAAGCCGGCCGCGCAGCTTGATCGCGGCCGCGACGTGCTGCTGCTGCGCCCCGGCGCGGCAATTCGCTTGCCTGCGGCAGGCGAATTGCCTCAGCCAAGTTTGCCTTCGGCAAACCAGGCTGCCGGGGGGGCCCCCCCCCTTACCCCCGCGCCTTCGGCGCGCCCTAAACAAGAGGGGGGCTCTCCACCCGCCGGGTCCACGGTAGTGCCGGCCGCTGGCCGGCAACCGTCCCCGCCTGCGACGAACCCGCCGGCCCCCGCGCCTACGACGACGCAGACCTCCCCGGTAGTGCCGGCCGCTGGCCGGCAACCGCAGCCCACCCGACCGCAGCCGGAGGCGCAGCGATGAGCCGCCTTCGCGATAACCGCTGGGTGCTGCCCGCCAGCCTGGTGGTGGCCCTGCTGCTGGGCCTGCTGCCGTTGCCGGCGCTGCTGCAGCCGCTGCGTCCGTACTGGCTGGCGCTGGTGCTGGCCTATTGGGTCATCGAAGCGCCCGAGCGCGTCGGCCTCGGTATCGCCTTCGCCAGCGGTGTCGTCGCTGACCTCCTGTATGGCGGGGTACTGGGCGAACAGGCGCTGCGCTTGGTGATGCTGGCCTTCATCCTGCAGCGTTTCCGCGCGCGCATCCGCTTCTTCCCGATGTCGCAGCAGATGCTGGCCATCGGCGGCCTGCTGTTCAACGATCGCATCGTCAGCGCGCTGGTCCACATCATGGTGGGCGAGCCGACCCTGCCGTGGTCGTACTGGTGGGCACCGTTGCTGGGCATGGGCCTGTGGCCGCTGGTGTTCGTGCTGCTGGACGCGGTGCGCTTCGGCAAGCGCGGGCGCTGAGCCATGCTGCCGCGCCGCCAGGTCAAGAATCCGCACGCCGAAGCCGAACAGTTCCGGCGCCGTGCGGCGTTGGGCTTCTTCGGCGTACTGGTCTGCCTGCTGGGCCTGGGCGGCTGGTACTTCAAGCTGCAGGTGCTGGACCACGACATCTACGCCACCCGTTCCGAAGCCAACCGCATCAAGCCGCGGCCGGTGGTGCCCGGGCGCGGCATGATCTACGACCGCAACGGTCGCCTGCTGGCCGAGAACGTGCCGGCGTTCCGCCTGGACATCACCCCGGACAAGGTCAAGGACATGGACGCCACCCTGGAAGGGCTGGCGAAGATCATCCAGATCAGTCCGGAAGAGCTGGAAGCGTTCAACAAGTCGCGCAAGGCGCGCCGCAAGTTCCTGCCGGTCACGCTGAAGCTGCGCATGAGCGATGAGGAAATGGCGCGCTTCGCCGTGGACCGCTGGCGCTTTCCCGGCGTCGAGCTGGAACCGTACCTGACCCGTCGCTATCCCTATGGCGACCTGTTCGCGCACATCATCGGCTACGTCGGCCGGGTCGACGACAAGGACCTGGAGATCCTCGGCGAGGGCAATGCCGCGCTGACCCACATCGGCAAGTCCGGCCTTGAGCGCTATTACGAGCAGGAGCTGCGCGGCAAGGTCGGCTACGAACAGGTCGAGACCAACGTGCAGGGTCGCGCGATCCGCACCATCGGCCGGGTCGCCGCACAGTCCGGCGCCGACCTGCGGCTGTCGATCGATGCCGACCTGCAGCGGGCGATGGTGGCTGCTTTCGGCGAGTTCGAAGGTGCCGCAGTAGCAATGGACCCGCGCACCGGTGAAGTGCTGGCGATGGTCAGCCTGCCGTCGTACGACGCCAACCTGTTCGTCAACGGCATCTCGCACGCCGACTTCAAGGCGCTCAACGAGAATCCCTCGCGGCCGCAGTTCAACCGCCTGGTGCTGGGTGGCGTGGCCCCCGGTTCGACCATCAAGCCACTGATCGGCCTGGCCGGCCTGGACAGCGGGGTGCGCCGGCCCGAAGACAAGATTCTCTCCACCGGCATGTTCTACCTGCCCGGTACCTCACGGGGCTGGGGCGATGCCAACCGTGGCGGCCATGGCTGGACCGATCTGCGCAAGTCGATCACCCAGTCGGTCAACACGTACTACTACAAGCTGGCCCTGGACATGGGCATCGAGCGCTTCGACCACTACATGGGCTACTACGGCTTCGGCCAGCCGACCGGCATCGACCTGACCGGCGAGATCGGCGGCATCCTGCCGTCGCCGGCATCGAAGTACAAATCACGCAAGGAGCGCTGGTATCCCGGTGACACCGTCAACGCCAGCATCGGCCAGGGCGACTGGAAGGTCACCCCATTGCAGCTGGTGCACGGCGTGGCCGGCATCGCCAACGGGCAGCTGCGCCAGCCACACCTGGTGATGCAGCAGCGCGCCGGCTTCGATGCGGACTGGACGCCCATGCCGCAGGGCGAAAGCAAGCCGATCAGCCCGACCCCGAGCAACCTGCAGGCCGTGCGCGAAGGCATGATGGGCACCATGCAGCCCGGAGGCAGCGGCGCGCGTGCAGCGGCCGGCGCACCGTATGTGATGGCGGGCAAGACCGGTACCGCACAGGTGATCAGCCGCCGTGGTACCGCTGCGGTGAACCCGAAGAGCCTGCCGATGCACCTGCGCCATCGCGCGCTGTTCGTCGGCTTCGCACCGGCCGACAACCCGGTCATCGCCGTGGCGATTGCCGTGGAGGGCGGCGGCTACGGTGGTTCGGCGGCTGCGCCGATCGCACGCAAGGTGTTCGATGCCTGGCTGCTGGGCAAGATGCCTGAAGGCATGCAGCCGCTGGACAGCGAACGCGGCACGACCGCCATCGGCGCCACCGCGTTCGACAACGAAGACGTGGGTGCGCGCCAGGCCGGCGATGTGGCTGCGGCGCAGCTGGGCGAACATGCGGTAGTGGTCGGTGTCCCGCCGCCGGCACCGGCACCTGCTCCGGCCACGCATCCTTCTGCGGCACTGCCGGCCGCGCCACGTCCCACGGTTGCTGCGGAGGCCACCCGATGAGCGCGTTCCTGCGTTGGGCCGGGGAAATGCTGCAGCGGTTCTTCAGCAGCCTCGACTGGCTGCTGTGCCTGGCCTTGGGCGCGCTGATGGTGATCGGCCTGGCGACCCTGAAGAGTGCTGGCGGTGACAGCCTGGTGATGGCGCAGGGCGTGCGCTTTGCTGTTGGCCTGGCGGCGATGTGGGGCATCTCGCGGGTGCCGATCCTGCGCATCCGCTCGGCCACGCCGCTGATCTACGCCATCTCGATGATCCCGTTGCTGGCGGTGTTCGTGCTGGGCACGGGCAAGTACGGCCGGCAGTGGCTGGACCTGAAGTTCTTCTACCTGCAGCCGGCCGAGCTGCTCAAGGTCAGCCTGCCGATGATGGTGGCCTGGTACCTGCACAGGATGCCGCTGCCGCCGCGCTTCAACACCGTGCTGGTGGCGATGGTGATCATCGGCGTGCCGACCGGGCTGGTGATGCTGCAGCCGGACTTCGGTACCGGCGTGCTGATCGCCGCCAGTGGCGTGTTCGTGCTGCTGCTGGCCGGCCTGCCGTGGTGGTGGGTGGGGCTGGGCGTGGGCGGCGTGGCCGCGGTGGCGCCGGTGGCCTGGTTCTGGCTGCTGCGGCCGTACCAGAAGGACCGCATCATGATGTTCCTCGACCCGGAAATGGATGCGCTGGGTGCGGGCTGGAACATCATCCAGTCGAAGATCGCCATTGGTTCCGGCGGTTTCGATGGCAAGGGCTGGGGCGAAGGCTCGCAGTCGCACCTGAATTTCATTCCCGAGCAGACCACCGACTTCGCGTTCTCGGTGCTGAGCGAGGAGTTTGGCTGGATCGGCGTGGCGCTGGTACTGACGCTGTATCTGGTGGTGATCGGGCGCTGCCTGTGGATTGCCAGCCAGTCGCGCGATTCCTACTCACGCCTGCTGGCGGGTGCAACGGGGCTGGCGTTCTTCGTCTATGTGCTGGTGAACGGCGGGATGATTTCCGGTCTGCTGCCGGTGGTGGGCGTGCCGATGCCGCTGATCAGTTACGGCGGCACGTCGGCGGTGTCGCTGCTTGCTGGGTTCGGGTTGGTGATGGCGGTGCGCAGTCATAACCCGGTGCACGGCGGTTACGGGTAGTTTCCAGCCATCGGCGCAGCCCCTCGTGGGTGGTTGCTGGAAGCAACAGCCGTGGTTGGCCGGGCGGGGTGGATTCGCGGGGGACGCCGTGAACCCGTCCATGGGAGCTTGGCCGCGGCATCCATGCCGCGGCCCCCCGCGAACCCACCCCGCACGGCCTCTGACAGATTGCGGTGGGTCCACCCACGTAGAACAAAGTTCAAAAGCAGAAGCGGGTCGCTTCGCTCTTTGTAGTGCCGAGCCATGCTCGGCTCCACCGACCAGAGCACATCACGCGGCGCGCAGCTGCACATCCACATATTCCGACAACCCACGGCACGCCAGCAGCAGGCCTTCGCGTGCGTCGTCGCCCAGTGGCGGGTCGTCATCGCCATCCACGCGCACGCGTTCGCTGGCGTGCAGCAGTTCCAGCAGGAAGGTCAGCCCGGCATTGGCGCGGTCGATGCGCGCCATCGCCATGCACTGCGCCTGCGTTCGCCCTTTGCGTAGCCACGGCTGACCATCTGCCGCTTCCACCTGGCGGATGCGCTGCAGGCAGTCCAGCAGGGTAGGGCCACCGGGCGCGTTGGCGGCCTGCGTTGCCGTGAGCGTGGTTTCCAGTGCGCGGGCGATGTCATGCGGCAGCTGGTGAGCGGCCTCGCCCAGCGTGGCGAACAGGTATGGGTAGGTGGAAGCGGACATGGCGGGGTCCTCGTGCGGTCGGCAAGGGCCACCCCGCGTGGAGGCGAGGGTGGCAGGCGATGCGTGGCTCCAATACCGGTGACCAAGTGTGAAAGCGCCGGCGGGCACGAGGCCCTCCACGCACCGCCCGCCAAAGACGCACGGACGGATTGCCAGCCGACGCCGCTCAACAAGGAAAAAGCGACGCCGGCTGGCAAGCGTAAACAACACTTGGGTCAACGGGATTGGAGTCCCGTGCCACCCGTTGTCGGTGGCCGCACATGATGTGCACGGGGCCCTTGCGGCTCCAATCAGAATTGTTTGAAACCCGGAAAATCCGGACGCCCAAGGCAGTTGTCGCCAAAGGAGTCGAAAGCGTCAAACAGCGCTGACAGCTTCGCGAAAGCGCCGGTTGCTACCGTGCCGCGGGTGAAATGGAAACGAATGCTTGGTGGCTGCCGTGAGGCGCTGCGCACGATCGATCTGCCGTTGCTGATCGCGTTGTTGATCCTGATGGGCGCAGGCCTGGCGGTGCTGCACAGCGTGAACGGGCCGGTGCATGGGCAGGCGATGCGCTTTGCCGGTGGCCTGGCAGCGATGTGGCTGCTGTCGCGGGTTTCGCTGTTGCGCCTGCGCGCGTGGACGCCGGCGATCTATGCAGTGTCGATGCTGCCGCTGATGGCGGTGTACGTGATCGGCACCGGCAAATACGGGCAGCGCTGGCTCAACCTCGGCGTGTTCTACCTGCAGCCCTCGGAACTGCTCAAGCTCAGCCTGCCGCTGATGATGGCCTGGTATCTGCACCGCCAGCCGCTGCCGCCGACGCCGCGCACGGTGCTGACGGCCGCAGTACTGATCGGGGTGCCGGCGCTGCTGATCCTGATGCAGCCCAATCTCGGCACCGCCACCCTGGTCACCGCCAGCGGCGTGTTCGCCCTGCTGCTGGCGGGCCTGCAGTGGCGCTGGGTGGCGGCCGGACTGGGCGCGGTGTCGGTGGCTGCGCCATTGGCTTGGTTCGGGCTGCTGCGGCAATACCAGAAGAACCGCGTGCTGACCTTCCTGGATCCGGCTGCCGATCCGTTGGGTACCGGCTGGAACATCCTGCAATCGCGCATCGCCATCGGCTCTGGTGGCCTGCAGGGCAGGGGCTGGGGGCACGGCACGCAGGCCACGCTGGATTTCCTGCCCGAGTACACCACCGATTTCGCGTTCTCGGTGCTGGCCGAGGAGTTCGGCTGGATCGGCGTAGTGGCGGTGTTCGCGCTGTATCTGTTCGTGGTCGGGCGTTGCCTGTCGATCGCGGTGCAGGCGCGCGATACACATGCGCGGTTGTTGGCCGGCAGCCTCGGCCTGGCGTTCTTCGTGTACGTGCTGGTCAACGGCGGGATGATTTCCGGATTGCTGCCGGTGGTGGGCATTCCGATGCCGTTGATCAGCTATGGCGGCACCTCGGCGGTGTCGTTGCTGGCCGGTATCGGGCTGGTGATGGCGGTGCGCGGGCACCGGCCGGTACACGCGTAGCTTTCCAGCCAACGGCGCAGCCCCTCGCGGGTGGCCGCAAAGCAATTCATGAGGAGGCTCGGGTAGATGGGCTGCGCAGGGGCCGCTGCAAGTACGTCCCTGTAAGCTCGGTCGCCGCATCCATGCGGCTCACGCCCCTGCGCAGCCCATCTACCCGGCCACGGACACGTTCCTGTGGCGTCCACCCACGCAAGAAGAAAAAAGATCAAAAGCAAAAGCAGATGGCCGGTTGCCCACGATTCCAGTAGAGCCGAGCCCGCGCTCGGCTCAGAGCGCAGCGACCCGCTGTTGCTCTTCGCTCTTCTTTTCTCCTTGCGTGGGTGCACGCCGCAGGAAACCGTCAGAGGCCGGGCGGATTGGGTTCGCGGGGGTGTCCGCGCCATGGATGGCGCGGCCAAGCCTCCATGGACGGATTCACGGCGTCCCCCGCGAACCCAACCCGCCCGGCCAACCACGGCTGTTGCTTTCAGCGGCCACCCACGAGGGGCTGCGCCGTTCGCCGACCTTCGCCGCCGATGCGCACATGAATCTGCGCAAGCGCATTTCTGTAATCGTTCCCACAACGCCGCACAGCAGCATCGCCGCTGACGAAGTTCCATTAAAAGTGGGCACCAATTCACATTTTGACGCCGCGTTGATCCTGATCAATGGACTTGTCGCAATCGGCCTGCACAATGGCGGCCCGTTCGGCATGGCGCGCCGTCTTTGATGCAGCGCGAGGGGCGTCGGATGGGAAAGCAGTACTGATCCAACCGGTACAGGGAGCGCGGAGCACTGCCACTGGGGAGCGGCAGCCGCGCAGGTACCGACCGGGTCCGGCGGCCGGTTGCGTCTGCGGGGATGGGGACGCAACCGGCAACCTCTGCCTGAATGGGGCAGGTCAATCACAACGCCTTCACATTTCGCGCTGAACGCGTGCAAATCGTTGTGATTCATGGTGTTAGGGGTTTTAATTCATCCATGACCTGCTAACCTGCGGTGATGATTCGACGCTCTCTGGCCTGCATGCTCACCCTCGGCCTGGTCGCCTGCGCGACCCAGCCGACGTCCCCACCGACTTCGCCACAGGCCAGCAGTACGCCGCGCCACCCGGCGGCCAAGCCCCACGGCCCGGCCGAAGCCGCGCCGGAAGCGACGGCGGCCACGGCTGCACCGGTCGATCTCACCCCGGTGCCGTTCGAAACCGCGCGAGCCAGATTCATTGCCGACACCGCCAAGCGCTACGGCCTCAAGCCTGACGAGATCCGCGACGTGCTCGACCAGGCGCAGGTGCGCCAGCCGATCATCGCCGCCATGTCGCGGCCGGCCGAACGGGTCAAGCCGTGGAACGAATACCGGCCGATGTTCATCAGCAAGGCACGCATCGATGGCGGCAAGGCGTTTCTTGCCCAGCATCGCGCCGAGCTGGACCGTGTGCAGCAGCGCACCGGCGTACCGGCGGAAGTGATCGTGGCGATCATCGGCGTGGAAACCAGCTACGGCAAGAATGCCGGCAGCCATCGCGTGCTCGATGCGCTGTACACCCTGGCCTTCTATTACCCGCGCAGTGGCGACCCGGCCAAGCTGGAGCGCGAAGTGCGCCGCGAGCTGTTCTTCCGCGACGAACTGGCCAAGCTGTTCGAGCTGGGCCGCGAGGAAAAGCTGGACATCACCACGCTCAAGGGCAGCTATGCCGGCGCGATGGGCATGGGCCAGTTCATGCCCTCCAGCTACCTGGATTACGCCGTGGACGGCAACGGCGATGGTCGCCGTGATCTGTTCACCAGCTACGACGACGTGTTCTCGTCCATCGCCAACTACTTCGTGAAGAAGGGCGGCTGGGTACGCGGTGGCCAGGTTGCCGTGCCGGCGACGCTCGCCGCCGGCCGCGAGGAATTCAACCCGACCGAGTGGATGCCCACCTGGACGCTGGCCGACCTGGCCCAGCGCGGCTACCAGCCCAGCGCGCCGGTGCAGCCCGGCGCCACTGCTACCCCGATCACCCTTGAAGGCAGCACCGGCAAGCAGTACTGGCTGGGCTTCCAGAACTACTACGCAATCACCCGCTACAACCTCTCGAAAATGTACGCGATGGCCGTGTTCCAGTTGTCGCAGGCCATTGCCGGACAGGAGCTGCCCCCGGCATGAACATCAGATGGCTGGTCCCTGGATTGATCGTCCTCGCGCTGGCCGCCTGCAGCAGCGCGCCGAAAAAGCCGGCGACCGCCGGCCACGGTGGCACACCGTCCGGCACGGTGGTGCAGGGCAAGGGCGGGCGTCCGGCGCATTGTCCGGAGGGCTCGCCGTACGCGGCCGCCACCGAGGACATGTCCACCCGTGGCAACTACACCGCCGGTGGCCTGTACAAGCCCGGTGTGAAAGACACCACGCCCAGTTACGTGCCCAACGTGGCCTGCATTCCCGAACCGGTGGTGACCGACGAGGATCGCTCGGCGATCGGCAACAAGTCGCCCTACGTGGTGCTGGGCAAGCAGTACAAGGTGCTCGACGACACCCGCAACTATGTTGAACGTGGCACCGCGTCGTACTACGGCGCCAAGTTCCATGGCCGCCTGACCTCCAACCGCGAGGTCTACGACATGTACCAGTTCACCGCTGCCCACAAGACCCTGCCGCTGCCCAGCTTCGCCCGCGTGACCAACCTGGACAACGGCGAATCGGTGATCGTGCGCGTCAATGATCGTGGCCCGTTCCATGACGGCCGCGTGGTCGATCTCAGCTATGCCGCCGCCGTGCGCCTGGGCATCACCCAGCGCGGTACCGGCAACGTGGAAGTGCGCGCGCTGCAGCCGGGCGAAGGCAACCTGATGGCGCAGAAGCCCTCGCGCCGCGAACGCCGTGCTGCCGAAGCGGCTGCGGCCACCGCTGCCGTCGCCAGCGCGCGCCCCGCACCCGCCGCACGCACAGTTGCCGACAGTGACATCGATCGCCTGGTCAAGCGTCTGCCGGCCGACGCCGCGCCGCAGCGCGGCCAGCCGGCCACCACCCAGGCCGCCGTCAGCACGATGCCGGAGGTGGCGGTCAGCAGCCTGCCGCCAAGCGCACCCGCGCCGCGTCCGGCAGCACCGGTCGTGGCCACCGCCGCGCCGCGCAGCCCGGCCCCGGCCAGCAGCTCCAGCCTGTCGCAGAAGGTGGTGGGCGCGGTGATGCTGCAGGTCGCCAGCTTCTCCAACCGCGACAACGCCAACCGGGCGATGGGCCAGCTCAACGCCGCCGGCATCGTCGGCGCCACCATCAGCGACATCGCTGCCGGTGGTCGTACCCTGTGGCGCCTGCGGGTTCCCGCCAACGACCATGCCAGCGCGGCGGAACTTGCCGGGCGCATCTCGGGTCTGGGCTTTGGCTCGCCACAGATCGTCAAGGACTGATTCCGCCCGGGCCGGTGCTGCCGGCCCTTGCCACCTCGGCCTTACAATGGCCACCTCGCCCCATCCTTCATTTTCCGGCCGTCCCCTGGAGCCTGCTGTCCCATGAATTTCCGTTCCGCCGCCACTGCCCTGGCCGCCACCCTGGTGGTGGGCCTGGCCTCCGCCCAGACGCCGTTGCCGACCCCGGCCACCCCGGCGCCCGCCGCCGCTGCTGCTGCCCCCGCCACCGTAGCCACGCCGCCGGCGCCTGCACCCAGCGTCTCCAAGGCCTGGGTGCTGATGGACTACGCCACCGGCCAGGTGCTGGCAGGCGAGAACATCAACGAGCAGCTGGCCCCGGCCAGCATCACCAAGGTGATGACGTCGTACGTGATCGCCGCCGAGGTCAAGAACGGCAAGGTCCGTCCCGACGACCAGGTGATGATGAGCGAACGCGCCTGGCGCGAAGGTGGCGCCGGCACCGACGGCAGCTACAGTGGCTTCCCGGTCAACCAGACCGCACGCCTGGAAGACATGGAAAAGGGCATGGCGATCCAGTCCGGCAATGACGCCGCGATCGCCCTGGCCGAGCACGTTGCCGGCAGCGAAGAAGCCTTTGCTTCGCTGATGAACAGCTATGCCGCCAAGATCGGCATGAAGAACTCGCACTTCGTGAACGCCCACGGCCTGACCGCCCCGGGCCATCACAGCAGCGCCTACGACCTGGCCCTGCTGGGCCGCGCGATGGTGCGCGACTATCCGGAAACCTACGCGTACAACAAGATCAAGGAATTCCAGGTCGGCACCATCAAGCAGCCCAACCGCAACCTGCTGTTGTGGCGCGATGGCAGCGTGGACGGCATCAAGACCGGCCACACCTCGGAAGCCGGCTACTGCCTGATGAGTTCGGCCCAGCGCGGCGACCAGCGCCTGGTCGCGGTGGTGCTGGGTGGCGCGTCGGAAAAGCAGCGCGCCGATGACAGCCTGGCCCTGTTGAACTGGGGCTTCCGCTTCTTCGAAACCCACCGCCTGTACGAGCCGGGCAAGGCCGTGGCCGAGCACAAGGTATGGAAGGGCACCACCGACA
>Ga0308171_1004366_pt1 | contig 11706 bp, 10 predicted proteins | sample PhyGR1_FD_202135 | JGI IMG/M metagenome (GOLD analysis project Ga0308171, IMG submission 202135) | Phyllosphere microbial communities from UC Gill Tract Community Farm, Albany, California, United States - DLSLSG.R1 | ecosystem: Host-associated > Plants > Phyllosphere > Unclassified | place: USA... | reverse complement strand
CACCGCCGAGGCAACAGTCGCTGCGGTTCGCCGCAAGCTGGGCTGAGCAGAGCAACAATCACTCAAGACGGGAAAGACGATACCATGGCTGTGAAAGTCGCGATTAACGGGTTCGGTCGTATCGGGCGCCTGGTGCTGCGCGCCGCGTGCGAAAGCGCGCGGGACGATGTCGAGTTCGTCGCCATCAACGACCTTGGCTCTGTCGAGGCCAATGCGCACCTGTTCCGCTTCGACAGCGTCCATGGCCGCTTCCCCGGCGAAGTGATCGTCAATGGTGACAGCATCACCATCAAGGCCCACGGCAAGACCTGGGGCCCCATCAAGATCACCGCCGAGCGCGACCCCACCAAGCTGAAGTGGGATGGCGTGGACATCGCCGCCGAGTGCACCGGCATCTTCACGGCGCGCGAGAAGGCTTCCGTCCTGCTCGGCACCGGCGCCAAGCGCGTACTGATCTCCGCCCCCGGCGAGGGCGCGGACAAGACCATCGTCTACGGCGTCAACCACAAGACGCTGACGGCCGAGGACAAGATCGTCTCCAACGCCTCCTGCACCACCAACTGCCTCGCCCCGGTGGCGAAGGTGCTGCACGAGAAGTTCGGCATCGAGCGCGGCTACATGGTCACCATCCACGCCTATACGGGTGACCAGAACACCGTGGACACGCTGCACAAGGACCTGCACCGCGCCCGCGCCGCCGCCGTCTCCGCCATCCCGACCTCCACGGGCGCCGCCAAGGCCGTTGGCCTGGTGCTGCCGGAGCTGAAGGGCAAGCTGGACGGCACCGCCATCCGCATCCCGACGCCGAATGTCTCCCTCGTGTCGCTCGACTTCGTGCCGAAGAAGACGGGCATCACCAAGGAAGAGATCAACGCGGCGCTGAAGGAAGCGGCCGAGGGCGAGCTGAAGGGCATCCTGGGCTACAACACCGCCCCGCTGGTCAGCATCGACTTCAACCATGACCCGCACTCCTCCACCTTCGATGCCACGCAGACCCAGGTGGTCGATGGCGCCCTGGTGCGCGTGATGTCCTGGTACGACAACGAGTGGGGCTTCTCGAACCGCATGAGCGACACTGCCGCTTACCTCGGCAAGCTCTGAGACGGGGAGCGCATCAGCATGGCCGCTTTCCGGACGCTGGATCAACTCGAGCCCGCCGGAAAGCGGGTTCTGGTGCGCGCCGACCTCAATGTGCCGGTGCGCGACGGTCAGATCTCTGACCGCACGCGCATCGAGCGCCTCGTGCCCACCCTGCGGGAGTTGGCCGACAAGGGTGCGCGCGTCGTCGTGTGCAGCCATTTCGACCGCCCGAAGGGCAAGCGCGTGCCCGAGATGTCGCTGAAGCCGCTGGCCGAAGCGCTCTCCCACGCACTCGGCAAGCCCGTCGCCTTCGCCGATGACTGCATCGGGCCCGTGGCCGAAGATGCAGTTGCCGCCTTGAAGGATGGCGACGTGCTGCTGCTGGAGAACACCCGCTTCCACGCCGGCGAGGAAAAGAACGACCCCGCCATGGTCGACGGCCTGGCGAAGCTGGCCGACGCCTATGTCAACGACGCCTTCTCCGCCGCCCACCGCGCCCATGCCAGCACTGAAGGTGTGGCGCACAAGCTGCCCGCCTATGCCGGGCGGCTGATGCAGGCGGAGCTGGAGGCGCTGGACGCGGCGCTGGGCAATCCGTCCCGCCCCGTCGTCGCCATCGTCGGCGGCGCCAAGGTGTCCACCAAGCTGGACCTGCTGGGCAACCTCTCCAAGAAGGTGGATGTGCTGGTCATCGGCGGCGCCATGGCCAACACCTTCCTGGCGGCGCAGGGCAAGGATGTCGGCAAGTCCCTCCAGGAAGCCGAGATGCATGACACGGCCCGGACCATCCTGGCCGAGGCCGGTGCCGGCGGCTGCGAGATCCTGCTGCCGGAAGACCTGGTGGTGGCCGAGGCCTTCGCGGCCAATGCCCCCAACAAGGTCGTGGATGTCGACTCCGTCCCGGCCGGGATGATGGCACTGGATGTCGGCCCCCGCACCGTGGCCGCGGTCGAGGCCCGGCTGAAGCGGGCCTCCACCCTGGTGTGGAACGGCCCCTTCGGCGCCTTCGAGATCCCGCCCTTCGATGCCGCCACGGTGCAGGTGGCGCAGACGGCGGCGGCGCTGACCACCTCCGCCGGGCTGAAATCCATCGGCGGCGGCGGCGACACCGTTTCCGCCCTGAAGCACGCAGGCGTGATCGACCGGCTGACCTACGTGTCCTCCGCCGGCGGCGCGTTCCTGGAATGGCTGGAAGGCAAGACCCTTCCGGGGGTCAAGGCGCTCGAAGCCGCCTGACGCATATCCTCCGGCGCGGCGGCATGCCGCGCCGGAGACTCGGCGAAAAGCCCAAAAACATGGCGGGGTGGGGTGGCGGTTGCCCCCGCACGGTTCCACATTCCCGCTGACCCAAGATGATTCGCTTGAGGGCAGAGTCACGCTCGCGCGCGGCCGCCCCAGAGGAGACGCTGCGATGTATTCCGACGTTCAGCTGCATATCAATGGCAAGTGGCGCGCCGCGACCGGTGGCCGCACCATCCCCGTGCTCAACCCGGCGACCGAGGAAGTGATCGGCACCGTGGCCCACGCCAACCAGTCCGACCTCGATGAGGCGCTGGAAGCGGCCGACCGCGGCTTCAAGGCCTGGAAGAAGGTCTCGGCCTTCGAGCGCTCCAAGCTGATGCGCAAGGCCGCCAACCTGCTGCGCGAGCGCGCCGGCGACATCGCCCGCCTGATGACGCAGGAGCAGGGCAAGCCGCTGGCCGAAGCCAAGATGGAGACGATGGCCGCGGCCGACACCATCGATTGGTTCGCCGAGGAAGCCCGCCGCGCCTATGGCCGCGTGATCCCCGCCCGCGCCGAGGGCGTGTACCAGCTGGTGATCAAGGAGCCGGTCGGCCCCGTCGCCGCCTTCACGCCGTGGAACTTCCCGATCAACCAGGTGGTGCGCAAGCTCTCCGCCGCGCTGGCGACCGGCTGCTCCATCATCGTCAAGGCGCCGGAAGAGACCCCGGCCTCCCCCGCCGAGATGATCCGCTGCTTCCTCGACGCCGGCGTGCCGGGCGACGTGATCAGCCTGGTCTACGGCGTGCCGTCGGAGATCTCCTCCTACCTCATCGCGCATCCGATCATCCGCAAGGTGACGTTCACGGGCTCCACCCCCGTGGGCAAGCACCTGGCCGAGATGGCCGGCAAGTACATGAAGCGTACAACCATGGAGCTGGGCGGCCACGCCCCGGCCATCGTGTTCGACGACGCCGATGTGGACTTCGCCAGCAAGACGCTGGCCACCAGCAAGTTCCGCAATGCCGGCCAGGTCTGCGTCTCCCCCACCCGCTTCCTGGTGCAGGAGAAGGTGTTCGACCAGTTCGTCGACAGCTTCACCAGCTATGCCAAGTCGCTGAAGGTCGGCAACGGCCTGGACGAAGGCACCCAGATGGGCCCGCTGGCCAATGATCGCCGTATCCCGGCCATGGAGGCGCTGGTCGCCGACGCCGTGCAGAAGGGCGCGGAAGTCCGCACCGGCGGCAGCCGCATCGGCAACAAGGGCTACTTCTACGAGCCGACGGTCATCACCGGCCTGACGCGCGAGATGCGCGCCATGAACGAGGAGCCGTTCGGCCCGATGGCGCTGATGGTGCCGTTCAAGGACTTCGACGAAGTGGTCGAGGAAGCCAACCGCCTGCCCTTCGGCCTGGCCTCCTACGCCTTCACCCGCTCGGCCAAGACGGCGAACGCGATCGCCACCGAGGTCGAGAGCGGCATGACCACCATCAACCACCTCGGCCTCGCACTGCCGGAAGTGCCGTTCGGCGGCATCAAGGATAGCGGCTACGGCTCGGAAGGCGGTTCGGAGGCGATCGAGGCCTACCTGAACACCAAGTTCGTGACCCAGGCCGGTCTCTGAACAAACTGCGCCTTTGAACGACAGAACGGGAGCCGAAAGGCTCCCGTTTTTGTTGGTGGGGGTGCATTGTGGGGCGAGGCTGCGGAAGCGCTATCCCTTGGACGTCACCAGGGTGGCGCAGAAGGGTTACCAACCCTCAGCGACGGCGGCTCAGATCTTGCGGCCTTTTAGACTTCTAAAGCTTTGCCACAGGCGTCGCCCGCGCTCTTAAAGTCCAACTCCAGACTCGAAAGAAGAAAAGAAGGGGTCCGGGGAATTCCTTCCCCGGCCTTCGCCCGTCCTTAGGCCCCGGTCGCCTCTTCCTTGCTCGCCAGCACCTTGTCGACGCGGCGGCCATCCATATCCACGATCTCGAAGCGCCAGCCGCCCCAGACGATGCGGTCGCCCTCGCGCGGCACGCGCTGCAGCAGGGCCAGCATCAGGCCGGCAACGGTGTGGAAGGTGCCCTTGCCCGGCAGTTCGGGCAGGTCCAGGCGGTCGCGGGCTTCGTCGCTGGCCATCATGCCGTCCAGCAGCAGGCTGCCGTCGTGGCGCTGCACGGCGCTGCCGGTGGCAGGCAGCGGCTCGCCGCCCAGCTCGCCCACGATGGCTTCCAGCAGGTCGGAGGCGGTGACGACGCCTTCGAAGCTGCCGTACTCATCCATTACCAGCGCCAGGCCGACACGGTCGTGGCGCAGCCGCTCCAGCCCATCCAGCGCGGAGAGGTTGTCCGGCAGCACCATCGGCTGCCGCATCGCGGTGGCGACGGAGAGCTCACCGCCCTCCTCCAGCATCTGGTCCAGCAAATCCTTGGAGTGGACGACGCCGACGACGTTGTCGATCCGCCCCTCGGCCACCACGAAGCGGGTGACGTCGCTGGCACGCAGGCGGGCGACGATCTCAGCCGGGGTGGCGGCGCGGTCGATCCAGTCCACCTCGTTGCGCGGGGTCATCAGCGCACGCACCGGCTTATCGGCCAGCCGCAGCACGCGCTCGATCATATGGCGCTCCTCGTGCTCCAGCGCGCCATGCTGGGCACCCTCGGCCACCACGGCCTTCACTTCCTCTTCCGTCACCGTCGACTCGACGGGCGCGGAGGCACCCAACAGCTTCAGCACCAGGGCGGAGGAGTGGGACAGCAGCCAGACCATCGGCGCCGCGACGCGGGAGAGCGTGGTCATCGGCCGCGCGACCAGGGAGGCCACGCCTTCCGGGTTCCGCAGGGCGAATTGCTTCGGCACCAGCTCGCCCAGGATCAAGGACAGATAAGTGATGAACAGCACCACCACGGCCAGGGAGAGCTGGCTGGCATAGGGCGCCATGCCCGGGATCAGCGAGACGACGCCGGCCAGGCGATTGGCCAGGCCCTGGCCCGCGAAGGCGCCGGCAAAGATGCCCACCAGGGTGATGCCGACCTGAACGGTGGGCAGGAAGCGGCTGGGGTCCTCGGCCAGAGCCAGAGCGGCCTCTGCCCCCGGCTTGCCGGCACGCTGCAGCGCCTGCAGCCGCCCGCGGCGGGAGGACACGATGGCCAGCTCGCTCATGGCGAACATGCCGTTGAGCAAGACCAGCAGCAGGATCACCACGATTTCCAGCGCGAGCGCCATGATTCTCCACCTGTCCTTATCGTTCGCGTCTTAGCCCCCTGGCCCGGCCAGGGCCATGCCCCGAAGCCGGGACATGCGTGCCATGCTTTGCAGGCTGCAGCTCGGCAACGAAAGCCCCATTCCTGCCATTAAGCGAACGATCCGGCGCCTCAGAGGGCTGGCAGAAGCACACTCAGAGACCACAGCCGTCGCCGTCGCAGTTATGGAGGCAAGCCAATGAACGCCAGCACTCGCCGCCACGTTGCCGCCTCGCCCGCCCAGACGCGCGGCAGGCGGACGGCCGCGCCCGGCTGGCCGAAGGTCACGCTGCACCTGCCTCTGCGTGACGAACAGCCGGAGCTGGTGCGCCGGACGCTGGATTCGCTGGCGGCGCTGGACTACCCGGATGTCGAGGTCCTGGTGGTGGATACCCACACCGCCGACCCGCTGCTGTGGGAGCCGGTGGCCGAGCATTGCGCCCGGCTGGGGCCGCAATTCCGCTTCTTCCACCTCGGCCCCTTCCCCGGCTTCCGCGCCGGGGCGCTGAACTTCGCCCTGCGCGAGACCTCCGCTGATACCGCCGTCATCGGTGTGCTGAAGGCCGGTCAGGTCGTGCGCGCCAGTTGGCTGCGCCGCCTGGTGCCGCTGTTCCGTCAGCCCGGCCTGGGCCTGGCGCAGAGCCCGCTGGATTACCGCGCCGACGAGCCGAGCCGCTTCAACCAGATCGCCGAGGCGGAGCACGCGACGCATCGCAGCGACTTCCGCGGCCTGCTGCCGCTCTCCGCCCTGCCGTTGTTCCGGGCCGAGGCACTGCGGCTGGCCGGTGGCTGGGACGAGACCAGCATGTGCCCGGAGATGGCCCTGGGCCTCGCCCTGCTGCGCCATGGCTGGGATGCGGTCTCCCCGCCCGAGCCGATGGGCCGCACCCTGGCCCGAGACGAGTTTCCGCAGTGGCAGGCGCGGCGGCAGCGGCAGGTGGCTGGCGGCATGGCGGTGCTGCGCAAGCAGGCACGGGGCCTGCTGCTGCCGCGCGACCGTAGCCTGACCGCGCCGCAGCGGCACGGCCTGCTGCACGGCGCCCTGCCCGCCCTGGCCGACCTGCTGGCCATCACCGGGCTGACGCTCTCCCTCGGCAGTTCCGCCGTGGCGGTGATCGCGCCGGAGGATACCGCCTTTCCGCTGGCGCTGATGCCGATGTTGCTGCTGTTCGCGCTGCTGCCGGCGCTGCGCGTGGCCGGGCATGGCTGGCTGGCCCTGGCCGGTAGTGCCGCGCTCAGCTGGCGCAGCGGGCGCGCCGCATGGCAGGGCTTGCTGGGCGGCCATGTCTCCCGCAACGGCGGCACGCGGATGGAGAAGCTGTTGCTCCTGGGGATCGCCCTGGCCAGCCTGGGCGTGGCGCTGGCCAACCCCTGGGGTGGGGAGCGGACCCTATGGTGGCTGGGGCTGCTGGCGGTGCAGGCGCTGCCAGGCGTCGCCGCGCTGGCGGTGGCCTCCACAGCGCGGCGCGGCACGGCGGATCATTATGCCGCGCCGGCCTTCCACCGCACCATGGCCTGATCGGCCAATCCGGCTACCGCAAGTTGGAGCCGGACCTTTGCAGGCACGCCGGCAACGGGGCCGGCTGGGCGCCACCGGCCCGCCTGCGGCAGGGCGACGTAGTCCGCAGCACCGCGTATCGCGCGGCGGCGGCCTCGGACAGGAACTCCGTTGGGTTTTCGTGCAGTCTTCCCTTCAGCGCGCGGCGGACATCCTGGCGGCGGATGCCAATATCCTCCAACCGCTCGTCATCCCATTCATTGACCTGATGGGCGGCCTGCCAGCCGCCGATGGTGTATGACAGTAACCTGACGCGGCGCATGAAGCGCGCTGGCCAGTATGCCCGGAAGCGCCAGGATGTTTGTTGGAAAGAGCCGTGGGTGATGCTCATCTGAAGCCCCGTTCTGGCACGACGGCCAGGATATGCCGCGCGAAACCAAGGAGAGGCCGAGCCTCTCTACTTGTTTTCCAATTCGATTTTTTTTCTTATTACTTCGTTGCTGCCATCGCAGTCGATTTTTCCTTCCGCCCCGTTGTTCGATTCTGTATCACAACGTCTGGCGGCGGATTTGACGCAGCGTTTCCTATTCATTGACGCGCTGTTTCCGGTCAGCGGCCGATCCTGGGCCAACAGCGGCAACAAAGGCACACAGCGATGCCAACAGAATCCGACGACACGGCGGAACCAGCCGCCGCACTGTCCGGCCGGGCGGCCATCGGCCACCCGCATGTGGTGCTCGACCTGCCGCCGACGCCGGATGGCGCGTCCTTCAAGGCCTGGCAGGGCCACCTCACCTTCGCCTGCCACGCGGAACTGCTAGACCCCGCCGACGCGCCGGCCTTCCATGCCTCCACCCGGCTCTACGCGTTGCAGCCTTTCCTGGTATCGGAGGCCACCAGTTCCCACGACAACTGGCTGGTGCGGACGGGCGAGGACGTGGCCCGCACCGGCGTCGACCATGTGAACATTTCACTGCACGTGGAAGGCAGCTACACCGGGCATTGCGGCAGCCGGCCGTTCCTGGCGATGCCTGGCGATGTCAGCTTCATCGATTTCGGCCTACCCTTCGGCTTCCGCACCTCGCCTTACCGCACACTGGCTGTGACGGTGCCGCGCAGCGCCATGCCGGCGGCGTTGCAGCAGCGCGCCCTGCACGGGCATGTGCCGGATGCCCGGTTGCCCGCCACGCGGATCCTCGCGCAGCTGATGCGGGACGTTTACGCCGCCCTGCCCACCCTGACGCTGGCGCAGGGCATTGCCGCCACCCGGTCCATAGTGGAGTTCGCCGTCGTTGCCTTCGGCGAGGATGATCGCGCGCGGGAGGCGGCGACGCCGGCGGATCTCGACCTGTTCGGCCGTGCGCAGGCCAGGATCGAGCAATTGCTGGGTGATGAGGAGCTTTCCGCCGCCGCGCTGGCGGATGCGCTGAGTGTCTCCCGCAGCGCGCTCTACCGCGTGTTCGTCGCGCATGATGGCGTGCAGGCCTATATCCGCGAACGCAGGCTGCAGCGCTGCTACGAGATCTTCAACGGCGACGACCGTGCGGGGAGACGATCGGCTCCATCGCCTTCTCGCTGGGCTTCCGCAGCGAGGCGCATTTCAGCCGCACCTTCAAGGAACGGTTCGGCCTCTCACCGCGCGAGTTGCGCGCGGTCGGGCGCAGGCACGGGGTGGACATGCTGCCGCCAAAGACGGGCGGCGTGGCACCCGACAGGCTCCAGCGCCTTGGCCGCTAGAGGGTGATCGCCTCAGGCCGCATCACCGGAAAGGCGTGAATCACACAATCAGACAACGGGCGGAAAGCACGCCGCCTGAGCGGACGTGAACGCATCCTGCCTAGGCCGCGGCACCGATCAGCGCCAGCCCCTCGGCCACCGAGACGAACTCACCGCCACCCGTCACCCGCTCCGCGCCGAAGCGGTCGTCGAACAGCCGGCGCACGGCGGGCACCAGGGAGGTGCCACCGGTCAGGAACACCCGGTCCACCTGCCCTGGCGCCAGCTTCGCATCCGTCAGCGCACGGTCGATGGCGGCGGAGAGCTGCGCAAGTTCGGGTGCGATCCAGCGCTCGAAATCCGCGCGCTCTATCCGCTCCTCCACGGCGAAGTCCCGGTGCGTGAACTGCAGCACGGTGCTGTCGGTCTTGGAGAGCCCGGCCTTGGCGGCGGAGACGGACTGGTACAGTGCGTAGCCGACCTCGTCCTCCACCAGCCGGATCAGGTGGCGCAGCCGCTCCGGCTCGGCCGCCAGGCGCGCCACTTCGTTGATCTCGCGCAGCGTCTTCGGCGCGCGCATCAGCGAGAGCTGGTGCCAGCGGGCGAAGCTGGTGAAGAACGCGGGCGGCACCGGCAGGGCGGTATCCATCACCTTGTAGGTGCCGCCCTTGCCCAGCTTGGGCGAGACGACATTGTCGATGATGCGGAAGTCGAACGCATCGCCGGCGATGCCGACGCCGGCATGGCCCAGCGGCACCACGCGGCGGCGTGCCCCGGGCTCGAACCGCAGGATGGAGAAGTCGCTGGTGCCGCCGCCGAAATCGCCGACCAGCACGTTCGCCGCGCCTTCCAGCGTGGAAGCAAATCGGTGGCCCGCGGCCTCCGGCTCCAGCGCCAGGTCGACATCGGACCAGCCGGCGCCGTTGAAGGCGGCGCGCAGGCGGCGCTCGGCCAGCGAATCATCCGCCGTATCGCCCACGAAGCGCACCGGGCGGCCGGCGATGACGCGTGCCGAACCCAGGGACGGCGCCCCCACCGCGCCCGCGACCAGGGAGCGCAGGAAGGTGGAGATCAAATCCTCCAGCGCGAAGGGCCGGTTGAACACCCGGGTCTCGACGAAGCTGCGGCTGGCCAGGTAGCTCTTCATGGACATGATCAGCCGGCTGCCCAGCGGGTCGTCCAGATAGGCCTCGATGGCGTTGGGGCCGGCGGCGTGCTCCAGCCGGCCACGATTGGCGCCGCTTTCCTCCGCCCAGAAGCAGAGCACGGAGCGGAAGGTATCCACCACGTCCTGGCCTGCAGCGTAGCGGATGCTGGCCACCTGCCCATCGGCCTGCCGCAACGCGATGACGCTGTTGGTCGTGCCGAAGTCGATGCCGATCACATCATGCATGGTGGGGGGACCTGAATTCCGGGGGGCGCGCGGTGTAGGCGGGATGGCGCCGGGCCGCAAGTGCGGCGGCCATGCGTCAGCAACGGCAACCATTCTTAAAAAAGACTATTGTCTCTTTTCGTGAGAAATTCTAGAACGACATCAACACTCCATTAACCTTTGCGAAGGCGCCGACATGGACACGCACCCCGCCATTCTCGCCTTCCCTCAAGCGCCGCGGGACCGGTTGCGGCTGGCGCTGCGGCGGCTGGACGATGCGCTGGCGGAGCAGGCGGCCGCCGTGGCCGAGTTCCGCGCCGGCATCGGCGCGTTGCGGCAGGCAACGCAGGACCTGGCCGGCAGCCTGGGCCAGTACCGCGAGCAACTGGATACCACCCAGGCGCAGGTGGCCCACGCCAACCTGGCAGCGCGGCAGTTGCACGAGACGGCGCGCCAGATGGAAGCCCGGGCGGAATAGCACCCAAGGGCGACCAACGGCTTCACGCGGGCGGAGGTCGGGGCTAGCTTCCCCCGCAGATGAAGACCCGGACGGGGGTTGGCCGTGCTCGGCCCTTCCGCCTTTGACAGGATTGAACCCGTGGCCCCGCACCCGTTGATCGAAACCTTCCGTGCCGCCCGCATCGTGCCCGTGGTGCGCACCAGCACCGCTGCCCGCGCGATCACCGCCGTCGAGTGGCTGAAGGGCGCCGGCATCAGCATCTTCGAGATCACGCTGACGATCCCGGACGCGCTGTCCGTCATCCGTGAAGTCGCGTCCGATTCCTCCCTGCTGGTCGGCGTCGGCACGGTGCCGGATGCGGCGTCGGCGGAGGCCAGCATCGCGGCCGGCGCCAAGTTCATCGTCTCCCCCTGGGTCGAGCCGACGCTGGTGGCCCCTGCCCGCGCCGCCGGCGCCTGCGTGATGATGGGCGCCTTCACGCCCACCGAGGTGCGCGCGGCCCGCACGGCCGGAGCCGACGTGGTCAAGATCTTCCCGGCCAGCTCGGCCGGCGGCCCGGCGCATATCAAGGCGCTGAAATCGGTGTTCCCGGACGTGACCTTCTGCCCGACCGGCGGTGTCGATGCACGCAACGCGGGCGAATACATCGCCGCCGGCGCGGCCTTTGTCGGCATCGGCGGCAAGCTGGTGGATGAAAAGGCGATTGCCGACGGCAACCGCGCCGCGCTGGAAGCGGCGGCGCGCGAGGCGCTGGGCATCGTCCAGGCATGACGGCGGAGCTGCTGTGCATCGGCGAGCCGATGCTGGAATTCAACCAGAACGCCAAGGATGATCAGGGCCGCGCGCTGTACCTGGAAGGGCATGGCGGCGATACCTCCAACGCCGCCATCGCGGCGGCGCGGGCGGGCGCGCGCGCCGGCTACATCACCGCCATCGGCACCGATGCGCCGGGCGACAGTTTCATGAAGCTGTGGGCGGAGGAAGGCGTCGATACCACCACGGTCGTTCGCAAGCCGGATGCGCCGACGGCGGTGTACTTCGTCAGCCATGGGCCGGACGGGCACCAGTTCACCTTCTACCGCAGCAACAGCGCCGCCGCGCGGATGACGCCGGACGACTTGAAAGTGGATGC
>Ga0308171_1004363_pt1 | contig 11718 bp, 10 predicted proteins | sample PhyGR1_FD_202135 | JGI IMG/M metagenome (GOLD analysis project Ga0308171, IMG submission 202135) | Phyllosphere microbial communities from UC Gill Tract Community Farm, Albany, California, United States - DLSLSG.R1 | ecosystem: Host-associated > Plants > Phyllosphere > Unclassified | place: USA... | reverse complement strand
GGCGCTCGATCAGCAATTGGTGGATAGCGATAACGGCCTGATTAAACTGCTGACGCCGCCGTTCAATGGCGCAGGCCCCAATCCGGGATACATTCGCGGTTATCTGCCTGGCATCCGTGAAAACGGTGGGCAATACACGCACGGCGCGCTGTGGGCAATTATGGCGTTCGCCGAGATGGGCCAGGTCGAGCGCGCATGGGCGTTGCTGGCGCTGATCAATCCGATCAATCACAGCCTGGATGCGAATGCTGTTGCAACTTACAAAGTCGAACCTTATGTGATGGCGGCGGATGTCTACAGCGCCGAGAACCATGAAGGTCGCGGCGGCTGGACGTGGTACACCGGATCGGCGGGCTGGACTTATCAGCTGATCATCGAAAGCCTGCTTGGTATCACGCGCCACGGCGATAAATTGCGGCTGCGTCCGCGTCTGCCCAAAGCATGGCCGGGCGCGAAGGTGATTTATCATGAAGGGTCCGCGCGCTATGAGATTGAGATGCGGCGCACGCCCGGCGCTTATAAGCTGTGGCTGGATGATGTGCTGAGCGCCGATGATGCCATCACACTCAGCTGCGACGTCGGAAATCATCAGGTACGAATTCATCTCGCTGAGTAGCAATCACTAAGGTCATTAGTTTTTACCTTAGCCAGCAGTGGAAAATATCGCAGCGCCCTGCCAGCGGCTATTTTAGGGTTATTCTCCCCTACAAGGAGAATAATTCATGAGCCTCTTATCACCCGGCAATCGCCGGGATTTTCTTTCCGCCGGCATAAAACTCACCGCCGCAGGTACCTTACTCAGCGCGGGCATGAGCCGCAGCATTCAGGCGGTAGAAACCTGCCAACTGGCGCCTGCCAGCCGCGTTGATGCCACGCACTTTTTGCTGCGCAATGTGCGCCTGGAAGAAGCCTTTATCCGCAATAAAGATGTGATCACCGCCACGCAAACCGGTTTGTATGATGTTGAGGTGAATGCTGGCAAGATTGCCGCCATTCATCCTGCGGGCGTCAGCCTTAATCTGCCAACGTGGGACGCCGCCGGCTATCTGCTGCTGCCCGCCACGCGCGACATGCATATCCATCTCGATAAAACCTTCTACGGCGAAGGCTGGCGCGCGCCGCTGCCGCGCCACAGCGTGATCGATATGATCCATCAGGAAGAGCAGATCCTGCCCGAACTGCTGCCGACTTCTGAAATCCGTGCCGGGAAACTGATTGGCCTGCTGCAATCCAAAGGCAGCAGTTCTGCACGCAGCCATTGCAACATCGATCCGGTCAGCAAATTACACGGTCTGGAGCATCTGCAGCAGGCGATTGCCAACCATCGCGATGATTTTCATGCCGACATTGTCGCCTTCCCACAACACGGATTACTTCGCTCAAACGTCGAAGGCATGATGCGCGAAGCGATGAAGATGGGCGCGAACTATGTCGGTGGACTGGATCCAACCAACGTTGACGGCGCGATGGAGAAGTCACTGGATACCCTGTTCAGCATCGCGCTCGATTTCGCTGCACCGATCGATATTCACTTGCACGAAACCGAGCCGCACGGCGTGGCGGCGATTCGCTACATGCTGAAAACGGTGCGCGACAATCCGCAGCTAAAAGGCAAAGTCACCCTCAGCCACGCCTTTGCCCTGGGGACGTTACAGGGTAACGAACTGACGGCGATGATTGAGGAGCTGAAAGAGCAGCAGTTTAGTATCGCCACCACCGTACCGATTGGTCGCGTAATCATGCCGCTGCCGCAGTTGCGCGCCGCTGGCGTGCCGGTGTGGTCGGGCACCGACACCATCGCCGATCACTGGCAGCCCTTTGGCAGCGGCAGCATGCTGGAGAAAGCCAACGTCTATTCGCAGCTCTATCGTGGGCCGGATGAGTATTCTCTGAGCCGCGCGTTGGGTATTGCCACCAATGAGGTGTTGCCGCTGAATAGCCACGGCGAACAGCAATGGCCGAAAGCGCAGGACCACGCCACTATGATGCTGGTTAACGCCAGTTGCTCTGCGGAAGCTGTTGCGCACATCGCGCCGGTGATGGCGACGTTCTTTAACGGCAAACAGACGTTTGGCAGCCTGAAAAAGGTGTAAATTTCGATTTGGTGCGCATCAATGCGCACCCTACGGGGAAAATCCGCACTTGCACCTGCGGGGTGCAGTTGCTGCTCCAACAGCGGCAGTTTATTCATCTCATCAAGCTGATACGCGAGCTATCAGGCCATCCGCAGACTGGCGCGTTTCTTGCGTGTAACAAATTGTGACTTATCGTTCCCTTTCGTCCAAAGAGGTCTGCGCTATGGAATTGAAATGGTTTGAAGATTTTCTCAGTGTCGCCCGCTGTTACAGTTTTACCCGCGCCGCCAATGAGCGGCATATCACGCAATCGGCGCTTAGTCGGCGCATCCGCCAGCTAGAAGAGTGGCTGGGCGTGCCGCTGTTTGACCGCAAAACCTATCCCGTCACCCTAACGCCGGAAGGCCAAACCTTTCTCGCCACCGCCAGCGAAACGGTATTCTCCATGACGCATCTGCGAAACGATCTGCATCAGCGTTATAGTTCACGCACCGCCGTGCTGCGCTTTGCGATGCTGAATACCCTTTCGCTGACCTTCTTTCCCGACTGGATCCAGCGGCTAAATTTGCAGCCGCACCTCAGCTATATCCGCTTATGCAATCAGAAGCCGAGCTTCGTCGAACACATTTCTACTCTGCACAGCGGTGAAACCGATTTCCTGCTGACCTACGCCAACGATGCTGTTTCCTTAATTCATCAGCTGGCGGCATACCCGATGATTCAACTGGGCCGCGAGCGCGCTATCGCCGTGTGTCGCCCCGACAGCAGCGGCAAACCGCTCTATCCGGTACGCGCTGACGGCGGCCCAATTCCGTGGCTGAGTTACGGCCAGCACACCTTCTTCGCCCACGCGCTGGCGCAGATGCTGAGTAAACGGCCGCTGCCGCTGGAAGCCGTGTATGAAAACGGCATGTCGGTGAACCTCAAAGCGATGGTGTTGGCCGGCGCGGGTGTGGCCTGGCTGCCGCTGAGTTTGATCCACGAAGAGCTGACCAGCGGCAACCTGGTACGTGCCGATGAAAGCAGTTGGGATATCTCGCTAGCAATTCGGCTTTATCGTCAGCCGGTGCTGCAAAACCCGCAGGCAGAACAGCTGTGGTTGCGCGCTTGCGCCAGCGATACGGCAGACGCCGCCTGACGGCAAACTATGCAATTTTGGAATGGGGAGTGTGAATTGCTCATTGGCCTAACGCTGTTGTTTTCCTCCATGCTGCGAGTTCAGAGAGGCTGCCGCCTCTGGCGATACCTGACCAACCAAGCTGAGGACCATGATGGAAAACAAAGCGTTAGTGTGGAAATGGGTGGAAACGCATCAAGCGGACTTTTGTGATCTGAGCGATCGCGTGTGGGGCATGCCGGAAATCTGTTATACGGAATATCGCTCGGTGGCGGAGCATACCGCGATGCTGAAACAGCAAGGCTTTCGCGTCACGGAGAACGTGGCGGAGATTCCCACCGCCGTGATGGGCGAAGCCGGTGAAGGTGGGCCGATCATCGCGTTTCTTGGCGAATACGATGCGCTGCCGGGCCTGAGCCAGGCAGCCGGTGTTGCGCACTATTCGCCGCTGCCGGGCAACGGTCATGGCCACGGTTGCGGGCATAACCTACTGGGTTCAGCCGCTATGCTGGCAGCAACGGCGTTGAAAGCCTGGCTCGAAGAAACTGGCATGCCGGGTCGCGTACGCTATTACGGCTGTCCGGCAGAAGAAGGCGGTGCAGCAAAATCCTTTATGGCCCGCGCCGGTGCCTTTGATGGCGTCGATGTTGCTATTACCTGGCATCCAAGCGCGCACCATGAAGTCGCCAAACCGCTGTCATTAGCCAACACGCGGATGGATTTTGCCTTCAGTGGCCGATCGTCACATGCTGCCGCCTCGCCACATCTCGGGCGCAGCGCACTGGATGCCGCTGAACTGATGAATGTCGGCGTGCAGTTTTTACGTGAACACGTGCCGCAGGATTCGCGCATTCACTACGCTTTTCTTGATGCCGGCGGCGTCGCGCCCAATGTGGTGCAGGCCAAATCCACCGTGCGCTACGCGATTCGTTCGCGCGATGTGCACGCCATGTTTGATCTCAATGAGCGCGTCAAGCGCGTGGCCGCTGGTGCGGCAATGATGACCGATACTCAGGTCGATATCAGCATCATGAGCGCCGTCTCCAATCTGCTCGGCAATCGCCCGCTGGAACAGGCGATGCAGTTCAATCTCGAAGCGCTGGGTCCAGTGCCGTTTGACCAGGCAGACCTCGCCTTTGCCGCTGAAATTCAGGCTACTTTAACCCCCGAAGAGATCGAAAACTGTTACCGCAAAACCGGCGTAAAGCCCGCCAATCCTAAACCACTCAGCGACTACATCATCCCGCTGGATACTCACGGCGAAGTGATGATCGGCTCCACCGATGTCGGCGATGTCAGCTGGGTGATCCCCACCGTGCAGGCACACGTGCCGACCATGGCGATAGGTACGCCCGGCCACTCATGGCAGCTTACCGCGCAGGGCAAAATGCCCGCGGCGCACAAAGCGCTGTCGCATGTCGCCAAAGTGATGGCAGCGACGGCGGTGGATGTGCTGACCGACAAAGTGCTACTGGCGCAGGTGAAAAAAGCACACTTCGAACAGGTGAGCGAGAAACCGTACCACTGCCCGATCCCTGCGGAGGTTAAGCCGCCGATTCAGCCACGTCCGGACAATCTGTAACCACTCAGGAGAGAAGCATGACGATGAAAACACTCACTGCCGCCATCGCGCTGGCAGCAGGTTGCTGCGCCGCTTCGCAGGCCGCCACGCCGCCCGACTCGCTGGTGATGGCATGGAACATTGACGCCATCAGCACCTGGGATCCGGCGCAAATTGGTGAAGTGGTCACTAGCGAGATCTACTCCAATACCTGTGACACGCTGGTGGATTTTCGCGTCAGCGATGAAACCCAGCTCGACCCCGGCATGGCGAAAAGCTGGGACGTTTCAGCCGATCGTAAAACCATCACCTTTCATCTGCAGGACAACCTGAAGTTTGCCGACGGCTCACCGGCGACGGCAGGCGATTTAGCCTGGTCGATGCAGCGCGTGGTGAAACTCGGATACGGCAACGCCGCCGCCATCAAGGAGTATGGCTTCAGCAAAGAGAATGTTGATAACCGCATCACCGCGCCCGATGATAAAACGCTGGTGATGAGTTTCGACAAAGCCTATCCCACCAATCTGGTACTGCAGGCAATCGCCGCCAATAACGTCTCATCGCTGCTGGATCGCAAACTGCTTGAGAAGCAAGCGGTGGACAGCGATCTCGGCCACAAATATCTCTCCACCCACACGGCGTGCGTCGGTCCGTATCAATTGGTGCGCTGGAACGCCGGTGAAGGCGTGGTGCTACAAGCCTCACCCAACTACTGGGGCAAAGCGCCGCTGCTGAAGCGCATTCTGATCCGTCACGTCGCCGAAACCGGCACACAGCGTTTGCTGGTGACGCAAGGTAATGTGGATATCGCACGCGATCTGTCGGCAGATGATCTGAAAACGCTGGATGAAGGCGGCAAGGTCAAAGTGGAGAAGGTGCTGAAGCCGCAGCTGTTCTTCTGGACCTACAACAACGAAGACCCGATTTTCAAAAATGAAAAAGTGCGTTTGGCGATGCGTTATCTGATCGATTACGACGGCCTCGGCAACAGCGTGATGCCTTATCTCGGCGTGCCGCGCGCCAGCTTTGTACAGCAAGGTGCCTTTGGCGCGCTGGATGCCAAACAAGGACAGCCCTTCCATCTCGATTTAGACAAAGCCAAACAGCTGCTGACCGAAGCGGGCTATCCCAACGGCTTTAGCGCCTCGGTGCTGTTTGGCACGCTGCCACACTCAGCGCCGATCGCGCAAAGCATCCAGCAAAACGCCGCTAAAATTGGCGTGAAACTCAACCTTGAACGCATGGCAAATGCGCAGCTGTTTAGCCGCGTGCGCGGCCGCGAGTTCCAGAGCGCGATGATGGCGTGGCAAACCTCGGTGCCGGATGCCTACGGCAACGCTTCGCGTCTGGTTTATAACCCGGATAACAGCAAAGAGGCGCGCGCCACGCAGTATCCGAGCTGGCGAGCCGCCTATTTCGACCCACAGATGAACCAGAAAGTGGAGACCGCGCTGCTGGAGCCGGATGACAGCAAACGCAGCGCGCTGTACGCCGATTTGCAGCAAGAGCAGATGCAGAAAGGCCCGATGGCGATCATGTTCCAGATGTACAACAGCGCGGGCATTAACGCCGTGGTGAAGAACTGGACATGGAACGGTTTCCGCGTTTGGTACGGTGACGCAAGTAAATAATGGAGGTGGCTGATGTCTCAGGTGATCTCACCGCTAGCACAGAACACACCTTCCGCTGGCTGGCGTCTGTTGCGACGCCTTTCTAAGGGCGTTATTTCGATCGGTTGCACGCTGTTGGGGCTGGCCGCACTCACCTTCTTTATTGGCCGTTTGCTGCCGATCGATCCGGTGGTGGCGATCATCGGGGATAACGCCAGCCAGGAAGCGTACGACAAGATGTTCCAGCAGCTCGGCCTCGATCAGCCGCTGTGGCAGCAGTTTGTCGCTTACGTCTGGCAACTGCTGCATCATGATTTTGGTATCGCGCTCACCACCAGCCATCCGGTGGCACAGGACATCGCCCGTGTGTTTCCCGCCACGCTGGAGCTGGCAACGGTGGCGGCGATTATCGGCGTGGGATTGGGCGTACCGGCGGGCGTGCTCTCCGCCATGTATCGCAACACCTGGTTCGATCATCTGATGCGCTTTGTCGGTTTGCTCAGCTACTCCACGCCGCACTTCTGGCTGGGACTAATGGGGTTGCTACTATTTTACGCCACGCTGGGCTGGATTGGCGGTCCAGGACGCATTGATTTCATCTACGAGTTCGATCTGCAACCGGTGACCGGCTTTTGGTTGATTGATAGCGCGCTGAGCGGCAAATGGGAGGTGTTCCGCAACGTGTTGGGTCACATCATTCTGCCCGCCTCGATTTTGGGTCTCAGCGCACTCGCCTATATCAGCCGCATGGTGCGCAGCTTCATGCTGGAGCAGCTTTCGCAGGAGTACATCATTACCGCGCGGGTGAAAGGTTTGTCGTGGGCGCGCTGCGTTTGGGTGCATGCGCTGCGCAACATCGCGGTGCCGACCTTGACCGTGGTTGCGCTGTCGTGGGCCTGGCTGCTGGAAGGCGCGGTGCTAACTGAAACGGTGTTCGCCTGGCCCGGTTTTGGCCGCTACCTCACCAATGCGCTGCTGGCCGGCGACATGAATGCGGTGGTTGGCTGCACCTTGCTGATTGGTGCCATCTTCGTTGCCCTCAACCTGCTGTGCGATCTGCTCTATCGCCTGTTTGATCCCCGCACGCGTCAGGAGGAACCATGACCGATTCCGTGAACAAATCCCCGACGCTGCCCGCCTCGCGGAGCTTACGCGCCTGGCTGCGCGATCCGGCACCGCAATCGCCGTTGCAGGCGCAAGTGCAGCTGATGTGGATTCAATGGCGCCGCTTTTGCGCCAATCACTCCGCGCTGTTTGGTCTGCTGGTGTTGCTGGTGATTATCGCTGCCGCGCTGCTGGCACCGTGGATCGTCAGCCACGATATCTACGCACAAAATCTGGCGCTGCGCCTGCAACCCGCCAACGCTGAGCATTGGCTCGGCACGGATGAGCTGGGCCGCGATATCTACAGCCGCCTGCTGTATGGCGCACGCATCACGCTGTATATCGCCGGGTTGACCGCCTTGATTATTACGCCGCTCGGGCTGCTGGTCGGCACCACCGCCGGTTATCTCGGCGGTTGGGTCGATACCGTTCTGATGCGGCTGGTGGATATTTTTCTCGCCTTTCCCAGCCTGATTCTGGCGCTGGCGTTCGTCGCCGCGCTTGGTCCCGGCATCGAGAATGCCATCATCGCGATTTCACTCTCATCGTGGCCGCCGATTGCGCGTCTGGCGCGCGCCGAAACGCTGGCCATCCGCAAAATGGATTACATCGCTGCCGTGCGCTTACAAGGCGCATCGTCGTGGCACATCATCGTGCGCCACATTGTGCCGATGTGTCTGCCTTCCGTGGTGGTGCGCGTCACGCTCAATATGGCGGCGATTATCCTCACTGCCGCCGGACTCGGCTTTCTTGGCCTCGGCGCACAAGCGCCGAGCCCGGAATGGGGCGCGATGCTGGCTTCCGGGCGTGAATTCATGCTTAACAACGGCTGGGTTGCCGCCATTCCCGGTTTAGCCATCCTGTTCACCAGCCTCGCCTTCAACCTGTTGGGTGATGGCCTGCGCGACGTAATGGATATCCGCCATGACTAATTCCCTGCTTCAGGTCAAGAACCTGAATATCGTATTCCGCAGCGCGCATGGCGAGCAGCATGCGGTGCGCGACGTTAGTTTTCAGGTCGGTCGTGAAAAAGTGGCGATCGTCGGCGAATCAGGCTCGGGCAAGTCACAAACCTGCCGCGCGTTGCTGAAGCTGACGCCGAAAATCGGCCACGTCAGCGCCGATCAGATGCAGTTTGGCGATATTGACCTGCTCAGCTGTAGCGAAAAACAGATGCGCGCTATTCGCGGCAATCGCATCTCAATGATCCTGCAGGATCCCCGCTTCTCACTGAACCCGCTGATGCGCATCGGCGATCAGGTGGCGGAAGCCTGGCGGCTGCATCGTCGTGTCAGCAAAGGCGAAGCACGACTGCGGGCGCTGGCGATGCTGGAATCGGTGCATATTCGCGATGTCGAAAGCGTCGCGCAGCGCTATCCGCATGAAATCTCCGGCGGCATGGGACAGCGCGTGATGATTGCTATGATGCTAATCCCGGAACCGGATTTGATCATTGCCGATGAACCGACGTCGGCGCTGGATGTGACGGTGCGCCAGCAGGTGTTGAGCATTCTCAACGAGCAACTGGCGCGCCGCCAAACCGGGCTGCTGTTTATCAGCCACGACCTCAATCTTGTGTCGCGCTTCTGTGACCGCGTGTTGGTGATGTACGCCGGGCGCATCGTCGAAGAGATCCGCGCCGACCGCCTTGAACAGGCGCAACATCCCTATACGCAAGCGCTATTAGCCAGCCAGCCGCGTCTGCATCAGCCGGTTGAGATGCTGCGCGTGCCGCTGCGTGAAGCCAACTGGCTTCACGGTCCCTGCTACCGCGATGGAGTGGCGCTATGAATATGATCCCAACGTCAGAACGCAGCATCGAACTGGTCGATCTCACCATCGCTTTCGGCAGCGGAACGCGTCGTCGTCAGGTGGTGGATAGCGTGAGTTTTACGCTGGCGTACGGCGAAAGTTACGGCCTGATTGGTGAATCTGGCTGCGGCAAATCGACAATTTTGCGCGCTCTGGCTGGCCTTAATCACGATTATCACGGCCATATTCTGTTCAATAACCGCGAACAGCAGCCACAGCGCGATAAAGCTTTTTATCGCCAGGTGCAGATGGTGTTTCAGGATCCGTATGCCTCACTGCATCCGCGCAAAATGGTATGGGCCAGCCTGCGTGAACCGCTCAAGCTGCACGGATTGGATCGCCATGAGGCGCGCATCAGCGAGGTATTGCACGCGGTGGGACTTTCCGATGCCTTCCGTTATCGCTATCCGCATCAGCTCTCTGGCGGACAGCGACAACGCGTGGCGATTGCGCGCGCGTTGATTCTTGAACCCTCGGTGCTGCTGCTGGATGAACCGACGTCGGCGCTGGATGTGTCGGTGCAAGCGGAGATTCTCAACTTACTCAGCAACATGCGCCGCCAGCGAGGGCTGACCTATCTGATGGTGACGCACGATTTAGCCGTAGTTACGCATCTGTGCAGCCGTGTTGGCATCATGCATCACGGCAAACTGCTGGAAGAGCTGAGCGCCGACAACGTGCGGCAAGGGCTGACGCAGGAAAACTACACGCGTGAGTTTCTCGCGGCCAGCGAGGCCTGACTATGAGGATTCGTTCATGACACTTATTGAAAAGCTGGCGCAGTGGTGCTTCACGCCGCCCGCCTTCTCGCCTCATGCACGCCAGTTAGCCTGCGATGCCATTGCCGATACGCTCGGCTGCATGGTCGCGGGGCGCAATGATTTCTCAACCCGCGCGGTGCTGCAAACCTGGCCCGAACACCCACGCACCCGCTCACTGGATGCGCTGTTTAACGCCACCGCCGCGCACGCCATCGATTATGACGACAACTTTGCGCCTGGCATGAGTCACGCCTCGGCGGTGTTGGTGCCCGCACTGCTAGCGGTGGCGCAACAATGCGATGGTGCGCAGCTTGTCCGTGCTTACCTGATTGGCCTGCAGGCACAAGCCTTTGTGGGCGAGTCGATTGGCTATCAGCACTACACCGCCGGCTGGCACGGCACATCCACTGTCGGCTGCATCGGCAGCGCGGCGGGCGTTGCGGCGCTGCTGGGCATGGATGCGGCGGGCATTGCGCGCGCACTCAGCATCGCGGTGAGTCTCGCCAGCGGTGTGAAAGGACAGTTCGGCACGCCGCTCAAACCCTTTCATGCCGGAATGGCCGCACGTAGCGCCGTCGATGCCGCGCTGCTGGCGCAAACTGGCATGCAAGGCCGCGCTGATATCATTGAATGCGCGCAGGGTTTTGCTGAGTTGTACGCGGGGAAACTCAGTGTGTCCGCGTTGCCTTGTGAGAATGAACACGTTATCGAGCGCATCGGCGTGATGCCGAAAAAGCATCCGTGCTGCGGTTCAACGCATCGCATTCTCGACGCCATTGCCGATTTGCAGCAGCGCCAGACGCTATCACTGGACGAGATCAAAAGCGTGCATTGTCAGGTGGGCATCGCCAACTGGCGCAACCTCGCCTATGCACAGCCGCAGGATGAAATGCAGGCGCGCTTCTCGATGCAATATTGTGTGGCGATGATGCTGGAAAAAGGGGCGCTGAGCGTCACGGACTTTACCGCGCAAAGCGTGCGGGCGCAGACGGATAACGCGCTGATGGCAAGTATCAGCATGTCGCCGTGGACGGCAGAACAGGAAGCGGAAAGCCGCGATTTACCGCACATTCTCACATTGCGCTTTAAAGATGGCCGCGAAATGGTGCATTCACGTCGCCATGCGCGCGGCGCGCACGATGAACCTTTTAGCGCAGCGGAGCGCGAGGCGAAATTTCATGACTGCTGTGCGGATTTGCCCAACGCTGGGAATATCTATCAGCAACTGATGCAGCTCGAACAACAGCATGATTTGGGGTTTATGCGTGAGTTGATGGTATGAGTTTTTGATATTGGCCGCCATGAATGGCGCCGCTACAACGAGTGCGCATTCATGCGCACCAGGTAAACATAGTCAATTTAGGCATTTGCCTGCGGCCGTCCTTTTCCATAGCTTGAAATCATCAACAGGAGAGGAACCTATGACAGCATCAGCATTACCGGTCGCGATTGTCACCGGCGGCAACAGCGGCATTGGCCTGGAAACCGTGATGTTATTGGCGGCCGATCATCAGGTTTACGCGATTGGGCGCAATCAGCAAACGTTGCAGACTTAGAACAGGTCACCAATGTAATTCCGGTTGCACTGGATATCACAGATTTTGCCGCCGTGGCCGCGTTCACCGCCACATTAAATCGGGTTGATGTACTGGTGCATTCGGCGGCGATCTCGATTCTC
>Ga0308171_1004358_pt1 | contig 11733 bp, 13 predicted proteins | sample PhyGR1_FD_202135 | JGI IMG/M metagenome (GOLD analysis project Ga0308171, IMG submission 202135) | Phyllosphere microbial communities from UC Gill Tract Community Farm, Albany, California, United States - DLSLSG.R1 | ecosystem: Host-associated > Plants > Phyllosphere > Unclassified | place: USA... | reverse complement strand
CTTCGAGCGCATACCCCGCAAGGTTCACTCCTTGACCAGGCAGGCCTCCGCCAGCATCGCGAAGGCATGCGCGCGGTGGCTGATCGTGTGCTTCAGCGCCGGGTCCATTTCCGCGAAGGTCTGCCCGTGCCCGGTGGGCACGAACATCGGGTCGTAGCCGAAGCCGCGATCACCGCGCGGCGGCCAGACCCATTCGCCCGGGGCGCGGCCTTCGAAGCCCTCGGTGTGTCCATCCGGCCAGGCCAGCACCAGGGCGCAGGTGAACCAGGCGGTGCGGTCGGCCGCGTGGCGGGCCAGCTTCTCCACCTTGGCCATGGCAATGGCGTAGTCGCGCTTGCCATCCGCCTGCACCGCCCAGTCGGCCGTGTAGACGCCCGGTGCACCATCCAGCGCGCCGACGGAGAAGCCGCTGTCATCCGCCAGCGCCACCAGGCCGGATGCCTTGGCCGCCGCCTGCGCCTTCAGCGTGGCGTTGCCGAGGAAGGTGGTCTCCGTCTCCTCCGGCTCCGGCAGGCCGAGCTCGCCGGCGCTGACGATGCTGATGCCGTATTCGGCCAGCAGGGCGGCATTCTCCCGCACCTTGCCGGCGTTGTGGCTGGCCATGACGATCTTTCGTTCGGTCAGCTTGCGATGCGTGCTCATGCGCCGATGGCCTTTCTCTGTGCCGCGAACAGTTCCGCCGTGCCCTTCCGGGCCAGGCCCAGCAGGCCGAGCAGTTGCGCTTCGGCGAAGGGTTCGCCCTCCGCCGTGGCCTGGATCTCCACGATGCCACCGGTGCCGGTCAGCACGAAATTGGCGTCCGCCTGGGCGGCGCTGTCCTCGGCATAATCCAGGTCCAGCACCGGCTCCCCACCCCACAGGCCGCAGGAGACGGCGGCCACCTGGCCGATGATCGGGTTGGCGGCGATCACCCGCTTCGCCACGCAATGCTGGAAGGCCAGGTGCAACGCCACCCAGGCCCCGGTAATGGCGGCGCAGCGCGTGCCGCCATCGGCCGTCAGCACGTCGCAATCCAGGGTGATGGACAGCTCGCCCATCGCCTTGCGGTCCACCATGGCGCGCAGGCTGCGGCCGATGAGGCGCTGGATCTCCTGCGTGCGGCCGGACTGCTTGCCGCGCGCCGCCTCCCGGTCCCCCCGGCTATGGGTGGCGCGGGGCAGCATGCCGTACTCGGCAGTCACCCAGCCCTCGCCCTTGCCGCGCAGGAAGCCCGGTACCCGGCCCTCGACGCTGGCGGTGCACAACACCTCGGTCAGCCCCATGCGGATGCGGCACGAACCCTCCGCATGATGGGCAGCGCCCGGTTCCAGGATGATGGTGCGCAACGCATCCGCGGCGCGGCCCGAAGGGCGCATGATTCAATCCAATCCCAGCCTTGAAGGGGCGGAGCAATGCCCGGCGGGTCGGGCGGCTGTCAAACGCCTCGACCTCCCCCCTGCGGTCCCTTTGGGTGGAGTGAAGGCCGGGGAAGGAAATCCCCGGGCCCCTTCTTTTACTTTTTCGAGTTCCTTGGGCGCGCCTGTTGGGCAGGTAATCCTGAAAGATGGCTGGGTGCGCCCGAGGCCCTGGACTCCGGCGAGTGACGGTTCAGCCCGCGTGGCCCATCTCTAAAATCATCCAAGGCGTCCGCTCTCGGTCCCAAAGCGCGACGCCAAACGCACAGGAAAAAAGAAAAGGCCGGGGAATTCCTTCCCCGGCCTTTTCTCTTGCCTGCAGCGAGGCCGAGGCAACCTCGCGGCAACATGGGCAAAAACCCAGGCAATCGGCCCAATTGATAGGCGAATGCATGGACCCACACCGCACTGCACCAAAAAATTTAGGCATTCGCACCGAAAAACATGCTTGCGTGTTTGTTTTTTCGCTTCTCCACTGCGGCGGTTCAGTCACTTCATGCCGCAGGGGGCCTGCCAGCATCATGACCAGTGCCGCGCCACGTCGCAGCCAGGAAGCGCGCAGCGAGGATACCCAGCGCCGCCTGCTGGAGGCCACGGTGGCGCTGTTGCTGGAGCGTGGGTACACCCGCCTGACCACGCCGGACATCGCCCGCCGGGCGGGATTGTCCCGTGGGGCGCTGACACATCATTTCGCCAGCAAGGAAGATATCGTGGTGCGCGCCCTGGGGGCGCAGCTGGAGGCGACGACCAGCGGCCTGCGCCGCTTCTGCGACAGCCGCCCGGCACCCACCATGAACACCGATGACGTGGTGGACTACCTGTGGCCGATGATGGAGCAGGGGCTGTTCTACGTGACGTTGGAGTACCTGCCGGAAGCCCGTAACAACCCCGGCTTCCGCGCCCAGCTGCTGCCGCTGGTGCAGGATTTCCATGCGGCGCTGGATGCCATCTGGACGCGGCTGTCGGAAAGCTACGGCGTGCCGCCGGAACAGGCGCGGGTGACGATGAATGCCACCATGTGCCTGATCCGCGGCATGATCGCGCAGACGGTGTTGCGGGACGATCCTGCGTATTTCAAGCAGATCCTCGATTACTGGAAGGGCCATCTGCGCACCAGCCTGGGCGCGCGCCGGCCGGCGGAGCGCGCGGCGTGACGGCGGCCTTGGCTGTCTCCGGCATCACCCGGCATTTCTTCGGCGTCGCGGCGCTGGGGGGCGTGGAGTTCGCGGTGCCGGCCGGCAGCATCACCGGGCTGATCGGGCCGAACGGGGCCGGCAAGTCGACGCTGCTGAACGTCGTCTCCGGCCTGCTGAAGCCGGATGGCGGCGAGGTGCGCTTCATGGGCGAGGCGGTGACGGGCGCGGCGCCGCACCGCCTGGCCGCGCGCGGGCTGACGCGCACCTTCCAGGTCGCACGCGGCTTCCCCAAGATGAGCGTGTTCCAGCACCTGATGCTCTACGGACCGCGCCAGCCCGGCGAGCGGCTGTTGCAGGCGCCGATGTGGGGCGCCACCGCCCGGCGGCGGGAGGCGGAGCTGGCCGAGCGCGCATGGGGCATCGCCCGGCGCCTGCGCCTCTCCCACGTCATCGACGCACCCGTCACCGCATTGTCCGGCGGCCAGAAGAAGCTGGTGGAAATCGGCCGCACCCTGATGGCCGAGCCGCGCATGATCCTGCTGGACGAGCCGATGGCGGGCGTGAACCCGACCCTGACGGCGGAGATCGCCGCGCATCTGCAGGCGCTGAACGCGGAGGGCATCACCCTCTGCCTGGTGGAGCATGACATGGCGCTGATCCGCCAGCTTTGCGGCCATGTCGTCGTCATGGCGCAGGGCCGCACCCTGGTCACTGGCAGCTTCGACGAAGTGGTGGCGAATACCGAAGTGCAGGAAGCCTATCTGGGGCGCCGGCATTGACCGCACCTGTCCCCGCCACGGGCATCCTGGTGGCCGAGGGGCTGGTGGCCGGCTACGGCGCCGCCGAGCAGATCCTGAAAGGCACCTCCCTGCGGGTGGAGCCGGGCGAGATCGTCACCATCATCGGGCCGAACGGCGCCGGCAAGTCCACGTTCCTGAAGGCGGTGGCGGGGTTGTTACGGGTCTCCGCCGGCCGCATCACCATCGGCGGGCGGGACGTGACGGGGGCGGACGCCATCGGCCGCGCCCGCGCCGGCATCTCCTTCGTGCCGCAGGAGAGCAATGTGTTCGGCCGCCTGTCGGTGGCGGAGAACCTCTCCATCAGCGGCTTCCTGGAGCCGGGCGAGACGACGCGGCGGGTGGAGGAGATGTACGCCCGCTACCCCATGCTGGCGGAGAAGCGCCGCGCCCTGGCGCGCACCCTCTCCGGCGGCCAGCGGCAGATCCTGGCGATGGCCATGGGGCTGATGGCAAAGCCCAGCCTGATCCTGCTGGACGAGCCGACCGCCGGCCTTTCCCCCCGCGCGGCGGACGAGCTGTTCGACGCCGTGGTGGCGCTGAACCGCGACGGGCTGCCGGTGCTGATGGTGGAACAGCACGCGGTGGAATCGCTGGAAATTTCCCATCGCGGCTACGTGCTGGTCTCCGGCCGCAACAGCGTAGAGGGGCCGGGCCCCGACCTCGCGCGCGATCCCGAGATCCGCAGGCTGTTCCTGGGTGGCTGACAACACGCGCCGCGACCGGCGCCAAGGAGTAGACATGACCGACTTCCTCTCCGGCCTGGCTCAACGGTCCCTGGCGCGCCGCTCTCTGCTGGGCACCGCGCTCGCCCTGCCGCTGCTGCCGGCCACCGCGCGGGCGCAGCAAAGCGGCCCCATCCGCATCGCCGCCCTCTCGCCGCTCAGCGGTGCCGGCGGCGCCTATGGCCCCAGCATGGTCAAGGCCATCCGCGCGGTGGTGGAGGAAGCCAACGCCGCCGGCGGCATCCTCGGCCGCAAGGTGGAGCTGGTGGTCGAGGACGATCAGACCAACCCCGAGGCCGCGGTGCGCGCCATGCGCAAGCTGATCGACGTGGACAAGGTCTCCGCCGTCGCCGGTGTCTGGGCCAGCTCGGTCGCCGCCGCCATCGCGCCGCTATGCTGGGAAAGCGGCACGATGCTGCTGACCTGCGCCGGTGCCGATGCGCTGACCAACCTGCCGCACCAGGGCTTCCTGGCCCGCACCCAGCCCAACACCACGCTGCAGGGCCGCAAGTTCGGCGAGTTCGCGCTGGCCCAGGGCGCCAAGCGCGTCTTCATGCTGTCGCCGCAGACGCCCTTCGTGCAGAGCCAGTTCGAGAACATCGCCGCCGCCGTGAAGGCCCAGGGCGGTGAGGCCGAGCTGCTGGTCTATGATGACAAGAAGCCCTCCTACCGCTCGGAACTGCAGCAGGCGCTGCGCTTCCGCCCGGATGCCATCGTGCTCGGTGGCTACCTGCCGGATACGACGGTGCTGGTGAAGGACATGCTGCGCGCCGGCTTCAACGGCACGCGCATCGCCTTCGCCTACTCGGTCAATCAGAAGCTGATCGAGAGCGTGCCGGCCGATACGGTGGAAGGCATCTTCACCATCGCCCCCTCCCCGGCCGAGGGCTCGCCCGCCTTCAAGCATATGACGGAACAGGCCGGCACGCCGACGCCCGACCCGTATTCGACGCAGAGCTACGACCAGGCCAACCTGGCACTGCTGGCGATGCAGGCCGCCGGTACCGCCAGCGGCACCGCCATCCGCGACACGCTGCGCAAGATCAGCCAGGCGCCGGGCGGCACCGTGGTCAGCACGGTCACGGAAGGCCTGGCCGCGCTGAAGGAGGGCAAGGCGCTGAACTACGAAGGCGCCAGCGGCCCCTGCGACTTCACCGAGAAGGGCGATATCGCCGACTGCCAGTTCCGCTACGAGCAAGTGAAGTCCGGCAAGCTCACCCTGCTGCGGATCGCCTGAGCCGGCGATGGAAGCCCTCCTCCAGGCCCTGGTGAACGGGCTCCTCTCCGGCTCGCTGATCGCGGTGCCGGCGGTGGGCTTCACCGCCATCTTCGCCATCCTGCGCTACCCGAGCTTCGCCATCGCCGGCTATGTCTCGGTCGGCGCCTTCGCCGGCTGGTGGGTGAACACCCGCTTCGGCTTCGGCGCGCCGCTGGCCCTGCTGGCGGCCTTCGTGGCGGGCGGCCTCACCGGCCTGGTGTGCGAGCAGGGGCTGCTGCGGCGGCTGATGCCCTCCGGCGCGCTGACCGTCGCCATCGCCTCCATCGCCGTCAACCTGGTGCTGGAGAACGTGCTCCGCTTCTTCTTCGGCAACGACCTGCGCGGCTTCGACCTGCCGATCCGCCCGGACCTGATCCTGGGCGGCATCTTTATCGGCGTGCAGCAACTCTGGAACCTGCTGCTGGCCGTGGTGGTGGTGGGGGCGGTGTTCGGCTTCCTGATGTTCACCCGCTTCGGCCGCGCCATGCGCGCGGTGGCCGACAACCCGGACCTGGCGCGGCTGAAGGGGATCGACCCGGCGCGCATCGCCGCCATCGCCGTCATGCTCGGCGCCGGGCTGGCGGGCGCGGGCGGCGTGCTGCTGGGGCTGGATACCTCGATCGACCCGATGACGGGCTACCGCGTCCTGCTCTCCGTCTTCGCCGCGGCGGTGCTGGGTGGGTTGGGCTCCATCCCCGGCGCCGTCGTCGGCGCCCTGGCGCTGGGACTGGCGGAAGAGCTGTCCCTGCTGGTGGTGCCGGCCACCTACCGCACGGCGGTGGGCTTCGTCGCCATCCTGCTGATCCTGACCTTCCGGCCGCGCGGCCTGCTGGGCGAGAGGGCGGCCTGATGCTCTCCTACCTTCTCTTCTCCATCACCATTGGCGGCGTCTACGCGTTGCTGGCACTGGCGCTGAACCTCGCTTGGGGCAGCGCCGGGCTGGTCAATCTCGGCCTCGCCGGCTTCTTCGGCATCGGCGCCTATGCCACGGCGCTGGCCACCGGCGCCGGGCTACCCGTCGCGCTCGGCCTCGGCATCGCCATGCTGGCGGGCGTGCTGGCGGGCCTGATGGTCACCGGCATGACGCTGCGGCTGCGCGACGACTACCTGGCCATCGTCACGCTGGGCTTTGGCGAGGTGGTGCGGCTGGTGGCGCTGAACGAGCGCTGGCTGACCAACGGCGCCGACGGGCTTTCCGGCATCGCGGCCCCCGGCAAGGCAGCGCTCGGCACCGCCGGCTTCAACTGGGCCTGGTGCATCGGCGTCAGCCTGGTCGTGCTGCTGGTGGCGCTGCTGCTGCGGCGGCTGGATGCCGGCCCCTTCGGCCGCGCCCTGCGCGCGGTGCGGGAAGACCAGGAGCTGGCCGCCTTCGCAGGCAAGCCGGTGCTGCGGCTGAAGCTGCAGGCCGTCGCGCTCTCCGCCGCCATCGCGGCGCTGGCGGGCGCGCTGTACGCCCACTACCAGTCCTACATCTCGCCCGACCACTTCCAGCCGCTGATCACCATCTACATCTTCCTCGCCGTCACCGCCGGTGGCCTCGGCCGGCCGCTGGGCGCGGTGCTGGGCGCCTACGCGGTGGTGGCCTTCCTGGAAGGCACGCGCTTCCTGGCCGCTGAGGTGCCGGGCATCGAGCCGGTGCAGGTGGCGGCGCTGCGCGAGGCGCTGGTCGGGCTTTCCCTGTTGCTGGTGCTGCATCTCCGCCCACGCGGCGTGCTGCCCGAACGCATCCCCGCCGCGCCGAAGGTATCCGCATGACCGAGCTCCTCCCCCTGCTGGCCGAACCCGGCCAGCCCGAGACCCTCTACCGCGCCTTGCAGGAGGAGACGCGGCGGCTGGTCGGCCACCGGCTGTTCACCCTGCTCTACGTGGACGGCACCGATGTCGCGCGCGTCTGGTCCAGCCACCCGGCCGAGTACCCGACCAGCGGCCGCAAGCAGATGACCGAGACGCCCTGGGGCACGCATGTGCTGGCCGGCGGCCAGCCCTATCTGGGCCGCGACGTCGCCGGCATCCGCTGGGCCTTCCCAGACCATGCCCTGATCGAGAGCATGGGGCTCGGCGCCGTCATCAACCTGCCCGTCCGCTACGACGGCCAGACCATCGGTACCTGCAACCTGCTGGATGCCGAGCACGCCTATGACGAGGCGGCCCTCGCCAAGGTGCTGCCGCTGGCGCCCCTGCTGGTGCCCGCCTTCCTCGAAGCCCGCCGTGCCCGCAGCTGAAGAAGAAACAATCGCCATGACCACGATGTTCCTCGCCAACGCCCGTATCGTCGACGGCACCGCGCCCGAGCCCACCGCCCCCCAGGGCGTGGTGGTCGAGAACGGCACCATCCGCGAAGTCTCCGCCAATGCCCGCGCGCCGCAGGGCGCCACCGTCATCAACCTCACCGGCAAGACGCTGATGCCGGGGCTGATCGACGCGCATGTGCATATCGTGGCCGTCGAGGCCAGCCTCGGCCGCAACGCGACGTTGCCGGATTCGCTGATCATGGCGCGCTCCATGCGCCTGCAGCACGAGATGCTGCTGCGCGGCTTCACCACGGTGCGCGACGTCGGCGGCGCCGACCACGGCCAGGTGCTGGCCAGCGAGGGCGGCTTCGTCACCGGCCCGCGCCTCGTCATCTCCGGCAAGGCGCTGAGCCAGTCTGGCGGGCATTGCGACTTCCGCGGGCCGTTCGACAACTCGACGCCGCGCTTCAGCCATCGCCTCGGTGCGCTGGGCCGGCTTTGCGACGGCATCGCGGAAGTCCGCCGCGCGGCACGGGAAGAAATCAAGGGCGGCGCCCGCTTCATCAAGATCATGGCCAATGGCGGCGTCGCCTCCCCCACCGACCCGATCGACTTCCTCGGCTTCTCGCGCGAGGAGATCGAGGCGGCGGTGGAGGAGGCGCGCAACGCCGGCACCTATGTCTCCGCGCATCTCTATACCGATGACGGCATCCGCCGTGCGGTGGAATGCGGCGTCCACTCCCTCGAGCACTGCAACCTGATCACGGAGGAGACGGCGCGCTTCGCGGCGGAGCAGGGTGCCATCGCGGTGCCGACGCTGGTGACCTACGACAAGCTCTCCTCGGAGGGCGAGGCGCTGGGCATCGGGCCGGAAGCGGTCGCCAAAGTGGACAATGTCCGTCTGGCGGGCATGGACTCCATCGCCCACATGCAGGCCGCCGGCCTGCCGATGGCCTATGGCTCCGACCTGCTGGGCGAGATGCACCGGCACCAGTCGGAGGAGTTCGTCATCCGCGGCCGCGTGCTGCCGGCGCAGCTCGTCATCGCCTCCGCCACCCACATCGCGGCGAAGCTCTGCCGCATGGAAGGCAAGCTCGGCGTCGTCGCGCCCGGCGCCTTCGCCGATTTCGTGGTGGTGGATGGCGACCCGCTGCAGGACCTTGCGCTGCTGACGCGGCAGGGCGCGCACATGCCGCTCATCATCAAGGGCGGCGCCCTGGTGAAGGGGGGCTGATGCCGCGCCACCTGCGACGCTGGGCGTTGAACGGAGCCGCCGGGCTGGGGCTGGGATTCATCCTGCTGCCACTGCTGCTGGTGATGTGGCTGGCCTTCTTCCGGCAGGAGATTCCCTCCTTCCCGCCCGAAGGCTATTCGCTGAAGTGGTTCGCCGAGATTCCCGGCAACCGTGCCTTCACCTCCGGCTTCCTGCTCAGCCTGCAGGTGAGCATCGCCGCCACCGCCATCGGCCTGCTGCTGGCGGTACCGGCCAGCATGGCGCTTGTGCGCAGCCGGCTGCCGCTGCGCGGCGTGCTGAACACGCTGCTGCTGCTGCCGTTGGTGGTGCCGGGCGTCGTGCTCGGCGCCGCCTTCTATGTCGGTGAGCTGGAGCTGGAGATGGCGACCGAGTGGCCGCTGCTCGGCTCCACCATCGGCCTCGTCATCGCGCATACGCTGGTGGTCATTCCCTGGGCGGTGCGGCTGATCACCGCCAGCCTGGGCACGCTGAACCCGACGATCGAGGAAGCGGCGCGCAACCTCGGCGCCACGCCGCTGACCACGTTCCGCCGCATCACCCTGCCGGCCATCCGGCCCGGGCTGGTGGCGGGCGCGCTGTTCGGCTTCGTCACCTCCTTCGGCAATCTGGAGGCCAGCCTGTTCCTGGTGGGGCCGGGGCAGACCACGCTGCCCATCGCCATCCTCCAGTACCTGGCGTGGAAGATCGACCCCACCGTCGCCGCCGTGTCGCTGTTGCAGATCCTGGTGATCGGCATCGCGATGCTGGTGACGGACCGCTTCGTCAAACTCTCTCAGGTGGTGTGACGCCATGGCACGGCTCGAACTCAGCGGCCTCTCCAAGACCTACGGCGCCATCACCACGGTGCGCGATGTCAGCCTGGATGTGCCGGACGGCGAATTCCTCGTGCTGCTCGGCCCCTCCGGCTGCGGCAAGACGACGACGCTGCGCATGGTGGCCGGCTTCGTCGACCCCAGCGCCGGCCGCGTGACGCTGGGGGGCGAGGACATCACCCACCGCCCGCCCTGGCGCCGCAACACCGGCATGGTGTTCCAGAACTATGCGCTGTTCCCGCACATGACCGTGGCGGAGAACGTCGCCTTCGGGCTGGAGATGCGGCGCGTGCCGAAGCCTGAGCGCGAACAGCGCGCGCTGGCCGCGCTCGGCCTCGTCCGCCTGTCCCAGTACGCCGAACGGTTGCCGCGCCAGCTCTCCGGCGGCCAGCAGCAGCGCGTGGCGCTGGCCCGTGCCCTCGCCATCCGTCCGGACGTGCTGCTGCTGGATGAGCCGCTCTCCAACCTCGACGCCAAGCTGCGGGAGGAAGTGCGGGTGGAGATCCGCCAGTTGCAGAAACAACTGGGACTGACGGCGGTGATGGTGACGCATGACCAGGAGGAAGCGCTGACCATGGCCGACCGGCTGGTGGTGATGGCCGAGGGCGCCATCCGCCAGGTGGGCAGCCAGCAGGACCTGTACGAGCGCCCGGCGGACCGCTTCGTCGCCGGCTTCGTCGGCCGCAGCACCTTCCTGCAGGGCCGCGTGGCCGAGCCCGGCGTGTTCCAGACCGAGGGCGGGCTGCGCCTGGCCTGCGACCCCGCCGCGCGCCACGGCCCCGCCGTCATGGCCGTGCGGCCTGAAGCCATCCACCTGCATCCGGGGGCGGAGGATAACAGCCTCTCCGGCACGGTGGAGTTCACCTCCTATCTCGGCCCGGTGCTGGAGCTGCATGTGCGGCTTTCCCCCACCGAGCGCGTCGTCCTGCACATGCCCAACCGGGGCGGCACCCCCGCCGCCGGCCTGGGCGAGAGCGTGACCATCGGCTGGCCGCGTGCCGCCGGCATGGTCTTTTCCGAAGCTGCCTGACGAACCCCCCACAGCGGAGTTGCCCATCATGAGCGCCTTCCCCGTCTCCCGCCGCGCGGCCCTGCTCGGCCTCGGCGCCGCTGCCGCGCTGCCCGCCCTGCCCCGCCCCGCGCTGGCCGCCGGCCGCGTCGTCGTCGGCACCTGGGGCGGCGACTATGCCCGCCTGCTGACCAAGAACATCGAGGAGCCGATCCTGAAGCCGAAGGGCTGGGAAGTGGTGCAGGACCAGGCCTCGGACGCCCCGCGCCGCGCCAAGGTGCTGGCCGAGCGCCGGCTGCCACGCGGCACCGTGGACATCCAGGGCTTCTCAGCCGCCAATATCTACGAGATCGGCGAGGCCGGCGCGGCGGAGGAGATCGACTACTCCAAGCTGACCAACGCGGCGAACATCATCCCGTCGATGCGCTACAAATACGGCATCGGCCACATCTATTCGGGCAAGGTTGTCATGTACAACCCGAAGCTGGTGGAGGCGCCCGTCAGCTTCCGCGATGCGATCGACCCGAAGCACGGCAGCAAGATCGGCTTCATCGACATCCAGTACCAGACCGTGATGGTGGCGGCGGCGCTGGCCGCCGGCGGCGGCGTGGCGGATATCGAGAAGGGCAAGCCGCTGCTGCTGGAAGCCAAGAAGGCCGGCGCGCGCCTGTACCCGACCAACGAGGCCTTCGCCCAGGCGATGAAGACCGAGGAGATCGCCCTCGGCATGATGTGGAAGGCGCGTGGCGTGCAGTGGCAGAATGCCGGCATCCCGCTGCAGATGGTGGCGCCGTCGGAAGGTATCCCGATGTACGTCACCGGCTTCCTCATCCAGAAGAACGCGCCCAACAAGGCCGGTGCCTACGCCTATATGGACGCGATGCTGGAGAAGTCCGCGCAGGACGCCTTCGCCATCGACATGGGCTTCAACCCGACTGTGACCAACGCCACGGTGGAAGCCGCCCTGCACGACCGCATCGGCTTCTCGGAGACCGAGCAGAAGCGGCTGGTGGACCTGGACTACGCCTACCTCGCCCGTGAAAACGCGGCGATGAAGGAGTGGTGGGACAAGGTCTTCAAGGCATGAGCCTGGGAACGCAGGGCCATGGCACCGCC
>Ga0308171_1004348_pt1 | contig 11766 bp, 8 predicted proteins | sample PhyGR1_FD_202135 | JGI IMG/M metagenome (GOLD analysis project Ga0308171, IMG submission 202135) | Phyllosphere microbial communities from UC Gill Tract Community Farm, Albany, California, United States - DLSLSG.R1 | ecosystem: Host-associated > Plants > Phyllosphere > Unclassified | place: USA... | reverse complement strand
TTGTTGCGCTTGCGGTCGAGCTTGATGACCTTGAATTCCAGGGTCTTGTTCTCGTAAGGTGTCAGGTCCTTGATCGGACGCGTGTCGATCAGCGAACCGGGCAGGAAGGCGCGGATGCCGTTGACCAGCACCGTCAGGCCGCCCTTGACCTTGCCGCTGGTCGTGCCGGTGACGAATTCGCCGGATTCCAGGGCCTTTTCCAGCGCCAGCCAGGAGGCCAGGCGCTTGGCGGTGTCACGCGACAGGATGGTGTCGCCGTAACCGTTTTCGATCGAGCCGATGGCCACGGAGACGAAGTCACCGACTTGCACTTCGACTTCGCCCTTGTCGTTCTTGAACTCTTCCAGGGGCACGTAGGCTTCGGACTTGAGGCCTGCGTTCACCACGACGAAGTTGTGCTCGACGCGCACGACTTCAGCAGTGATGACTTCGCCTGGGCGCATTTCGGTGCGCGTCAACGACTCTTCAAAAAGGGCGGCAAAAGATTCAGACATGTATTTCCTAGCGCCGCAAACAGGTTTACGACAGCACCATTGCCATCGTTTCTAAGACTGCCTGCGGAAGGTTGTGCGGCGGGAGCCGCGGTAAGGTTGCGAACCACGCGAGCCGGGCGCTGAATGCGCGGCGGGGGCTCGGTGGGCCAGTACGGGGCGGCTTTTCGCCCCGCGTTGCCGGCCGGTCACTGCGGGGCAGCGAAGGGCTGGCGTTCCTGCCACCAGGCAATGACCTGCTCGACGGCCTCGTCGATCGTGAGCAGGGAATTGTCCAGCACCAGGGCATCCTGCGCGGGCTTCAGGGGCGCGACGCTGCGGGAGCTGTCCCGGGCATCACGCGCCTCCAAGTCGGCGCGAAGGTCGGCTATGTTAGCCGAAATTCCCTTTGAAATCAACTGTTTATGCCGGCGCTCCGCCCGGCAGGCGGCGCTGGCGGTGAGATACACCTTCAGTGGCGCGTTCGGGAAGATGACGGTGCCCATGTCGCGCCCGTCGGCTACCAGCCCCGGCAACTGCTGGAAGCTGTGCTGCAGTTCGACCAGCGCCTCGCGCACCTGCGGCAGGGCGGACACGCGCGAGGCGTTCATGCCGGCCTCCTCGGTGCGGATGGCCTCGGTCACGTCGTCGCCGCCCAGCCACACGTGGCCGGCGTCGAAGCGCACTGGCAGCGCCCGGGCCAGCGCGGCGATGCGCGGCTCATGCTCCGCGTCGATGCGCAGCCCGGCCTGCACCGCGGCCAGCGCCGCGATGCGGTACATGGCGCCGGAGTCAAGGAAGCGGTAGCCCAGCCGCTGGGCCACGGCGGCGGCGACGGTTCCCTTGCCCGAGGCGGTGGGGCCGTCGATGCAGATCACCGGAATGCTTTCGACGGGCGTCTGCGCCACCGAGAACAGCGCCTCGAAGTAGTGGGGAAAGGTCTTGGCCACGCACTGGGGGTCGAGAATGCGCACCGGCAGCCCGGCCGGGTTGAACGCCGCGAGCGAAAAGCACATGGCGACGCGATGGTCGTCGTAGGTATGGATGCTGGCAGCGCGCCAGTCGCCGGGATGCGCGGGCGGGGTGACGCGGATGAAGTCGGCGCCTTCTTCCACCGTGGCGCCCAGCTTGCGCAGCTCGGCGGCCATGGCGGCGATGCGGTCGGTCTCCTTCACGCGCCAGCTGGCGATGTTGCGCAGCGTGGTGGTGCCGTCGGCATAGAGGGCCATCACGGCCAGCGTCATCGCGGCATCGGGGATGTGGTTGCAGTCCATGTCGATGGCCTTGAGGGGCCAGGCGCCGCGCCGGATGGTGAGCCAGTTCGGGCCGCCTTCCACCTGCGCGCCCATGGCCTGCGCGGCTTCGACGAAACGGATGTCGCCCTGGATCGAATCCTGCCCCACGCCCAGCACCTTGACGCCATCCGTGCCTTCGGCGCCCATGGCAAGTGCGCCCAGTGCTATGAAATAGCTAGCAGAGGATGCGTCCGCCTCGACATGGATGCTGCCGGGCGATCGGTACCGGCTGCCGGCCGGAATGGTGAAGCGCTGCCACGCATCGTGCCGCACGTCGATGCCGAAGCGCGCCAGCAGCTCCAGCGTGATGTGGATGTAGGGACGCGAGATCAGCTCGCCCACCACTTCGATGACGACGTCCTGCGTGCGCGCCACGAGCGGCAGCGCCATCAGGAGGGCGGTGAGGAACTGGCTGGAGACGTCGCCGCGCACGCGGATGGGCACATCCAGCGACAGCGGCGGCACGCCGCCCTGGTGGGCGATGCGCAGCGGCGGAAAGCCGTCGTTGCCCAGGTAGTCGATGCGGCAGCCGAGCTGGCGCAGGGCGGCGACCAGATCGCCGATCGGCCGCTCATGCATGCGGGGCACGCCCGACAGCTCGAACTCGCCGCCCAGCAAGGCGAGCGCGGCGGTCAGCGGCCGCATGGCCGTGCCGGCGTTGCCCAGGAAGAGCCGGGCGGGCGACTGCGCCGCGCGCTCGCCCAGGCCGGTGATGCGCACGGTGCTGCCCGACGGCTCCACGGTGCAGCCGATCTGCCGCAGCGCGTCCAGCATCACGCGCGTGTCGTCCGAGGCGAGCAGGTCGTGGACCACGGTGGTGCCGTGGCTCAGCGCCGCCAGCAGCAGCACGCGGTTGGAGATGCTCTTGGAGCCGGGCAACTGCACGCTGCCGCCGGCAGAGGCCAGCGGCGGTAGGTCGAGGAAGGCGGTGGTGTACATCAGGTGCCGGTCTTGTTCGTTCTTTGCGCGCCCATGCGCCAGTGCGTGCGCGTGGCGCTCGCCAGCGTGATCAGGTCTTCGACCGCCTGGCTGTCGCCCTGCTGCATGGCCTGCTCGAAGTCGCCGAGCGCCCGCTGAAAGAGGCGGGCCTGCAGCAGCAGCTCCTCGCGGTTGGCGAGCAGGATGTCGCGCCACATCTTGGGGTCGCTGGCGGCGATGCGCGTGAAGTCCCGAAAGCCCGGCCCGCCCAGCGACAGAAAGGTGTCGCCTTCGGTCTGCGCGGTGATGCTGTTCATCATGGCGAAGGCCAGCATGTGGGGCAGGTGGCTCACGGCGGCGAAGGCGGCGTCGTGCGATTCGGGCGACATGCTCTGCACGCGGCAGCCCAGCGCCGTCCAGAGCGCTTCCGCGCGTTGCAGGTGGGCCGTGAGCGTGCGCTCCGTGGGCGTCAGGATGACTTGCCGTCCGCTGTAGAGCTCGGCCTCGGCATGTTCGACGCCGGAGACCTCGCGGCCCGTGATGGGGTGTGCGGGCACGAACGAGCCGACTTGGTCGCGCAGCGCCTGGCGAGCCGCCTGCACCACGTCCGCCTTGGTGGAGCCGACGTCCATGATGAGCATCTGCGGCGTGACCAGGTGCTTGATGGCTTTGAGGGTGGCCTCGGTGGCGGCCACCGGCACCGCCAGCAGCACGATGTCGGCGCCGGCCACCGCCAGCAGCGCGGAGGGCGCCTCGACGTCGATCACGCCGAGCTGCCGGGCGCGGTCCGTGGTGGAAGGCGACTTGCTGTAGCCGACCACGCGCTTGACCAGTCCCGCCTGCTTCATCGCCAGCGCGAACGAGCCGCCCATGAGTCCGCAGCCGATCAGGCCGAGTTGCTCAAACATGCCGGCTCTCCCCGGTGGCGCCGTCCAGCGCTCGCGCGGGTCTGCTGGGTACGCCGCTGCGCTGGCGGCCGCTGACTTGCCTGCTCATGGCGCGACCGGGTAGGAACCCAGTACCTTGTAGAACGCGCAGAGGCTGCGCAGCTCTTCGAGCGCGCGCGCCACGTGCGGCTGGCTGGGGTGGCCGTCCAGGTCGATGTAGAAGTAGTACTCCCACTGGCCAGTGCGGGCCGGACGCGATTCGAATCGCGTCATCGACACGCCGTGCTTCTTGAGCGGCACCAGCAGGTCGTGCACCGCGCCGGGCTGGTTGGGCACGGAGATGACCAGGCTGGTGCAGTCCTTGCCCGACGCGGGCGGTGTCGCCAGCGTGTGCGGCAGGCAGATCACGGCAAAGCGGGTGCGGTTGTATGCGTCGTCCTGGATCGCGTGGGACACGATGTGCAGGCCGAACTGCGATGCGGCGCGTTCGCTGGCGATGCCGGCCCAGGCCGGGTTGGTGGCGGCGAGCCGCGCGCCTTCGGCATTGCTGGAGACCGGCCGGCGTTCCACGTGCGGCAGGTGCTTGGCGAGCCAGCTCTGGCACTGTGCGAGCGCCTGGGGGTGCGCCAGCACCGCTTCGATGCCTTCCAGGCTGTTGGACTGACGCAGCAGGTTGTGCCTCACCAGCAGGCTGACCTCGCCCACCACATGGCAGGGCGTGTGCAGGAAGAGGTCGAGCGAACGGGTGACCACGCCCTCGACCGAGTTTTCGACGCCCACCACGCCGTACTGCGCGCTGCCGGCGGCCGTCGCGTGGAACACCTCGTCGAAATTGGCGCAGTACATCAGGTCGGCCGCGCCGCCGAAGAATTCCACGGCCGCCTGCTCGCAGAAGGTGCCCGCCGGGCCCAGCACGGCCACGCGCTGCGGAGCTTCCAGCGCAAGGCAGGCGGACATGATCTCGCGCCAGATGGCGGCCACGTGCGGCCCTTTGAGCGGGCCGGGGTTGGCGGTCTGGATCTTGTCGATGACCTGCGCCACGCGGTCCGGTCGGAAGAAGGGCGTGCCCTCCCGTTTCTTGACCTCGCCCACGCGCTCGGCGACCAGCGCGCGCTGGTTGAGCAGGGTGAGCAGCTGCTGATCGATGTTGTCGATCTGCACGCGCAGGCTGGCGAGATCGGGAGAGGCTTGCGGAGTGGACATCGGGTGCTGTCTGGTGGGGGGAGGGCGGGGGCGAGGGGACGGGGCGGGTTCTTTCGCGCCTTCTCAGGCCTGCTTTCGCTCGAAGTCCTGCATGTACGCCACCAGCGCCTCGACGCCTTCGATGGGCATGGCGTTGTAGAGGCTGGCGCGCATGCCGCCGACCGACTTGTGGCCCTTGAGCTGCAGCAGGCCGCGTTCCTTGGCGCCGGCGAGGAACGCCTCGTTGCGCGATTCGTCGCGCAGCAGGAACGGGATGTTCATGCGCGAGCGCGCGGTCGGCGCGACCTTGTTGAAGTAGAGCTGCGACTGGTCGATGTAGTCGTAGAGCCGCGCCGCCTTGGCAATGTTGCGCCGCTCCATCGCGGCGATGCCGGTGGCGTCGCCCTCGGTCTGGCGCTTGAGCCACTGGAAGGTCAGGCCCGCGATGTAGATGCTCCAGGTCGGCGGCGTGTTGTACATGGACTGGTTGTCGGCCACCACCTTGTAGTCGAAGGCGCTCGGGCAGATCGGCAGGGCATGGCCCAGCAGGTCTTCCCGCACGACGACCAGGGTCAGCCCGGCGGGGCCCAGGTTCTTCTGCGCGCCGCCGAAGGCCAGGCCGACACGCGACCAGTCCACCGGGCGCGACGCCACATGCGAAGAGAAGTCGATGACGAGCGGTGCGTCGCTGCCCAGCGCCTTCAGGTCGGGCAACTGCTGGAATTCGACGCCGTGGATGGTTTCATTGCTGCACAGGTGCACGTAGCTCGCGCCCCGGCTCAACTGCCACGTGGCCGGATCGGGCACGGTGGTGAAGCCGCTCTCCTCGCCGGACGCGACCACCCGCACCTCGGAGGCGTAGCGCTTCGCTTCCTTCTGCGACTTCTGGCTCCAGCTGCCGGTCACGACGACATCGACCGTGGCCGCGCGGGACAGGTTCAGGGGCACGATGGCGTTCTCGGCCAGGCCGCCGCCCTGCATGAACAGGATCTTGAATTCGGGCGGCACCGCCAGCAGCTCGCGCAGGTCGGCTTCGGCCTGTTCGTAGATGGCGATGAATTCCTTGCCGCGGTGGCTCATCTCCATCACGCCCATGCCGCTGCCGTGCCAGTCCAGCATTTCCCCGGCTGCCTGCTGCAGCACCTCGGCGGGAATGGCGGCGGGGCCGGCTGAGAAGTTGTAGGGACGGTTCATGGCAGGAATTTGGTGTCAAAAATGCTGCCAGCGCTTGATGTACAAGCGCTGGCAGCTATTAATTCAATAGCATCGACGTCCCGGCGCGCCGGGCGCGGATGCGGCGGGTCAGGCGTCGCCGGCGGGAGGCGGGGTGTCGGCCCCCGTGTCGCCAGAGGCTTCAGGCGGGAGGTCGCCGTCCGGCACGTTGGCATCGTTCTCGACGATGCGCTGCAGGCCGCCCAGCTTCGCGCCTTCGTCCAGGGCGATCAGGGTCACGCCCTGCGTGGCGCGGCCGAGCTCCCGGATCTCGGACACGCGGGTGCGCACCAGCACGCCCTTGTCGGTGATGAGCATGATCTCGTCGTCGGCATGCACCAGCGTGGCGGCGACGACCTTGCCGTTGCGCTCGCTCTGCTGGATGGCGATCATGCCCTTGGTGCCGCGGCCGTGGCGGGTGTATTCGACGATGCCGGTGCGCTTGCCGTAGCCGTTCTCGGTAGCGGTGAGCACGCTCTGCGTCTCGTCCTCCGCCACCAGCATGGCGATCACGCTCTGGCCATCTTCCAGCATCATGCCGCGCACGCCGCGAGCCGCGCGGCCCAGCGGGCGCACGTCGTTCTCGTCGAAGCGCACGGCCTTGCCGCCGTCGGAAAACAGCATCACGTCGTGCTTGCCGTCGGTCAGCGCCGCGCCGATGAGGTAGTCGCCGTCGTCCAGGTTCACGGCGATGATGCCGCCCTTGCGCGGGTTGCTGAATTCATCCAGCGCCGTCTTCTTCACCGTGCCCATGCTGGTCGCCATGAACACGTAGCGGTCGGCCGGGAAGGTACGCATGTCGCCCGTGAGCGGCAGCACCACGTTGATCTTCTCGCCCTCCTGCAGGGGGAACATGTTCACGATGGGTCGGCCGCGCGAGCCGCGCGAGCCGGCCGGCACTTCCCACACCTTCAGCCAGTAGAGGCGGCCGCGGTTGGAGAAGCACAGGATGTAGTCGTGCGTGTTGGCGATGAAGAGCTGGTCGATCCAGTCGTCTTCCTTCGTCGCCGTCGCCTGCTTGCCGCGCCCGCCGCGCTTCTGAGCGCGGTATTCGGACAGCGGCTGGCTCTTGATGTAGCCGGTGTGCGAGAGCGTCACCACCATGTCGGTGGGCGTGATGAGGTCTTCGGTGGAGAGATCCTGCGCGCTGTACTCGACCACGCTGCGGCGGGCGCCCAGCTTGGACTGGCCGAACTCCTGCTTGATGTGGCCCAGCTCTTCGCCGATGATGACCGAGACGCGTTCGGGCTTGGCCAGGATGTCCAGCAGGTCTTCGATGACCGACATCACTTCCTTGTACTCGGCGACGATCTTGTCCTGCTCCAGGCCGGTCAGGCGCTGCAGGCGCATCTGCAGGATTTCCTGGGCCTGGGTGTCCGACAGGCGGTAGAGGCCGTCCTGTCCCATGCCGAATTCGCGCTCCAGACCCTCGGGGCGGTAATCGTCGGCATTGACCACGCCGCCGTCTTCCCGCGTGCGGGTGAGCATCTCGCGCACCAGCTTGCTGTCCCAGGCGCGGGTCATCAGCTCGGCCTTGGCCACCGGCGGCGTGGGCGACTCGCGGATGATGCGGATGAACTCGTCGATGTTGGCCAGCGCCACGGCCAGGCCTTCGAGCACATGGCCGCGGTCGCGCGCCTTGCGCAGCTCGAACACCGTGCGGCGCGTCACCACTTCGCGGCGGTGCTGCAGGAAGACGACGATCAGGTCCTTTAGGTTGCACAGGCGCGGCTGGCCGTTGACCAGCGCCACCATGTTCATGCCGAAGGTGTCCTGTAGCTGCGTCTGCTTGTACAGGTTGTTCAGCACGACCTCGGGCACCTCGCCGCGCTTGAGCTCGATCACCAGACGCATGCCCGACTTGTCGGATTCGTCCTGGATGTGGCTGATGCCTTCAATCTTCTTTTCGTGCACCAGCTCGGCCATGCGCTCCTGCAGCGTCTTCTTGTTGACCTGGTAGGGCAGCTCGTCGACGATGATGGCCTGGCGCTGGCCGCGGTCGATGTCCTCGAAATGGCAGCGGGCGCGCATGATGACCTTGCCCCGCCCGGTGCGGTAGCCGTCCTTCACGCCATTGATGCCATAGATGATTCCGGCCGTCGGGAAATCGGGCGCCGGGATGATCTCCATCAGCTCGTCGATCGTGGCCTCGGGGTTGCGCAGCATGTGCAGGCAGGCATCCACCACCTCGTTCAGGTTGTGCGGCGGGATGTTGGTGGCCATGCCCACCGCGATGCCGGCCGAGCCGTTGACCAGCAGGTTGGGCAGCTTGCTCGGCAGCACCAGCGGCTCTTTCTCGCTGCCGTCGTAGTTGGGGCCGAAATCGACCGTTTCCTTGTCGATGTCGCCCAGCATCTCGTGGGCGATCTTCGCCAGGCGGATTTCGGTGTACCGCATGGCCGCCGCATTGTCGCCATCGACCGAGCCGAAGTTGCCCTGGCCGTCCACCAGCATGTGGCGCAGGGAAAAGTCCTGCGCCATGCGCACGATGGTGTCGTACACCGCGCTGTCGCCGTGAGGGTGGTACTTGCCGATCACATCGCCCACGATGCGGGCGGACTTCTTGTAGGGGCGATTCCAGTCGTTGTTCAGCTCGTGCATGGCGAACAGCACGCGCCGGTGCACAGGCTTCAACCCATCGCGCGCATCGGGCAGCGCACGCCCCACGATCACGCTCATCGCATAGTCGAGGTAACTGCGGCGCATTTCCTCTTCTAGGCTGATTGGCAGGGTTTCTTTGGCGAACTGGGTCATGGCAAGGGAGGGGCGACTGGGAGGCGACAGGGAAGATTCATTTTAGTTCCAAGACTGTGTCGCAGGTTTGCAACATAACGGCGCCCTTGCGCTTCTGTCCTACGGTGCGCACCCCGCCAAAACCATCTTTGGCTTGTTACGTATGGCACAATCAAATCAACGTTTTTAGTGATGGTCACTGACGACGTCCCTGATTCGCAGCGCGGCTGCGGCTTTTTCCCCAAGAGGAGAACCATGAAGAAACTGAACAAAGTGGCGATGTTGTTGGCCTCTGCCGTAATCGCGACGTCGGCTGGCGCCCAGGTCAAGGCAGCTGATGGCGGCAAGGTCATCGACAACTGGCAAAACGGCACCGGCGAGTTGGTCTGGAAGAACGGCACCAACGAACTGTGCTGGCGCGACGCCAACTGGACCCCCGCCACGGCCGCTGTCGGCTGCGACGGCGCTCTGGTTGTTCAGGCTGCTGCTCCTGCTCCGGCTGCTGCTCCCGCTCCTGCCGCTGCTCCCGCACCGGCTCCAGCACCCGCTCCTGCAGTGGCTTCCAAGGTCACCTACGCAGCTGATGCGTTCTTCGACTTCGACAAGTCCGTGCTGAAGCCAGAAGGCAAGGCCAAGCTGGACGACCTGGTCTCCAAGGTCAAGGGCATCAACCTGGAAGTCATCATCGCCGTGGGTCACACCGACTCCATCGGTACCGATGCCTACAACCAGAAGCTGTCGGTCCGCCGCTCCGAAGCCGTGAAGGCGTACCTGGTGTCCAAGGGCATCGAACGCAACCGCGTCTACACCGAAGGCAAGGGCGAGAAGCAGCCTATCGCCGACAACAAGACGAAGGAAGGCCGCGCCAAGAACCGTCGCGTTGAAATCGAAGTGGTCGGCACCCGCGCCTCCAACTGATCGATCTTCGACCGATCCCAAAAAGAGCCCCGGAAACGGGGCTTTTTTTATGTCCGGCTTTTCCTTGGTGGGACAATCCAGGCCATGAGTGAACACGTCAATGCCGACCCGGCCGAACTGGCCAAGTTTTCCGAACTGGCTCACCGTTGGTGGGATGTGGAGAGCGAGTTCAAGCCGCTCCACCAGATCAATCCGCTGCGGCTGGACTGGATCGATCAGCTGGCGGGCTTGAAGGGGTTGGACGTGCTCGACGTCGGCTGCGGCGGAGGGATCCTTGCAGATTCCATGGCCCGCCGCGGAGCCGAGGTGATGGGCATCGATTTGTCCACCAAGGCTTTGCGGGTCGCCCAACTGCACGCACTGGAGGCGGAGACGCCGCGTGTCCAGTACCGGGAAATCGCAGTGGAAGCACTGGCCGCCGAGCGACCGGGCTCCTTCGATGTGGTGACCTGCATGGAAATGCTGGAACACGTTCCGCAACCAGAATCGGTAGTGAAAGCTTGTTCACAATTAGTGAAACCCGGGGGCTGGGTTTTCTTTTCCACCATTAATCGCAACGCAAAGGCTTTTCTCTTGGCCATTGTCGGTGCCGAGTATGTGTTGAAAATGCTGCCGCGAGGCACGCACGAATTTGCCAAGTTTCTCAAACCCAATGAATTGGCCCATGCGTGCCGCCGGGCCGGACTGGAAGTGACGCAGACCCGGGGTCTGGAGCACAACCCCCTGACCGGCCGCTATTGGCTGAGCGCGGATACCAGCGTGAACTACCTGTTCGCCACACGGCGCCCCTCGGAGTGAACTCTTCTCCATCCTTCGCGCACTGCCAGGCGGTGCTGTTCGACCTCGACGGCACGCTGGTGGACAGCGCGCCCGACCTGGGGGCTGCGGCGGACCAGTTGCGGGTCGACCGGGGCCTGCCGTCCCTGCCGCTTACGGACTACCGGCCGATGGCGGGCGCCGGCGCCAGGGGCATGCTCTCAGTCGCCTTCGGTATCACGCCTGACCATCCCGACTTCGCTGCGATGCGGGAGGAGTTCTTCGTCCGATACGAAAGCCGGCTGCTGCATGGCACCTATGCGTTCGACGGCGTGCCCGAGCTCATCGCAGGGCTGCAGCGGCGCGGCCTGCCCTGGGGCGTGGTGACCAACAAAGCGGCGAGATTCACCGAGCCCCTGGTGCAGGCCATGCCCCTCTTCGCCTCGGCCAAGGCGGTGGTGAGCGGCGACACCACGCCGTTCTCCAAACCTCATCCGGAACCGCTCTTCGAGGCGGCGCGGCGGCTGGGTGTCGCGCCCCAGTCCTGCGTCTACGTCGGTGACGACGAGCGGGACATCGTTGCGGGCCTTGCTGCCGGCATGAAGACTGTCGCCGCGACGTACGGCTACCTGGGCGCCGTGCCCCTGGAGTCGTGGCGCGCCGACGTGGCGATTAAATCTCCGCTGGAGCTCTTGAAACTGCTGGGACTGGACTAAGATAGGAAGCCTGGGGCTGCCCTGGTTTCGACGTGGGTTCGGAATCGGTGTGGTGCATGTCGAGCTTGATTGGCGCTCGTAAATCTGCATTCAACAAACTAACTGCAAACGACGAACGTTTCGCACTCGCTGCTTAATTGCCAGTGAGCCTTGCAACAGTTGGCCGATGGGCTGGGCAAGGGGGTTCTGAGCAATCAGGGCCTCCCGGCTGCAAGGATAATTACATGGGCTGGCCTCGATCCGGGTACCTTGGGTCGAGGTAAGAAAATAGGGTGCTGGCCGCCGTTGTAGCGTGCGACTGCGCGACAACGGTAGCGAGATCCAAAACAGACCGCTAAACATGTAGATCTGCCCGATGAAGGCTTGCGGACGCGGGTTCAATTCCCGCCAGCTCCACCACCTTAGCCAACGCCTGCCAATGACAACCGTCGTTGGCAGGCGTTTTCTTTTGCCCCGTTGTTGGCGTGTTTTGGCGTGGGACTCACACCGAATTCACACCGCAATTCACACGGGTCAGGACACGGCCTTCAGGATCGCCTTCGGCTTCTGGTAGTCCTCGCGGATGAACTTGCCGTAGGTGCGGAACACGATCTCCACGTCCTCGTGACCCAACTGCTGGGCGACATACCAGGGATTCGCACCGGCCGTCAGCAGCGCTGAAGCGTAGGTGTGCCTGACC
>Ga0308171_1004345_pt1 | contig 11776 bp, 10 predicted proteins | sample PhyGR1_FD_202135 | JGI IMG/M metagenome (GOLD analysis project Ga0308171, IMG submission 202135) | Phyllosphere microbial communities from UC Gill Tract Community Farm, Albany, California, United States - DLSLSG.R1 | ecosystem: Host-associated > Plants > Phyllosphere > Unclassified | place: USA... | reverse complement strand
CAACTACCGCACCATCCTGTTCGATCCCGACTGGTCGGCCGCCTTCTGGAATGCGATGTGGAACAACGTCAAGTTCTTCTGCATCCACATGGCCCTGCAGAATCCCATCGGCCTCTTGCTGGCCTCGCTGTTCAGCCTCAAGGGACTGCGCGGTGCGCGCACCTACCGCACGCTGATCTTCCTGCCCACGCTGCTGTCGGTGGTGATCATCGGTTTCATCTGGCAACTGATCCTCTCGCCGCTGTGGGGCGTGGGCGAGAAACTGCTGGGCCTGGTCGGCCTGGCCGACTGGTTCGCGCCCTGGCTGGGGCAGGAATCGACCGCACTGCTGACGCTGTCGCTGATCTCGGTGTGGCAGTACGTGGGCATTCCCATGATGCTGATCTACGCCGCCCTGCTGGCAGTGCCGGAAGAAGTGCTGGAAGCGGCGCACGCCGAGGGGGCCAGCGGGCTGCGCATCTTCTGGCAGATCAAGCTGCCGCTGATCTACCCGACCTTGGGGCTGGTGACCATCCTCACCTTCGTGGCCAACTTCAATGCCTTCGACCTGATCTATTCGGTCAAGGGCGCGCTGGCCGGCCCCAACTACGCCTCCGACCTGCTGGGCACCTACTTCTATCGCACCTTCTTCGGCTACCAGGCGCAGATCGGCAGCCCGACCATGGGCGCGGCCGTGGCGACCCTGATGTTCCTGGTGATCCTGGCGGGCGTGGGGGCCTATTTCGTGATGGTGCAGCGTCGATTGACGCGCTATGCCCTGTGACGGCAAGGAGAACGGCATGCAGCTTTCCTCCTCCGTCGGCACTTCTTCCACTTCTGCAACTATCCCGACCACCATGCGCAAACCCTCGCTGATCCAACGCAGCTTCGGCTCCGCCGGCCATCTCTGGGTGCATGCGGTGCTGTGCCTGTATGCGGTGATCGCGCTGTTCCCGATTGCGCTCATCCTCATCAATTCGGTCAAGACCCGCAATGCCATCTTCGAAGGCCCGATGGCCCTGCCCACGGCCGAGACGCTGACCTTCGCCGGTTTCCAGAAGGTGCTGGCAGGCACCCACTTCCTGCTCTACTTCGGCAACAGCCTGGCCGTGACGCTGGCCGCCCTGCTGCTGATCGTACTCTTCGGCGCGATGGCGGCCTGGGCGCTGACCGAGTACCGTTTCTTCGGCAACCGCGCGCTGAATTTCTTCATCGCCATCGGCATCATGATCCCGATCCGGCTGGGCACGGTCTCGATCCTGCAGCTGGTGGTGGCGCTGGACCTCATCAATACGCGTACCGCACTGGTCCTGGTCTACACCGCCCAAGGGCTGCCGCTGGCGGTGATGATCCTGTCCGAATTCATGCGCCAGATTCCGGGCGAGCTGAAGGACGCGGCGCGCTGCGATGGCGTGGGTGAACTAGCCATCTTCTTCCGCGTGATCCTGCCGCTGCTGCGTCCGGCCATTGCCACCGTCGCCGTGTTCACCATGATCCCGGCCTGGAACGACCTGTGGTTCCCGCTCATCCTCGCGCCCGGCGAAGACACCCGCACCGTCACGCTGGGCGTGCAGCAGTTCATCGGGCAATACGCCACCGACTGGAATTCGGTGCTGGCGGCGCTGTCGATGGCGGTCATCCCGGTGCTGATCCTGTACATGGCCTTTTCGCGTCAGCTCATCCGTGGCCTCACCTCAGGCGCCGTCAAATAATTCAAAGGAGACTTCATGGCACACGTCAACATCAAGCAATTGCGCAAGACTTACGATGGCCGCGCCGATGTGCTGGCCGGGCTCAACCTGGATATCCGCGATGGCGAATTCTGCGTACTGGTCGGGCCTTCCGGCTGCGGCAAGTCGACCCTGCTGCGCATGCTGTGCGGGCTGGAAGAGATCAGCGGCGGCGAACTGGCCATCGGCGGCGAGGTGGTCAATCACCTGCCGCCGGCCGAACGCGGTATCGCCATGGTGTTCCAGAGCTATGCGCTGTATCCGCACATGAACGTGTACAAGAACATGGCCTTCGGTCTCAAGGTCGCCGGGAGCAGCAAGAGCGACATCGATGCGCGCATCCGGCATGCGGCCTCCATCCTCAAGATCGATCACCTGCTGCAGCGCCTGCCGCGCGAACTCTCGGGCGGCCAGCGCCAGCGCGTGGCCATCGGCCGCGCCATCGTGCGCCAGCCGCGCCTGTTCCTGTTCGACGAACCGCTGTCCAATCTCGATGCCGCGCTGCGCGTGCAGACCCGGCTGGAGATCGCCAAGCTGCACCGGCAACTGGCGGCCACCATCGTCTACGTGACGCACGACCAGGTCGAGGCCATGACCCTGGGCGACAAGATCGTGGTCATGCACGAAGGGCGCATCCAGCAGGCCGGCACGCCCCTGGAGCTGTACCAGCAGCCGCAGAACCTGTTCGTGGCCGGCTTCATCGGTTCACCGAAAATGAATTTCTTCCCCGGCGTGGTCACGCGCTGCGACGACAGCGGCGTACAGGTCGAAATCGCCGGTGGACTGCGGCTGCTGGCCGATGTCGATCCGCAGGGTGTCGCGCCGGGTGCAGCAGTCACGCTGGGGCTGCGCGCCGAACAGATCCGCGAAGGGCTGGGCGATGGCCAGCCGCTGCGCGGCGTGGTCAACCTGGTGGAACACCTGGGCGAAGCCAACTTCCTCTACGTGACGCTGGAAGGCGGCCACGACATCGTGGTGCGCGGCGATGGCAATCGCAGCGTGCACATCGGCGAGCTGATCGCGCTCTCCGTGCAAAGCCACGCCTTCCATCTCTTCGATGCGCAAGGGCAGGCACTGCGTCGGCGCAATCCCGGCAACCTGCAGGCCGCGCGTCGTCTCGCAGAGGGCTGACACATGAACGCCATTGCCTATCTGCTGGGCATCGATGGCGGCGGCACCAAGACCCTGGTGCGACTGACCTCGCCGCAAGGGCAGGTGCTGGCGCAGGCCAGCGGCCCGGGTTCCGCATTGCGCATCGGCGCAGCGCAGGCGTGGCGCGTCATCGGCCAGACCATCGACGCCGCCTTTGCCGGTGCCGGACTCCGGCGTCCCGCCGATGAGACGCTCGCCGTCGGCATCGGCATCGCGGGCGAGAACGTGGCGCAGTGGTCGGCCGACTTTCGGGCACAGGCACCGGCCTTCGGCGTGCTGGAAGTCGTCAACGATGGCGTGGCCACCTTGCTGGGTGCGCATGGCGGCGCGCCCGGCGCCATCATCGCCGTGGGCACCGGCACCATCGGCCTGTCGCTGGATCTGGATGGCAGCCGCCGCGTGGTCGATGGCTGGGGTTTTCCCAGCGGCGACGATGGCAGCGGCGGCTGGATGGGCTTGCGCGCCCTGCACCATGCGCAGCTGGCGCTGGATGGGCGCAGCCATCGCGGGCCGCTGGCCGACGCCGTGCTGGACCTGTGCCGCAAGGAGCTGCCCGCCGAACCGGCACGCGATGAGCGCGCTACCTTGCTGGACTGGCTGGCACAAGCGGACCAGGCCGCCTTCGCGCGGGCAGCGCGGCCGGTGGTGGCGCATGCCCATGACGATGTCGCCGCCCGCAGCATCCTGCAGGCGGCGGCCGCCGAGATCAGCCGCATGATCGATACCCTCGACCCCGCACAATGCCTGCCGCTGGCGCTGTGCGGCGGACTGGCCGCTGCCTTGCAGCCCTACCTGGAACGCCGCCAGCAGGCCCGCATCGTGCCGCCGCAAGCCGATGCGGTGGACGGTGCCCTGCTGCTGGTGCGGCGCGTCCTGCAACCCAAGGAGACCCCGGCATGAATGCACTGACCCAATTGCACGGCAACGTGCTCACGCCCCACGGCTGGACCCTTGGCAGCATGGTCTTCGACCAGCGCATCCGCTCCATCGACGGCCGCCCGCTGCGCCAGCAGCCGCGCGTCATCGACGAAGGCGACTACATCCTGCCCGGCTTCATCGACTTGCACGTGCATGGCGGCGGCGGGCGCGACGTGATGGAAGGGGGCGACGCGGTGCAGGTGCTCTCGCGCCTGCATGCACGCCACGGCACCACCAGTCTGCTGGCCACCACCATGACCGCGCCGCTGGAGGAACTGGAAGTGGCGTTGAAGGCCATCCGCAGCTCCACCGACGCGCGCTTGCCCGGCCATGCGCGCGTGTTGGGCGTGCATCTGGAAGGGCCCTACATCAATCCCGGCAAGCTGGGCGCGCAGCCCGACTTCGCCATCGCGGCGTCGCTTGAGCAGGTGGATTATCTGGACAGTCTGGCCCCGATCAAGCTCATCACCATCGCCCCGGAAGTGGACGGCCACCTGAAGCTGGTCTGCAAGCTGGCCCATCGCGGCATGAAGGTGCAGATCGGCCACACCGCCGGCAGCTATGACGATGGCGTGGCCGCGCTGGCGCATGGGGCCTCGGGCTTCACGCACCTGTTCAATGCCATGAGCGGTTTCCATCATCGCGCGCCCGGCATGGTCGGTGCGGCGCTGGCCCATGCGCAGTATGCCGAACTGATTCCGGACCTCCTGCACGTGCATCCCGGTGCCATCCGTGCGGCGCTACGTTCCATCCCGCGCCTGTTCTGCGTGACCGATTCCACGGCGGCAGCCGGCATGCCCGATGGCGACTATGCGCTGGGCAGGCAAGTGGTGCACAAGTGCGCGGGCGGCGTGCGGCTGGATGATGGCACCCTGGCCGGCAGCGTGCTGACCATGGACCAGGCGCTGCGCAACCTCATTGCGCTGGGCATGGACGTGGCCGAAGCCTCGCTGCGCACCTCGACCTATGCCGCCGATTACCTGGGCCTGGCCGACCGTGGCCGCCTGGCCACCGGCCACTACGCCGACGTGGTGGTGCTGGACCGGCAATTTGCCCTCAAGGCTGTCTATGTGGAAGGAGAAGAGATTGACCTCGCTGATGCTTAAGGAAGCCCGCTCTGCGGCCGATTACGTGGCCGTGCAGCTGACCCGCGACCAGGACCGCTATGCCGCACTGGGCGCGCAACTGCGCGCTGCGCCACCGGCGTCCATCGTCACGGTGGCGCGCGGCAGTTCGGACCATGCGGCCGCCTATTGCGCCTATCTCATCATGGCGCGCCTGGGCCGCATCGTGGCGTCGCTGCCGATGTCGCTGGTGACGCTGAACCGGGCCCCGCTGCAGGTGCGCGATGCGCTGGCCATCGCCATCTCGCAATCCGGGCAGAGTCCGGATGTGGTGGAGCCGATCCGCTATTTCGACGCGCAAGGAGCGAGCACGGTGGCGCTGGTCAACCAGGCCGATTCCCCACTGGCGGCGGCTGCGCAGTGGAGCCTGCCGCTGCATGCGGGCGTGGAAGCCAGCGTGGCGGCCACCAAGAGCTTCATCGCCAGTCTGGTAGCCGGGGCCTTGCTGACGGCGCATTGGCAGGATGATGCGGCGTTGCTGGATGCGTTGGGGCAGTTGCCGCAGGCCTTGCGGGCGGCGTGTGAATGCGACTGGTCAGCGGCAGTCGAGGCTTTGGTCCCGGCCAATCGCCTCATGATCGTGGGGCGCGGCATCGGCTTCCCGCTGGCGCTGGAGGCGGCGCTCAAGTGCAAGGAGACCTGCGCCATCCAGGCCGAGGCCTTCAGCGGCGCGGAGATCAAGCACGGGCCGATGGCCCTGATCGAAGACGGTTATCCGCTGCTGATGTTTGCCACACGCGGCCCGTCGCAGGCGGGCATGCTGGCGCTGGCCGCCGAGATGCGCGCACGCGGGGCCAGGGTCTTGCTGGCGGCCCCAGAGGATGTGATCGAGCGCGACCTCACCTTGCCGGTGGCCGCCACGCCGGACCTCGATCCCATCGTGGCGATCCAGGCCTTCTATGTGATGGCGGCGCAATTGTCCGCCGCACGCGGGATGGATGCCGACCGGCCACGGCATCTCAACAAAGTCACAAAAACGAACTAACCAAGGTTCAGGCCTGTGCCTGCCGCGCCTCCTCGATGAAGGCGCGCAGGTAATCGATCTCCACGTCGCTTTCACGCGCGCCCAGGTAGATGTGCTTGGCGATGCCCTGCTTGCCCAGGCGCACCGGCACGATCGCCATCTGTTCGGCATATTCCAGCACCAGCCAGCGCGGCAGGGCCGCCACGCCGCGCCCACTGGCCACCATCTGCAGCATGATGTCGGTGGTCTCGATGGTCTTGTGGCGGCGCGGCACGATGCCGGCCGGGGTCAGGAACTGGGTGTAGATGTCGAGCCGGTCCACCGGCACCGGATAGGTCACCAGCACCTCGTTGTTCAATTGTTTGGGCTTGACGTAATCGGCGCCGGCCAGCGGATGGTCGGCCGCCACCACCAGTACCTGTTCGTAATCGAACACCGGCTCGAAGACCAGACCGGGCTTGTCCAGCGGATCGGGCGTGACCAGCAGGTCGATCTCGTAACCGAAGAGCGCGCCGATGCCGCCGAACTGGAATTTCTGCTTCACGTCCACATCCACATCCGGCCAGGCGGCCAGGTAGGGCGACACCACTTTCAGCAGCCATTGGTAACAGGGGTGACATTCCATGCCGATGCGCAGCGCGCCGCGCTCGCCCTGGGCGAACTGGCGCAATCTTTCTTCGGCCAGGTTCAGTTGCGGCAGCACGCGGTTGGCGACGGCCAGCAGGTATTGACCGGCTTGCGTCAGACGCAGGTGGCGGCCTTCACGCAGCCAGATGTCGGTGCCGAGCTGCTGCTCCAGCTTCTTCATGCTGTGGCTGAGTGCGGATTGCGTGACGTGCAGCACGCCGGCCGCCGCCGTCAGCGAGCCCTGGCGTTCGACTTCCTGCACGATGGAGAGGTGGATGCGGTCCAGCATGATGATGAATGGAACTCATGGTTGAGGAGTAATGCATCATTTTAAGTCATGAAAGCAGCTAGCTCATCCGGCCATGTTTCAGTTGTAATCTGTGCAGGAAGAAGTGACATACAGGATCAACCAGGGACCGGCAGACTACGTCCATGCCAAGCCGCTTTCCATCCTGATCACTGAACGAGGAGCTCATCATGCGCATTTCTTTCCGCACCCTTTCCGCCCTGTGCAGCATCGCCACCATCGGCACCCTGGCCGTCTTCGCGTCGGCGTTCAGCCAGAGCGCCTATGCCGCCTCGGCCAGCGAACTGGACCAGGCCCTGTCCCCCCATCGTGCCATGGTGCGCACGGCACTGGCACCCCAGACCGGCAGCGTGAATGACAGCGGCAACACCATGCAACTGGCTTCCAACAGCGAATCTCCCTCCTGCCGCAGCCTGCGCATGCAAGCGGAGCGCGCGCGCACCGGCGATCCGAGCAACGTGCAACGCGCCCCCGTGCCGGGCACCTGGCGCGATGGCCGCTTCACCATGAACGGACCGGGCAACATCGAGTATGGCGAACGCGCCCGCATCGAATCACGGTACATGAGCGAGTGCCGCTGAAAATCTTAGTTTTTCCTTGCTGCATCTCTCCTGTTGGCAGACCTTCATGGTCTGCCTTTTTTGCATTGACCTTGCAAAACGCTGACAAGGCCATCTCTCCAACGCCCGCTTCTGGTGCGACTTTCCAGTCAGTGCTTTGTCAGTTTCCCGTGCGGCGCGATCTTTCGCGTGACGAAGAACGAAGTCGAACCTTTCTCCATGGCCGTGCTCGAAACCTAACAATGCGCGGTGGCCTGGCATGGCCTGCGCTGTTACATCCCATCACAATTCTGCAGTCAACTGCGCATCGCCGCGTGTCGTTAGCCAGGCTATCGCAACGCGTTTTCCGTGCGCCGTCACGGATCGAGGACTTCATCATGACAACAAGAAACAGATCTTCCGCCATCATCGTTTCGGCTTCGCTGCTCGGTGCAGTGCTGGCCCTCTCCGCCTGCCAGAAGCAGGACGCCGTCCCGCCCACCGCAGCCGCCGCACCGGCTGCGCCGACCACGCCGCCCTACACGCCGCCCACGGCCGAGCAACTGTCGCAGATGGTGGCCCCCATCGCCCTGTTCCCGGACAAGCTGGTGGCGCAAGTGCTGGCCGGGGCCACCTACCCGGACCAGATCGTCGCCGCCAACCAGTGGCTGGGACAGAATGGCGCGCTCAAGGGCGATATCCTGCAGGCAGCCGAAGACAAGCAGCCCTGGGACGTCAGCGTGAAATCGCTCACCATGTTCCCGGCGGTGCTGTCGCAGATGGCCGCCAATCCGGACTGGACGCGCTCGCTGGGCGATGCCTTCGTCAATGATCCCAACGATGTGATGAATGCCATCCAGGCCCTGCGCCTGCGTGCGCAACAGGCCGGCAATCTCAAGAGTTCCTCGCAGCTGAAGGTGGTCAGCACGGTACGCAGCAGCGACACCGTGCGGGTGGAAGATGCGCCCGCGCCGCGCACCGTCTACGCCGGTGCCCCGGTGATCCCGCCGCCGCCGCAGACCATCGTCATCGAATCCAGCCAGCCGGATACGGTCTACGTGCCGGCCTACAACCCGGCCGTGGTCTATGGTCCGCCGGTGCCGGTGTATCCGGGCTATGCCTATCGTCCGCCCAGCCCGGTGGCCAATGAAGTGGTGGTGGGTGCGCTGTCCTTCGGCGTGGGCGTGTTCGTGGGCGAGGCCATCAGTCATCACGGTGACTGGGGATGGCATGACTGGGGCATGCACTGGGGTGGCGGCGGTGGCGGCGATCGCCCCTCCGGCGACTGGCAGCGGCCGGCCGTGGTGTACAAGAACACCACCTATGTCTCGCACTCGACCACCGTGATCAATCGCGTGACCAACAACAACGTGACGGTCAACAATACGCGCGTGGTGAACAACAACGTGAACAACGTCAGCAACGTCAATAATGTCAATAACGTCAGCAACGTGAACAACGTGCGCAATGTCGACGAGCGCAACGTCAACAACCAGACCCGCATCGACAATCGCCGCGAACAGGTGGCACCGGCGGCCATGAGCATGCCGCATTTCACGGCCAGCGATGCACATCCCGGCGCGATGCCGTCACTGCGCGCGCAGGAAACTCAGCAGAAGATGGCGCTGGCCAACCTGCATGCACAGCCGCAGGCGCAGAAGGAAGCCGTGCAGGCAACGGGTGCGCGCCCGCATCAGGAAGCGCCACAACAGGCACAGCGCGAGCAGCAGGAGCAACGCCAACTGCAGCAGCAACAACAGGAGCAGCGCGCGCAGAAGGAACCGCAGGCAGCACACGAACGTGAACAGGCCCAACAGAATGCCGCGCAACAGGCGCGCCAGCAGGCCGAGGAAAGAAAGGCCCAGGCGATGAAGCAGGAAAACCTTCATCCGCAGATGCAGGCGCATGCTGCCGCCGCGCCCCGTGAAGAACGTCCGCCGCAGCACGAACAGAAGGCCGCCCCCGAGCGGCATGAGGCAGCGCCCCATGCACAGGAAGCGCACGCGCAAGCGAAGCACGAGGCGGCCAAACACGAGGAAGACAAGCGCGCCAACGACAAGCATGAAGGCGAGAAGCACGAGGGAGAAAAGCACAACGGCTGAGGCCGTGAGCCCCTTCCTCGCATCGCTGAGTAGCAACACAAAGGGCCGCTTCCATGCGGCCCTTCGTGTTTGACGCTGCGGCAATCAGCTGCCGATGTTGTCCGGATCAGTGCGCTGATCCAGCGTCAGTTGCAGGAACGCCAGGTCCAGCCACTTGCCGAACTTGGTGCCGACCTGCGGCATGTGGCCGACCTGCTCGAAGCCGAGCTTCTTGTGCAGGGCGATGGAGCCGACGTTGCTGGCATCGATGGCGGCCACCATGACGTGCTTGCCGACCGCGCGGGCACGCGGGATCAAAGCTTGCATCAGGGCCACGCCCAGGCCTTCGCCACGGTGATCCTTGTGGACGTAGACCGAATGTTCCACCGAATGGCGGAAACCATCGAAGGGACGCCAGTCACCGAAGCTCGCATAGCCCAGCACCTTGTCGCCCTCCACCGCCACCAGCACCGGATAGCCCAGTTGGCGACGGGCCGCCAGCCAGTCCTGGCGGTTCTGGTCGTCCACCAGCTTGTCGCTCCAGATGGCCGTGGTATTGACCACGGCGTCGTTGAAGATCAGGGTGATGCCGGGGATGTCGGCAGGGGAAGCGTCGCGGATCTGCATGGTGTCTCGGTCTCGGAATTCGGGGTCTGCAGCGACAATGCTGCGGATGAGCAGTGTAGCCGAAGACGGCCATGGCCGGATCTTGCCGCGAGGCAGCGTCTTAAGACATCTGACAACTAGAGGTGTTAGAATGCGTGCGCTCATCCATAGAGCAACCCGCCTGGCCTGATTGACCCTGGCCAGGACCGGGCACCACAAGAAATGCCAGCCCCGCAAGCTGGACGCAAGATCGGAGACGCGTTGACCCACTCTGAGATTGCGACCCATGCCCCATTCCATTGCAACGACGTCTCATCCTGCGCAGGCCGCCCCACGCGGCATTGCGGGTGCCGGCGCGCGTGCCGTGCAGCGGTCATGGCGGGCGCAGTCCTGCCCGATGCGTCCTTGTCCCGATGCCTCGCGCAGCTTGTTTTCCACCCACTCCACTTTGCTCACATCATGACCACCAAGTTCAGTCCCTCGCGGCGTGCCGTCCTCGCGGCCACCGCAGCGGCAGTGCCGCTAGTCTCGCTGCCCCTGCTCAAGCAGGCCCGGGCCGATGGCCTGGAAGGCATCGAGCTGCAACACTACAAGCCGGTGTTCTTCAATGCCGCCCAATGGCTCTTCATCCTGGCCGCCTGCGACCGCCTGATCCCCGCCGAAGGGCGCGGGCCGGGCGCGCTGGAAACCAATGTGCCGGTCTTCATCGACCAGCAATTGCATGCCGGCCTGGGCAGCGACATCTACCAGCAGGGACCGCACCAGACCGATGCACCGGCCACGCTGGGCTTCCAGATTCCCTATGCACCGCAGGACGTCTACCGCATCGGCATCGACCTGACCCAGCAACTCAGCCAGCAACAGCATGGCAAGCGCTTCGAGCAGCTGGACGCCAAGGACAAGGATGCCCTGCTGACCTCGCTGCAGAAGAACGCTGCGGACTTTGCCGCGCTGGGCGAGAAGGCGATGAAGCCTTCGCAGTTCTTCGGCCAGCTGCTGGGCGATACCAAGAACGGCTACCTGGCCGATCCCATGTACGGCGGCAACAAGGACATGAAGGCCTGGGTCGCCATCGGCTTCCCCGGTGCGCGTGGGGCCTATACCGAATGGGTGGACCAGCACAACGTGAAGTATCCGCTGGGGCCCGTGAGCCTGTCGGGCAAGCGCGCCTGATGCGCGGCCCCGTCTCCTCGTTCACGCCTGCAACCTCTTACTGACTTAATTCAATGCCTAACATTACCAACGACGACGTCGACGTCGTCATCGTCGGCCTCGGCTGGGCCGGCTCCCTGATGGCCATCGAACTGGCCCAGGCCGGCCTGAAGGTACGCGCCCTGGAGCGCGGCCCGGACCGTCCGCCGGAAGACTTCGCCTATCCCAAGCCGGCCGACCAGTACGGCTACGCCACCCGCAACAAGGTCTTCGCCACCCCGCGCGATGCTGCGCTGACGGTGCGCTACAACACCGCGCAGCAGGCGCTGCCGACCCGCAAGTGGGGCGCTTTCGCGCCCGGTACCGGCGTCGGCGGCTCGGGCCTGCACTGGACGGCGGTGCTGATCCGCGCCACACCGACTGACCTCAAGCTCAAGACCTACGCCGACCAGGCCTACAAGCACAGCAGTCTCGATCCCGAGATGCGCATCAAGGATTACCCCTTCACCTGGAACGAGATCGAGCCGCACTACGATTTCTTCGACAAGGTCTGCGGCCTGTCGGGCAATACCGGCAACCTGCGCGGCCAGATCCAGC
>Ga0308171_1004343_pt1 | contig 11777 bp, 8 predicted proteins | sample PhyGR1_FD_202135 | JGI IMG/M metagenome (GOLD analysis project Ga0308171, IMG submission 202135) | Phyllosphere microbial communities from UC Gill Tract Community Farm, Albany, California, United States - DLSLSG.R1 | ecosystem: Host-associated > Plants > Phyllosphere > Unclassified | place: USA... | reverse complement strand
GGAAAACAAACCCGTCTCAAGTCTAAGCGCAGTGCCTGGCTTTGTAACGCATCGTTGACGCCAGCTAACCGCATCAGACGAAACTCCCCGCTTCGTCTGCCGCACTGCATTCGTCACAGCGACTGCATCAGTGCATGGGTCGAGGGTGACTAAGCAGAAACCTTGCCAGCTCGGCAAAAACCCTGCATTTCAATCTCTTGGCCCCTGTTGCACGCGCTCGGGCAGAAAAGCTTTTGCCGATACGCACAACAACGGTGCGCCACCGTCCGTCCCCCTGCGCGAAAAGCGTGCATCCGTGCAACGGGATTGACTATAGACACTGCGTGATACACTGCCGGCCATTGTTTCCAGGACATTTCCCATGCTCGCGCCCAAAGACTTCCTCGACGCCCTGAGCGGCACCGCCTCCCGCCTCTTCAACGGCGACACCCCGCTGCCGAAAGCCGAAATCGAAAGCCAGTTCAAAATGCTCCTGCAAAGTGCCTTCAGCAAACTCGATCTGGTCAGCCGGGAAGAGTTTGATAGTCAGATGGTGGTGCTGGCGCGTACTCGCGCCCGCCTCGAAAGCCTCGAAGCCAAGGTTGCCGAGATGGAAGCGAAGCTGACACCGCCCGCTGAATAATTCGCGTCCCCTGTAGGAGCTGCCGAAGGCTGCGATCTTTTGATCTTCAGCCCTTGAACCATCCCCGCAACGTCCTACAACCTTAATGACCGCCGTCCGATTGCGCCAAAAAACCCAGGTTTCTAAGCTCATCTGATGCTGAATGTTCAGCAGAGGGTTGGGCGACCCGGGCAGGGCCATGGTGGAAAAGGGCTTCGCGGATGCTGCAATCGCTATGAGCCCGCATGCCGGAGCTGGGCTCTGCGCAAATCGTAAGTCGACTGAAGATTCATCCAGAACTCAGGCGTAGTGTTGAGCTGAATGGCGAGGCTGATTGCCAGATCGGCGCAGATCCTGAGCTGGCATTTCACAAGCTTTTCGATCTCACTTTCGGGCCAGTTCGTGGGCATGGCCAGATCCATGACAGTCACGCCCAACGGCTCCATGAATCCTTATTCAGAACCTCGCCCGGATGAATCGGGCGCATACCACTGCGGTCCGTTTTTTTCGCCTCCAGAGGCTGCGTTGAGTGGCCAACTGGAGCATCCGACTCCCGGATACAAGACCTTCACACCCCTTTCGCCAGCGTCCTACAAATATTAGGGCATGGCCCTACAAACATCAGCGTCTGCGCCTGATTCCGTGAGCTCTTCGCTGTGATTAGGCTGGTGGCTTTCGCCTGCGCTGGTCGATCCTATTCGTCGAGTTCCAGGCGATACACATTGATCGCCAGACACTCTGGTTCTGGATCCCTCTTGTCTGATTTGCTCAAGCTCAAAGAAAACACGCTGGTTCAGCATCCAGATGGTGGTTACATCTTTGGCACGATCCCCGATATGCCAAAATTCGGCTTGCCAGGCGGGAAGATTTATCTGCGGGTAGGTATTCACCGTCGAGCGAATAGTGGTTTTGGCGTAGTGCACATTTGGGAAGCCCATAGTGCCGATTTGCTCAAGCATGGTTGCCAGACTGCCGATGGGGTAGCAGCGATTGTTGCGAAAATGATCGTCCCGGGGGCGCAAATCTATTGTGAGTTCAAAGAACAACGATGTGGAAACAGGGTCGCGGTACTGAGGACATCTATGGGAACACTGATTCTTGAACCGCGACACGAGCGCGCCACAGGATTTGGTTACTTCGTGGTGACTTGGTACCCGCAAAAACGTGCACATGGCACGTTAGTGGGGCAGATACCACGAGCACCACCAAATCAGAAATAAAAAAAGGCGTCCGATGGACGCCTTTTAAGTATTTTTTGAGGAGTAGTCGCAGCGATTCTTTAGCTCCTGGCTTTACGGCCTTGGGTTCAGAATCCGACAGGCTAGCCCGTCGTCACTACTTCAGAGAAACCAGCTTTCTCTGCTGCCAAAAATGCGGGGGAGCTTTTGCTGGTGCCCAGTCCCGACGAATGCGCAGTTGCAGTCCTCGAATGGGATGATCCTTCAATGCCGTGCGAGAGTCAACGCTCTAATTCAGGCAAGCAGTGACAGCCCATCGGGTCTGGATACGTCTTGTAAACCTCTATTTCAGCACCGAAACCCGGCTCAACTACCCTTCAAAAACCCGCATGAAGCGGCTCCCCGATTCAGCTCAAGGAACGACCATGTCCCTCTCCATTGTCCACAGTCGCGCCCAGATTGGCGTGGAAGCCCCCGCTGTTACCGTCGAAGTCCATCTGGCCAACGGTCTGCCGTCGCTGACCATGGTCGGCCTGCCTGAAGCGGCGGTGAAGGAGAGCAAGGATCGCGTACGCAGCGCGATCATCAATTCCGGACTGCAATTTCCGGCGCGGCGGATCACCTTGAATCTGGCGCCGGCGGACCTGCCCAAGGATGGCGGGCGGTTTGATCTGGCGATTGCCTTGGGGATTCTGTCGGCGAGTGTGCAGGTGCCCTGCCTGACCCTGGACGAGGTGGAATGTCTGGGTGAGTTGGCGCTGTCGGGTGCCGTGCGGCCGGTGCGTGGCGTGCTGCCGGCGGCACTGGCGGCGCGCAAGGCCGGACGGGCGCTGGTGGTGCCTCGAGCGAATGCGGAAGAGGCGTGCCTGGCATCCGGGCTCAAGGTGTTTGCGGTCGATCATTTGCTGGAAGCGGTGGCGCATTTCAATGGGCATACGCCGGTGGAGCCTTACGTTTCCGATGGTTTGATGCACGCTGCCAAGCCCTATCCCGACCTCAACGAAGTGCAGGGTCAAACAGCCGCAAAGCGCGCACTGCTGATTGCCGCAGCGGGAGCTCACAATTTGTTGTTCAGCGGGCCACCGGGAACCGGCAAGACGCTGCTGGCCAGTCGTCTGCCGGGTTTGCTGCCGCCGCTTTCCGAATGCGAGGCGCTGGAAGTGGCAGCGATTCAATCGGTCGCCAGCGGGGTGCCTCTGACTCACTGGCCGCAACGCCCCTTCCGCCAACCACACCATTCGGCTTCAGGGCCGGCATTGGTCGGTGGCAGCTCGAAACCGCAACCCGGCGAGATCACCCTCGCCCACCACGGCGTGCTGTTTCTCGATGAGTTGCCGGAGTTTGATCGCAAGGTGTTGGAAGTTTTACGCGAGCCTTTGGAGTCGGGACATATCGTCATCGCGCGGGCCAAGGATCGCGTACGTTTCCCCGCGCGATTTCAATTGGTTGCCGCGATGAATCCGTGCCCCTGTGGATATCTTGGCGAACCCAGCGGCAAATGCTCGTGCACACCGGATATGGTCCAACGCTATCGCAACAAGTTGTCAGGGCCGCTGCTGGATCGTATCGATCTGCACCTGACCGTGGCGCGGGAGGCAACCGCGTTGAATCCGGCAGCCAAGCCCGGCGAAAACAGCGCCAGCGCTGCGGCTCTGGTGGCCGAGGCTCGCGAACGACAGCAGAAGCGTCAGGGCTGTGCCAATGCGTTTCTCGATCTGCCGGGGCTCAAGCGTCACTGCAAGTTATCCACAGCTGACGAGAAATGGCTGGAGGCGGCATGCGAGCGACTAATCCTGTCGCTGCGCTCGGCGCATCGCCTGCTCAAGGTCGCGCGCACACTGGCGGATCTTGAGCAGGCCGATGCGATTACCCGCGAGCATCTGGCCGAGGCACTGCAATACCGGCCGGCGACACCTTAATGCTCGGTCAGATCAACCAGCGGTGCCTGACGCACTTCGGTATCACGCCCGGCCTGAATCTCGGTCACGCGCTTCAAGGCGTTATCCACCGCAGCTTTATCCGCCAACAGGCTGTAGCTGATCTGGAACTGCTTGTGCTGTTTTGGGGCGATGGTCGGCACCAGATTCAACGGCCGCTGATAGCGACGGTTATAGGAAAAACTCGTCCCAGGCTCCAGCCCGGTGACGTAGCCCTGCCCCTGGGTGTCGGTGTTTTTCCACAGCGAGAACACCGGCAACTGCTCGGTGTTGAAGCCTACGGATACGCCGAGACTACCGGCCTTGTTATGCAACACGGTCAAGGTGTCGCCCTTGGCGTCGGCGTAAGGCACGACGTTGTAGACGGTTTCGTCGTAATCCTTGGTCGGCGCGCGATAGGTCTGCCAGTCGGGCAGATCACCCTTGGCCTTGTCGTTGAACGGCGACACCTGCTTCACCGGCGCAGCGAATTTTGCCCCTTGCTCAAGAAACGGTGTGCTGAAATTGCTGTGATACAGCGCCTGATATTCCTTCGCATAGTCGCCGTTGTTGGTCAGAGTGTCGTTAAGGGCGAAGCTTGCGCTGCCCGGTTCGGTGACCAGTTCGGTCGCTACCGAGAAATCGACTTTCTTGAATGCCTGCTCTTTCAGCTCGCCACGCAGCGTGATGGCATACGGCGGCTTCTCGTCGATGTGCAGAGTGACGGTGCTGGCCGGGATGTTGGCGGCGCGACCGTGCAAGGTCAGCAGTTCGCCGTTGTCCATGCCGGGATGGCCAACCCACTCGTAACCGCAACGGGTGACCAGCTCATTGAAGCCTTCCAGCCAGCCCAGACCACCGCGACCGTTGAGCTCGATGAAAGCCGGGTTGACCACGTCCTTGACCGGCGAATCCCAGCCCATGCGCACGTCGCCCACCGAAGCCTGCAACACGTTCATGCCACGGGTTGGCACCACCGAGAGTTTCATCGTGCCGTTATCGATGTCGACGATGCTGACGCCCTCCTGACGACCGCCATGCAGAGTACGCAAGGTCACGGAAAACGGTTTGGCGGTTTTTACACCGAGTTGCTCACTGGTGATCGTCCGGTTTTTTGCCGGAGTGTTGGCGTCGAGCAGGACATAGTCCCAAGCCATGGCATGAGAAGCGGCAGAGAATGCGCCGAGGGCGACAAGGAGTTTGAGCGGGGTCATGGCAGCAGCCTTTATTGGAGTTGTGCCATTTTTATAGCGCTGCGGAAACGTTTCAGCAAGTGCAAAGAAGCGGTGGCAGAAAAGCATTCGCGAGCAGGCTCGCTCCCACAGGGACATCGGGCCTTCACAATATTTGTGAATTACGCCGACTACTGTGGGAGCGAGCCTGCTCGCGATAGCTGTTTCAAAGATGCATCAACGGAAGCGATCAACCTCGGAACGCAGATCCGCCGCCAGCTTCTCCAGCTCTTTCGCGGTGACAGCCAGGTTCGACACCACCTCACGCTGCTCGCTGTTGGCCAAGGCGATGCTCTGCAAATTGCTGCTCAGCAACGTCGCAGTGCTGCTTTGTTCCTGAGTGGCGGTGGTGATCGCAGCAAACTGCTGGCCTGCCGAACGGCTCTGCTCGTCAATCCGCGCCAGCGCCGAGGCGACATTGGCGTTGCGCGACAGGCCTTCCTGCATCAGCACATTGCCCTGTTCCATGGTGCTGATGGCGTTGCCGGTTTCCTGTTGGATGCTGTGGATCATGCTGGAGATTTCGTCGGTCGCCTGACGGGTACGCGAGGCGAGGCTGCGCACTTCGTCCGCGACCACGGCAAAACCGCGACCTTGTTCACCGGCACGAGCGGCTTCGATGGCAGCGTTGAGCGCCAACAGGTTGGTCTGCTCGGCGATCGAGGTGATCACACCGACAATGCCGCCGATTTCCTGAGAACGCTGCCCCAGCGTGTTGATCACGCTGGCGGTGCTGTTCAGCGCACCGGCGATCTGCTCCAGCGACGACGACGCTTCTTCCATCGAGCTTCGGCCGATCTGGGTTTGCTGAGCGTTTTCCTGCGCCAGGCGCTGGGTCGCGCCCATGTTGTCGGCGATGTTCAACGACGTCGCGCTGAACTCTTCCACGGCGCCGGCCATGCTGGTGATTTCGCCCGACTGTTGCTCCATGCCTTCGTAAGCACCACCGGACAAACCGGACAGCGCCTGCGCACGGCTATTGACCTCTTCCGAAGCGCGGCGGATGTGCTCGACCATGGTCGACAGCGCCTGGCTCATCTGGTTGAACGCGCGGGACAGCTGCCCGATTTCATCGTGGCTCGATACGTTCAGACGCACGCTCAGATCACCAGCACCCAAGGCCTCAGCCTGACGCACCAGATCGCCCAACGGCGCGAGTTTGCTGCGCAGCAGCCAGACCACGGAACCGACCGCAAGCAACATCGCCAGCAGGCTGCCGATCGCCAGTTGCGTACCGACGCTCCAGGTCACCGCGCGGATCTCGGCTTTCGGCATGCTCGCCACCACCGACCAAGGGCCACCTTCGAACGGCACGGCGATGCTGTAGAAGTCCTCGCCCTTGTCGCTCCAGAACTCACCCTTGCCCGGGGTTTTCACCAGGTTGTTGATGGTCGGGGCGGCTTGATCCAGGTTTTCGACACCGGCAATCGGCACCAGCCATTTGTTCTGCTCGTCGAGCAGGGCCAGCGAGCCGGTCTTGCCAATGCGGAAGCGCTTGAGATTGGCGAACTGCGCGTTCTGCGCGTCGGTGTAATCGAAACCTACGTACAACACGGCGATGATCTTGCCGCCCGCATCGCGCACCGGTGTGTACTGCGACATGTAGTAGCGCTCGAACAGCAGCGAGCGGCCGACATAACTCTGCCCCGCCATCAACTTCGCGTAGGCCGGGTTGGCATGATCGAGCACGGTGCCGATGGCACGGGTGCCGTCCTGCTTGCTGACGTTGGTGCTGACGCGAATGAAGTCTTCGCCGCTGCGCACGAATACCGTGGCCACACCGGCGGTCATCTGCTTGAACTCGTCAACTTCCTTGAAGTTGTTGTTCAGCACTTCGTTGCCCAGATGCAGACCCGGGGTCTGCACGCCGGCCACGGTCACTGGCTGATCAGGGTGCACACTCAGGCCACTGCCGAAGCGTTTTTCGAACAGACCGCTCAGGCGCAGGGTGCTTTCGCGCAGCGTACCGTGGAAGGTACTCAGTTGATCGGCCAGCAGCCGGGCCTCACTGGCCAGATGCTCTTCACGGGTGGCGAGGTTGGCGGAATCCAGCGAACGCAAGGCGAACACCGTACTGCCGCTGATGACTATCGCCAGTATCACAGCAAGGGCAAGACCCAGCTGCGAGGCGATCCGAGCACGAGGTTGAGACATGAACAGCTCCTGGCCGAGCCACCGAATCCTCCTTGATCGCGGTAATTGCCCGGAAAATATTCTAATAGTGGGGTGTAACGCGGAACCGGCACGACGGTTCCACATGCTCGTAGTCGGCGGTAAAACCGAATACTTGAGCGGATTGCGTGGGTATGGCGCAGTAGTGGCATTGTGCCGGCTCGAACGTTTCAGCTCAAGCGCTCTACCGCCGGCAATTGCATGGCGCGGACTTCGCCTTGGAGAAAATCGCTGAGGCGGCGCAAACGTTCACCTCCCGGGCGCGGTTTCGGCCACACCAGGTAATAATTCAGGCCACTGGCGACGGCCGTAGGCCACGGCAGGCTCAAGCGCCCTTGCGCAACATCTTCGGCAACCATCAACAGATCCCCCATCGAAACGCCGTAGCCGCGCGCCGCCGCGATCATGCCCAGCTCCAGCGTATCGAACACTTGCCCGCCCTTAAGCGAAACTTGCTCGGACAGACCCATGCGCTCCAGCCAACTGCGCCAGTCACGGCGATCCGGGGTCGGGTGCAGCAGTTCGGCGGTCGCCAGACGCGCTACGTCCCAAGGTTGATCATTGAGCAGGTTCGGCGCGCCGACCGGGATCAATTCCTCGGGAAACAGCAGGCTCGCTTCCCAGTCCGGCGGGAAATGCCCGTCACTGAGCAACACCGCGCAATCGAACGGTTCGTTGTTGAAGTCCACCGAATCGATATCCATCCATGCGCTGGTCAATTGCACCTCATTGCCCGGCTGCAAATGGCGGAAGCGACTCAACCGCGCCAGCAGCCAACGCATGGTCAGGGTAGATGGCGCTTTCATGCGCAGGATGTCGTCCTCGGCACGCAAGGTATTGCAGGCGCGCTCAAGGGCGGCGAAGCCTTCGCGGATTCCGGGTAGCAGCAGCCGTGCCGATTCGGTCAGTTGCAGGTTGCGCCCGCTGCGATGAAACAGCCGGCAGGCGAAGTGTTCTTCAAGGGTGCGCATGTGCCGACTGACCGCGCTCTGGGTGATCGACAATTCTTCCGCCGCGCGGGTGAACGAGCTGTGTCGCGCTGCCGCTTCGAATGCGCGCAGGGCATACAACGGCGGAAGGCGTCGGGACATACAAAAAGCTCCAGTAGCGGGGATACAGCCAATTCGGCAGGACGATTCAGGATGAGTATTAATCATGCCACCCATCCTTTTTATCCCTTTGTGCAACGCCTGCCAAGCGCCGAGAATCGACGCTCTTCTGTTCCCTCTGAAATTTGGGTGGTGATGACCATGCGGCATCCTGTGCGTACCGAACTCTGGGCCATCCTGCGGCTGGCGGGGCCGCTGATTGCTTCGCAGTTGGCGCACATGCTGATGGTGCTGACCGATACTCTGATGATGGCGCGCCTGAGCCCCGAGGCGCTGGCCGGGGGCGGCCTCGGTGCGGCGAGCTACTCGTTCGTGTCGATTTTCTGCATCGGCGTGATTGCAGCGGTCGGCACTCTGGTGGCGATCCGTCAGGGTGCCGGCGACATCATCGGTGCCGCGCGCCTGACCCAGGCCGGGTTGTGGCTGGCCTGGCTGATGGCCCTCGGCGCCGGGCTGCTGTTGTGGAACCTCAAACCGGTGTTGCTGCTGTTCGGCCAGACCGAAACCAACGTCAACGCCGCCGGGCAATTCCTCATCGCCCTGCCCTTCGCCCTGCCCGGTTATCTGAGCTTCATGGCGCTGCGCGGCTTTACCAGTGCAATCGGCCGGGCGACGCCAGTGATGGTCATCAGCCTCGCCGGCACGGTGGCCAACTTCCTGCTCAACTACGCGCTGATTACCGGCATGTTCGGCCTGCCGCAGCTGGGTCTGACCGGCATCGGTCTGGTCACGGCGATTGTCGCCAACTGCATGGCACTGGCGCTGGCCTGGCATATCCGCCGGCATCCGGCCTATGACGCTTATCCGTTGCGCGCCGGTCTGTCGCGGCCGAACCGGCAATACCTGAAAGAACTCTGGCGCCTGGGCCTGCCGATTGGCGGCACCTATGCGGTGGAAGTCGGGCTGTTTGCCTTTGCCGCGTTGTGCATGGGCACCATGGGCAGTACGCAAATGGGTGCGCATCAGATCGCCCTGCAGATCGTGTCGGTGGCCTTCATGGTCCCGGCCGGGATGTCCTATGCCATCACCATGCGCGTCGGCCAACACTACGGCGCCGGGCAACTGGTCGATGCACGGATGTCCGGGCGTGTCGGTATCGCTTTCGGCGCCGTGGTGATGCTCGGCTTCGCCCTGGTGTTCTGGCTGTGGCCGAACCAGTTGGTCGGCCTGTTCCTGGACCATAATGACCCGGCGTTTGCCGAGGTGATCCGTCTGGCGGTGAGCCTGCTGGCCGTAGCGGCGTGGTTCGAGCTGTTCGACGGCACGCAGACGATTGCCATGGGCTGCATTCGTGGGCTCAAGGATGCCAAAACCACATTTCTGGTCGGACTGGCTTGCTATTGGCTGATTGGCGCACCGGCGGCGTGGTGGATGGCGTTCCATTTGAACTGGGGGCCGACGGGCGTCTGGTGGGGATTGGCGCTGGGCCTGGCGTGTGCGGCGGTGAGTTTGACGCTGGCATTCGAATGGAAGATGCAGCGGATGATTCGGCGCGAGCCGCAAGCTCAAGGTTTCAACATCCCCCAGGCCGAATGAGGGTTTCCTTTGTGGGAGCGAGCCTGCTCGCGAAGACCGAGTGCCAGGCCCAGATCATTCAGCTGACATAACGCCTTCGCGAGCAGGCTCGCTCCCACGGGGATTTGCGCCGGCCGCAACAATTGTGATCAACCGACGATTTCCAGGGCCGGCTGCTGGTTCGATCCAGACGTCAGATATTCCACCAGCTCATCCAACGGCAACGGCCGGCTGATCAGATAACCCTGTACCTGATCGCAGCCGAACCCGCGCAACAATTCCAGTTGCTCCGGCGTTTCGACGCCCTCGGCGACCACTTCCAGATGCAGGTTGTGCGCAAGGTTGATCATCGCGTGCACCAGTTTGCGGTTCTCTTCGCGCTGTTCCATGCCGCCGACAAAACTCTTGTCGATCTTCAGCAATGTGATGGGCAGGCTGTTGAGGTGCACGAACGACGAAAACCCGGTGCCGAAATCGTCCAGCGAGAAGCGCACACCGAGGCGGCCGAGGGCGTCCATGGTCTGTTTGACCAGATCGCTGCGCCGCATTACCGCGGTTTCGGTCAGTTCAAATTCCAGCCACTGCGCCTCGACGCCGCGCTCGGCAATCAGACGGCTGAGTGTCGGCAGCAATTGGCTGTCCTGAAACTGGCGGAACGACAGGTTGATCGCCATGTGCAGCGCCGGCAGACCCTGCTCGCGCAAAGCCTGCATATCGCGCAAGGCGCGAGAAATCACCCAGTAACCCAATGGCACGATCAGACCGCTCTGCTCGGCCAGCGGGACGAACTCGCTCGGTGGCAACAGACCGCGCTCGCCATGACGCCAGCGCACCAGCGCTTCGAGGCCGACAATCTGGCCGTCTTCAAGATTCAGGCGTGGCTGGTAATGCAGTTCCAGCTCATCGCGGCGCAAGGCCCGGCGCAGCTCGCTTTCGAGGTCGGCCATGCTCCGCGCGTTGCGATTGATGCGTTCGTTGAAGATATGAAAAGTGCAGCCCTGCGTGCTCTTGGCCTGCTGCATGGCGATGTGCGCGTGCCACATCAATGGATCGGCACCGCCATTGGCGCGAGCGTGGGCGATGCCAAGGCTGGAGCCGATCAGCAGGCTCTCGCCGTCGACCCAATAAGGTTCGGCCAACGCCTCGGTGATGCGTTCGGCCATCCACTCGGCGCGTTGCGGCGCGCGGCGGGTATCGATCAGCAAAGCGAATTCATCGCTGCCCAGCCGTGCCAGTTGATCGCCGGCCTCCAGCTGACTTTTCAGCCGCGCGACGACCTGCAGAATCAGACGATCCCCGGCCTGATGCCCGAGGGCGTCGTTGGCATGGCGAAAATTGTCGAGATCGAGATGGCCGAGGGCGAGACCGCGCCCGTCGCCTTCGGCAAGACGCGCAGTAAGCAGGGTCTGAAAGCCCTGGCGATTGGCGATGCCGGTCAGCGGGTCCTGTTCGGCAAGGCGCTGGAGAGTGTTTTCCAGCACGCCGCGCTCGCGCACATGGCGCAGGCAGCGCTGGAGCATGCCGGCGTCGAGAGCGTCGAACACCAGCCAATCGCTAACACCGACCGGCGCAGTGGCCGGTTCGTGCTCCAGCAGCAGAACGGTCGGCAGGCTGCAACGCCCGGGCGGCGGTTGCAACGCTGGCAGGGTCAGCAGTACCGCGTGGCGGTTGTCCTCGAACAGGCGGCTGACCGAATCCCAGTTCGGCGCGCTGATCAGCACCGCCGCGCTCCCCATCGGAGCCAGACACTCACGCAACAACGCTGTCCACGCTGGCTCTTCGGCCAGTAGCAGCAAACGCAAGGGTTCGACAGGCGTAGACAAGCTGACTCCCTAGACTCTGCAATGATGTAGGCGGGGCATTATGCCGGTGTGCTGAACAATGACCAATGCGTTGTCTGATGACAACGGCATCGAAACGTTATTTTGTGTCACGAATGAGAACATTAGCCGCAAAATCCCCGCGTATCCTGCGTGAAAGTAACAAAACCGGCAAATTTGAATCGCGTGTTGCGTCACAAGTCGGACAGAGCAGCACAAATCGCTGAGCCTGTT
>Ga0308171_1004341_pt1 | contig 11781 bp, 9 predicted proteins | sample PhyGR1_FD_202135 | JGI IMG/M metagenome (GOLD analysis project Ga0308171, IMG submission 202135) | Phyllosphere microbial communities from UC Gill Tract Community Farm, Albany, California, United States - DLSLSG.R1 | ecosystem: Host-associated > Plants > Phyllosphere > Unclassified | place: USA... | reverse complement strand
CGCGTTGCCGTGCACCACGCCACCTATACCGAGCTGCTTTCCAAAAAGCCGGCAAACGGCGTCGATCGCTACATTCTGCTCGATGCGCAGGACTGGATGACGGACGTGCAGCTCAACGAATTGTGGTCGCAGATCAGCCGCACCGCCGCTCCCGGCGCCCGCGTCATCTTCCGCACCGCTGCCGAAAAGAGCGTGATCGAAGGCCGTCTCTCCGCCGATATCCGCAACCAGTGGATCTATCTCGAGGAACGCTCCAATGAGCTCAACGCCATGGACCGTTCGGCCATCTATGGCGGCTTCCATATCTATCAGAGGGCTCTGGCATGAAAAGCATCGGCGAGAATGTCGGCCTTGCAGATGAGGCTCATGCGAGCCTGATGGACCGCATGTATCGCCACCAGCGGCATATCTACGATATTACCCGCAAATATTACCTTCTGGGCCGCGACAGGACCATTTCCGGCCTCGACGTGCCCAAGGGTGGCACGCTGCTTGAAGTCGGCTGCGGTACCGGCCGCAACCTGCTGCTGGCCAGCCGCAAGTTTCCGGAAGCAAGACTGTTCGGTCTCGATATCTCCGCCGAAATGCTGCTGACCGCATCCGAGAATTTTACCGGAAAGACGGAACGCCCCGTTCTGCGCGTGGCCGACGCCACCGCTTTCCGCGCCGCAGAATTCGGTCAGCCGGACGGTTTCGACCGAGTCATGATCCCCTATGCGCTTTCGATGATACCAGACTGGGAAAAGGCGATCGAACAGGCACTGACAGCTCTCAAGCCCGGCGGCTCGCTGCACATCGTCGATTTCGGCCAGCAGGAACAATTGCCCAAGTGGTTCCGCGCACTTTTGCAGGCATGGCTCACCCGCTTCCACGTCACGCCCCGCGCCAATCTCCGTTACGTTCTGGCCAACATGGCAGGCCGTTTTGACGGTAATCTCGAATTCGAGGAGATTGCCCGGGGTTACGCCTGGCGGGCCATCATCACGCTTCCGGTCGCCGAAGTGCAGACAAAAGTCAGCCGTATTCTGGCAGACGCCTGATCCTCAAGGGTTAAGGCGCCTCGCCTCTGCAAATGGGGGCAAGATGCTGCCAGCCAGCGGTCCTACAAGTATACGCCACTGGGACTGAAAGACCGCAAATCTCTTGGAATCCAGCGACTTGCGAGCCGAAAAAACGCCACTGCCCCTTGCCATAACGGCTTGTTTACCATGTTATGGGTAAATCGGGAGATGCGGCGCGCCATTTTGCGGCCGTGGATGGGCAACAATAATTCATCAGGGTTCCAATGCGGCTGCGTCTATCGGCACTTTTGTCGGCTATGTTGTTGATCGGCGGCTGTACGTCCACGAGCTATGACTTGCTTGAAACGGCTTCTGTTTCCAAGCCGAAATTCTCCGATACCGACCCGCAGGATTTTGGCACGAACAACCCGCATCGCCACGAGGTGCATGGTATCGATGTGTCCAAATGGAATGGCGACGTCGACTGGCGGACCGTTCGCAAATCCGGCGTTTCCTTCGTCTTCATCAAGGCCACCGAAGGCTCAGACCGCATCGATCCGAAATTCGGCGACCATTGGCGCAGTGCGGCGGCGGCAGATATCCTGCACGCGCCATACCATTTCTACTACTTCTGCTCGACAGCGGACGCTCAGGCCGACTGGTTCATCAGCAACGTGCCAAAGGAAGCCGTCACCCTGCCGCCCGTTCTCGATGTGGAATGGAACCCCTCCTCCCCCACCTGCAAGACGCGCCCGGCTCCTGGCATCGTCCGTGCCGAGATGCAGCGTTTCCTCGACCGCCTCGAGGCCCATTACGGCAAGCGCCCGATCATCTACACCTCGGTCGACTTCCACCGCGACAACCTCGTTGGCCAGTTCAAGAATTACCATTTCTGGGTGCGCTCCGTGGCCGCGCATCCCGCCAAGATTTACGAAGACCGTCAGTGGGCCTTCTGGCAATATACGGCCACCGGCGTCGTGCCGGGCGTCAACGGCCCAACCGACATCAATGTCTTCGCCGGAAGTGAGAAAAACTGGCGGAAATGGATCGCCTCGGCCAAATAATACGGCCAAGAAGCAACACATTCGAAAAATCGGCGTTCTTCTGCACCGGCAGATCGCTGGACCCGTTTTTTTGTCGCAAACATGTGGGTAAAGCGGGCTAACAACCTATCGAGGAAATTCCCATGCCCACTTTTCGGTCGCGCAGCATCATTTTTGCCGCCGCTCTGTCGCTTCTCTCCACCGGCTCCGCCCTTGCCACACCGCCTGTGGCCTCGCCTGACGATCCAAAGCAGGTTGCCTGCGGCGGTGATCTCGGCGCATTTCTTGAGGGCGTGAAGGCTGAGGCCGCTGCCAAGGGTGTTCCGGCGGCTGCCATCGAAAAGGCGCTGGCCGGCGCGCAGATAGACCCCAAAGTGCTTTCACGTGACCGCGCACAGGGCGTCTTCCGCCAGACCTTCCTCGAATTTTCCCAGCGCACCGTCAGCCAGGCCCGTCTCGATATCGGCCGCAAGAAGCTGCAGGAGCTGTCATCGACCTTTGCCCGTGCCGAGAACGAATTCGGCATACCGGCTGGCGTCATTGCCGCCTTCTGGGCCATGGAGACCGATTTCGGTGCCGTCCAGGGCGATTTCAACACCCGTAACGCGCTGGTGACCCTCTCGCACGATTGCCGCCGCCCGGAACTCTTCCGTCCGCAATTGCTGGCCCTCATCGAAATGGTCCAGCACGGCGATCTCGACCCCACGTCCAACACGGGTGCATGGGCCGGTGAAATCGGCCAGGTACAGATGCTGCCCAAGGACATCATCGCCTTCGGCATCGATGGTGATGGCGATGGCCATGTCAACGTCAAGAGCAGCGCACCGGATGCGATCCTCACGGCGGCGAAATTCATCCAGCACCTCGGCTTCAAGAAGGGCGAACCCTGGATGCAGGAAGTTTCCGTACCGGAAAACCTGCCCTGGGAAAAATCCGGCCTCGGCGGTTCGCTTACCGCCGGTGACTGGTTTACCCTTGGCGTGACCCCGCGCGACGGTAACAAAAATTTCGCCTCCCTGCCCGCAGCCCTCATCATGCCGCAGGGCCGCAAGGGACCGACCTTCCTCACCTATCCCAACTTCAACATCTATCTGGAATGGAACCAGTCGTTCATCTACACGACCTCGGCTGCCTATTTCGCAAACCGTCTGATGGGCGCCCCTGTCTATAACAAGGGCAATCCCGATCCGGGCTTCGATGACGCGACGATGAAAGAGTTGCAGACCAAGCTTGAAGCGCGCGGCCACGATGTTGGCAAGGTGGACGGAATTCTCGGTTCCGGCACCCGCGTCGCCATCCAGAAGGAACAGCAGCGTCTCGGAATCCCTGCGGATGGATGGCCGACCCAGGCACTTCTCCAGGCGCTTTAACCTGTGTTAATCGCACCTTCGGGCCTTTAATCTATCGGCCGGAATCAAGGCTTAAACTGTTAATCTCGACCGGATGACTGGGGATAACACCCCGGTCATTTACTTTTTTTAAAGATATGAAGCACTGCGTGATTAGAAAATAATCTTTTATTTTCAACGAATTACAGAAGTTACTTTTTTAAGCGGCGACAAAGCATGCTGCACCGCATCACAGAAACCGCTTTTCAAGTGCCACAAAACGGTCATATTATCGAACCTGTCAACAACAGGAGGCACCCATGGGACTTACAAAATCTCTCAATGCCTTGGCAGTCGGTTTGGCGTTTTTGTTCGTAGCGATGATGCTTTTCATCTGACGAGACGTGAAGACCAAACGCAGAAAAGAACCGTAGATGACACGAGTTTGAAAAGCGCAGGTCCTGTCGGGCCTGCGCTTTTTTCCAGTCGTAAATGGAATATCTGAAATCAGGCGGCGCTGCGGCGCAAACGCTCAAGACCGAGGTTCTCAAGCACCGCATCGACCAGCGGCGCACGGTTCATCGTGTAGATATGGAACTCGTTGACACCGCGCCGTTGAAGATCAGCGATCTGCTCCGCAGCAACTTCCGCCGCAACGCGGGCGCGTCCCTCGAGATCGTCATCATAACCTGCAAAACGCTCATCCAGAAAACTGGGCACACTGGTACCGCAGCGGCCGGCGAAACGCTTGAGCTGGGTCAGGTTCTGGATCGGCATGATACCCGGAACCACCGGAATGGTGATGCCCGCAGCCGTAACCCGCTCCATGTAGCGCTCGAACACGTCATTATCGAAGAAGAACTGCGTCAGCGCCCGCGTTGCGCCGTTGTCCGCCTTGCGCTTCAGCATATCGATATCGACCGCATCGCTGGCGCTCTCCGGGTGCTTTTCGGGATAGGCAGAAACGGAAACCTCGAAATCGCTGATATCGCGTAGCCCCTTCACCAGGGCGGCAGCATTCTCGTAACCTTGCGGATGCGGCCTGTAATCCGTGCCGATACCGGTCGACGGATCGCCGCGCAGCGCCACGAAATGGCGAACGCCAGCATTGCGAAACTCTTCAACGACCTGATGCACGTCGTCACGGCTGGCATCAACGCAGGTCAGGTGCGCGGCGGTCGGCAGATGACTGTCACCGATCATCCGGCGCACCGCATCCAGCGTCGGCGCCTTGGTGGAACCGCCCGCGCCATAGGTGACGGAGACGAAATCCGGATCCCATTTCTTCAGCTCGGCAACCGTTTCCCAGAGCTGGTTCTCCATCTCGGAGTTCTTGGGCGGGAAAAACTCGAAAGATAACCGGATATCCCCCCGGATTTCGCCATTGTGGCGCGCGGTTTCCGACCTCAACATATCATGCCCTCCCGGCAGCAAGTAAAACGGCCTCTTGCACCACATCGTCTGCCATCAGCAGCCGCTGGTCGCGGGCAACCCATATCGTGACGTCCAAGGATTCATCGGACGCCCGTTCAGAATGAAGATCGACGGCACGGTCGAGCACGAGCCCGGCCTTTTTCAGCCATTCATCCATAAGCGGATGCGAAAAGCCGAGCCGCACATGCGCATGCTCGTCGCGAAGATGCTCGAAAGAATGGGGTGCAAGATCGATGACGATCAGCCGGCCACCGGGACGCAGCATGCGGGCGGCTTCGGAAAGCGCGATCTCCGGCTGGTCGAGAAAATGCAGAACCTGATGGATGACGATCAGATCGAAATCCTGGCCTTCCAGCGGCAGGTTGAGAATATCGCCATGGCGAACGGATGCATTGACCACGCCCGCCTTGTCCAGATTGGAGCGCGCCACCGACAACATGTCGCGGCTGGCATCGACACCGATTGCCCGGCGATAGATGCCGCTCAGAAGCTGGAGGATGCGGCCCGTGCCAGTACCGAGATCGAGCAGCGAGTCGATCGGGGTGGTTCCGACCAGCTTCAGCAGTGCCCCTTCCACGGCCTCGTCGCTCACATGCAGGCGGCGCAACTCGTCCCAGGCGGAGGCATTGCGGCTGAAATAATCCTGCGCCCGCTCCGCCCTTACCCGCTTGACGGTGGCAAGGCGTTCGCTGTCGCGCTGGAGAACGGCGTCAGAGGGCGATGCAGCGCCCAGCAGCTGCCTGATAACAACGGCGGGCTCGCCATCCTGCCGCAGGCGGAAATAGGCCCAGGCGCCTTCCTGATACCGCTCGATCAACCCTTCTTCCGTCAAAAGCTTGAGATGACGGGAAATACGGGGCTGCGACTGGCCGAGAATTTCGGTGAGATCGGTGACGGTCAGATCGCCGGCCGCCAGAAGCGCCAGCAAGCGAAAGCGCGTCGGCTCGCCGGCCGCCTTCAAGAGATCCACCAATTTATCCAAACCGAACGCCACGTCTGCCGCACCTTGCAATCTAATCAACATATAAAGATATCTTTATGTCGGCGTCACGCGAGATGCAAGCGCAATTTGCCACGCTATCCCCTCAAGCCCCATTTATTGCATCAAAAAAGGCCCGCTTTTGGGCGGGCCTTTCTGAAGTGATCCGAGAACAGGATTAGCGCGTCAGGCGCTTGTAGCTGACGCGGCCGGGCTTGATGCTTTCCGGGCCGAGACGACGGACCTTGTCCTTTTCATAGTCTTCGAAGTTGCCTTCGAACCATTCCACGTGGCTGTCACCCTCGAAGGCGAGGATGTGAGTGGCCAGACGGTCGAGGAACATGCGATCGTGGCTGATGATAACGGCGCAACCGGCGAAGGCTTCCAGCGCTTCTTCGAGCGCTGCCAGCGTTTCCGTATCAAGGTCGTTGGTCGGTTCGTCGAGCAGCAGCACGTTGCCGCCTGCCTTCAGCATCTTGGCAAGGTGAACGCGGTTACGCTGACCACCGGAGAGGTTGCCGACCTTCTGCTGCTGATCGCCGCCCTTGAAGTTGAAGGCGCCGCAATAAGCGCGGGAGTTCGTTTCGAACTTGCCGAGCTTGATGATGTCGTTGCCGCCGGAGATTTCCTCCCAGACGGTTTTGTCACCCGCCAGCGTATCGCGGCTCTGGTCGACGTAACCAAGGTGCACGGTCTCACCAATGGTCACCGAACCGCTATCGGGCTTTTCCTGACCGGTGATCATGCGAAACAGCGTGGTTTTACCCGCACCGTTCGGGCCGATGACGCCGACGATGCCGCCCGGAGGCAGCTTGAAGGTGAGGTTTTCGATCAGAACCCGGTCACCATAGGACTTTGTGAGGTTTTCCGCCTCGATAACGACGCGGCCCAGACGCTCGGCGACCGGGATAACGATCTGCGCGTCGCCGGGACGGCGATTTTCAGCGGCTTCCACCAGTTCGTCATAAGCGCGGATACGCGCCTTGGACTTCGTCTGGCGAGCCTTGGGGCTGGAAGCGATCCACTCCTGTTCGCGGCTGATGGCCTTCTGGCGCGAGGCGTCTTCGCGGGATTCCTGCTGCATGCGCTTGGCTTTTGCCTGCAGATAGGCGGAATAGTTGCCTTCGTAGGGAATACCACGGCCACGGTCGAGTTCGAGAATCCAGCCGGTGACGTTGTCGAGGAAGTAGCGATCGTGGGTGATCATCATCACGGCGCCGGGATAGTCGCGCAGGTGCTTTTCGAGCCAGGCGATGGTTTCGGCGTCAAGATGGTTGGTCGGTTCGTCGAGCAGCAGCAGGTCAGGCTGCGAAAGCAGCAGCTTGCAGAGCGCCACGCGGCGACGCTCACCACCCGAAAGGCCGGTTACTGCCGAGTCGCCAGGCGGGCAACGCAGCGCATCCATGGCCATTTCGACCTGATTTTCCAGATCCCACAGGTTCTGGCTGTCAATGATGTCCTGAAGCTTTGCGCCCTCATCCGCCGTTTCGTCGGAATAGTTCATCATCAGCTCGTTGTAGCGGTCGACGATTGCCGTCTTGCTCGCCACACCTTCCATGACGTTTTCCATCACGGTCTTGTTTTCGTCGAGCTTCGGCTCCTGCTCGAGATAACCGAGCGTCGCACCCTCAGCGAGCCAGGCCTCACCGGTATATTCCTTGTCGAGACCGGCCATGATCTTCAAAACGGTCGACTTACCGGCACCGTTCGGACCGAGGATACCGATCTTGGCATCTGGATAGAAGGAGAGATGGACGTTCTCAAGAACCTTCTTCGCGCCATAGGACTTGTTCAGCCCGGCCATGTGATAGATGAATTGACGTGCCATTGTAGCGAATGCTCCACATCGGATTTTAAAGAGTACGTATCGGGAAATTTGCCGCTATGTAGGGTAAATAGGACCTTGGGGCAACCTCTGGCACGATTATGACCCCATGATTATGACAAGGGATACCATGGCAGGCACGGGTGAAAGCATGAATGAGACGACGGATGACTTGACGTTCAGCCGGATTGAGAGGCTCGACGCTCCATCAGGCGCATCCATCGCCTTTCGCCACCAGCCCTCTGCCCTTTCTCCGGCGCGCGGCGTGCTGATGATCTGCCACGGCCTGGTGGAGCACGCCGGCCGTTACCGCCGTTTTGCCGATGTCATGGCAAAGCAGGGTTTCGAGGTCTATGCCCACGATCATCGTGGCCATGGCCGCACAAAGGCTGCCGATGCGCCGATTGGCCGCTTCGCCTGGAAGGACGGAGCCAGCAAGGTCGTTGCCGATGTCATGGCGATGCGCCGGATGGTTGGCGAAAGACATCCCGGCCTGCCGATCATCCTGTTCGGCCATTCCATGGGCGGCCTTGTGGCGCTCAACACCGCCGTCAGCCATCCGGATGCCTTTGATGGTCTGTCCATCTGGAATTCCAACCTCAATCCCGGTGTCATGGGCCGTCTTGCACAGATCGTGCTGCGCCTTGAAAAGATGCTGAAAGGCTCTGATGTGCCGAGCGCCATCCTGCCCAAAGCAACCTTCCGTGCCTGGAATGCCAGAATGCCGGAAAAACGCACTCATGCGGATTGGCTGAGCCATGACAGGGTAGCGGTGGACGCTTATGTGGAGGATCCGCTTTGCCAGTTCGAGGCCAGCGTCTCCCTGTGGCAGGATGTCTTTGAATTGTCCTATCGTGCGCCGAGGCTCATCGAACGCCTGCCGAAGACGCTGCCGATTTTGCTTGTCAGCGGCGATCAGGATGCCGCGACCAATGACGGCAAGGAGATCGTCTGGCTTGCCGAACGCTTCCGCGAAGCGGGTTTCGGCCATGTCGAACACACGATCTATCGGGGCATGCGCCACGAAACCCTGAACGAGATCGGCTGGCAAGCCGTAGCTGCGGATTTCGCCGCCTGGTGCGGCCGCGTCGTTGGCAACTGACGAGCCTTTGCCGAAACGGAATAAGTCCATGAGATAAAATCACATGCGGCAATGCGGGGAGACGTCTATAAACCGGCAAGCAGAAAACACCGGGGGACAAATGACCGAAACGCCGAACAGGAAACCGCCACTATCAGGCATTCGCGTCATCGAACTGGCGCGTGTTCTGGCCGGTCCCTGGGCGGGGCAGATGCTGGCCGATATGGGTGCGGATGTCATCAAGGTCGAGAACCCTGAAGGTGGAGACGATACCCGCGCATGGGGTCCGCCCTTTGTCGAAAGCGCCGATGGTGAAAACCTCTCCGCCGCCTATTACCATGCCACCAATCGCGGCAAACGCTCCATCGTCGCCGATCTCAAGACGGCGGAAGGCTGTGCGCTGGTGCGGCGGCTCGTGCGAACCGCCGATGTTGTCATCGAGAATTTCAAACGCGGCGGGCTTGCCAAATATGGCCTCGACTATGAGAGTCTCAGGGTTCTCAATCCGAAGCTGATCTATTGCTCCATCACCGGCTTCGGCCAGACCGGACCCTATGCCGATTTCGCCGGTTATGATTATATCGTGCAGGGCATGTCCGGTTTCATGTCGATCACCGGCGAACCCGACGGTCAGCCTATGAAGGCGGGCGTTGCCGTTGCCGATATCTTCACCGGCATCTATTCCGTGTCAGCCATTCAGGCCGCGCTGATCCACGCCATGCGGTCAGGTGAAGGCCAGCATATCGACATGGCGCTTCTGGACGTGCAGTCGGCCGTGCTCGCCAACCAGAATATGAATTACCTGATTTCCGGCAATGCCCCCGTCAGGCTCGGCAACGCCCATCCGAATATTTCCCCCTATGAGGTGGTGCCGACGGCTGATGGTTTCCTGATCCTCGCGGTCGGCAATGACGGCCAGTTCCGCCGCCTCTGTAATATTCTCGGCATTGGCGCGATTGCCGATGACGAGCGTTACGCGACAAACAAGGCCCGCGTGGCGCACAAGGTCGAGGTCCGGCAGATCATTTCCACCGAAACGCTGAAATGGCAGAAGCGCGATCTTCTGACCGCTTGCGAGCAGAACGCCGTACCCGCCGGGCCAATCAACTCCATCGAGGAAATGTTCGCCGATCCACAGGTTCAGGCACGCGGCCTGCGTGTTGATCTCGAGGCGCAGGATGGCACCGTCATCCCCGGTGTGCGGACACCGATTATCATGTCACAGACGCCGCTGCGTTACGAACGCCCGAGCCCGAAGCTTGGCGAGCATCAGGCGCAAGTGCTGGCCGAACTGGAAAACATCGAAAGGACCACGACGCCATGAAAGCAACCGGAATGAAAAGAACAGGCGGACAACTGATCGTCGAAGCGCTGAAAGCCAATGGCGTCTCCCGCGTTTCCTGCGTTCCCGGTGAAAGCTATCTGGCGGTGCTGGACGCGCTCTATGAAAGCGGCATCGAAACCGTGGTCTGCCGCCAGGAAGGCGGCGCTGCCATGATGGCCGACACCTGGGGCAGGCTGACCGGCGAACCCGGCATCTGCATGGTAACGCGCGGTCCCGGCGCAACCAACGCCTCGGCCGGCCTGCATATCGCAAGGCAGGATTCCATTCCGATGATCCTGTTCATCGGCCAGGTACAGCGCGAAGCCCGCGAGCGTGAGGCGTTTCAGGAAGTGGAATATCGCCGCGCCTTTACCGAATTCGCCAAATGGGTGGGCGAGATCGACGATGCGCGCCGCATTCCGGAATTCGTCACCCGCGCCTTTGCCGTCGCCACCTCCGGCCGCCCCGGCCCCGTGGTGCTGACGTTACCCGAAGACATGCTGGTTGAAGAGGTTGAAGCCCCCGAGGCAAAGCCCTATACGCCGGTCGAAGCGCATCCCGGCCCGTCGCAGATCGCCGCTTTCTCAAAAATGCTGGGCGAGGCCAAGCGGCCAATCTTCATCATCGGCGGCACACGCTGGTCCGAAGAAAGCGTCGCAAGCTTCACGGCTTTTGCCGAAAGAAACAAACTGCCCGTCGGCTGCTCCTTCCGTCGCCAGATGCTGTTCGATCACTTGAGCCCATCTTACGCGGGCGATGTCGGCATCGGCATCAACCCGGCCTTGGCGAAGGAAATCAAGGAAGCCGACCTCGTGGTGCTGCTCGGCGGTCGCCTCTCGGAAATGCCTTCCTCCGGCTACACGCTGATCGACATTCCCTACCCGTCGCAGAAACTTGTGCACATCTACCCGGAAGCCGAAGAGCTTGGCCGCGTCTATCGCCCCGATCTCGCAATCTGCGCCTCACCGCATGATTTCGTCGCCGCCCTTTCTTCCGTAACGCTCCCCGATAACGCCGCCTGGGCGGACCGCACGGCCACCATGCATTCGGCTTACCTCACCTGGTCGACACCGCCGCAGACCGGTCCGGGCGCGGTGCAGATGGGTCCGATCATGGACTGGATCGAGGCCAACGTGCCGGATGATGCCATCTTCACCAATGGCGCGGGCAACTATGCCACCTGGGTACACCGCTTCCACCGCTTCCGCCGCTTCAACACTCAATCGGCGCCGACCTCCGGCTCGATGGGTTACGGCCTGCCCGCGGCTGTGGCCGCCAAGCACCTGTTTCCCGAGCGCGAGGTGATCTGCTTTGCCGGTGATGGCTGCTTCATGATGCATGGGCAGGAATTCATCACCGCCGTGCGGTATGGACTGCCTATCATCACCGTGCTGGTTAATAACGGCACCTATGGCACGATCCGCATGCATCAGGAACGGGAATATCCCGGCCGCGTCAGCGGCACCGATCTCGTCAACCCGGATTTCGCGGCCTTCGCAAAGGCCTATGGTGGCCACGGCGAAACGGTCGAAAAGACGCAAGACTTCGCCGCCGCCTTCGAACGCGCCCGGGCAAGCGGCAAGCCCGCCATCATCGAGGTGAAGCTGGATGCCGAAGCGATCACGCCAACCCGCACGCTGACCCAGATCAGAAGCCGGACCTGATATTGCGCATGGACATGGCTCCGGCATGGTGTAAATCCTGACTAGAACATACAGGTTAGGAAACGACATGCCGGATGCAGCCCCTCCCGTCATCACCCCACG
>Ga0308171_1004334_pt1 | contig 11801 bp, 9 predicted proteins | sample PhyGR1_FD_202135 | JGI IMG/M metagenome (GOLD analysis project Ga0308171, IMG submission 202135) | Phyllosphere microbial communities from UC Gill Tract Community Farm, Albany, California, United States - DLSLSG.R1 | ecosystem: Host-associated > Plants > Phyllosphere > Unclassified | place: USA... | reverse complement strand
GTCAGGCTGACATCATCCTGCTTGCGCGTGAACTGCTGCGCGATCCGTACTGGCCCCTGCACGCCGACGAAGACCTGGGCGGTCGCCTGGCGACCTGGCCAGCCCAGTACCAGCGCGCCACCCACCGTGATCAACCGATCCTGGAGTCGGATCTGCGCGACTGATCGTCGGGCAATTCAATGATGGCCTCTTCGCCCCTGGAATCATGGGGCGAAGAGGCCATGCCGCTTCAGTCCATCAGACGTACTTGCGCTTTTCCGGAGCCGGAGGGAAATACTGGTAGAGCCAGGTTTCGCTCAACGTGCGCCCCTGGGTCTTGATGAACAAGCGCATGTCCACCGGATCGACGCTGTCGTTGGTGGGGTACCAGTCGAACAGCACGCGGAAGCCCTTGATGTCCGGCAACTCCAACACCTGAATGTCCTGCACCTTGCCGCCCGAGGCCGTGATGATGGGTTCGATCGGCGTTTTCAGCGATTCCAGCCCGCCACCGGTGAAGTCCACGGCGAACCGTCGTGCCCAGACGTTGGGGTAATGCTCGCCCGGCGCCCAGCCTTCGGTGAAACCACCCATCCCGGAGCGCGTTGCCGCGACACGCGCAAGCGGCGTGCCGACCGGTGCCAGGGCACTCCAGTACAGCTTGTAGCCGAAATTCAGGGAGTTGCCGGCCTTGACCGGATTCTTGGGTGTCCAGAAGGCGACGATGTTGTCCATGGTTTCACCGGTGGTCGGCAGCTCCACCAGATCGATGGCGCCTTCGCCCCAGGCGGTGGTCGGCTCGACCCACAGGCTCGGACGCTTGTGGTACCAATCGACCGTATCCTGATAGTTGCTGAAGTTGTGGTCGGTCTGGATCAGGCCGAAGCCTTTTGGATCGACATCGGCAAAAGCGTTGAAACGCACGCGGTCCGGGTTGTTCAGCGGTCGGCAGATCCATTCGCCATTGCCGCGCCACATGGCCAGGCGATCCGAATCGTGGATCTGTGGATGGATGGTGTCGCACATGCGCCGCTCGTGGTTGCCGCAGCTGAACATGCTGGTCATCGGTGCCACACCCAGCTGCTCGATGTCCTGACGCGCGTTGATGTGCGCATCGATGTCCATGACCACGCGCTCGGCCTGGCAATCGATGTCGAAGCGATAGGCGCCGGTGGCACTCGGTGAGTCGAGCAGGGCGTAGACCACGAAGCGGGTGCTGTCCTTGCTTGGCGTTTCGAACCAGAACTTGGTGAAGTCGGGAAATTCTTCCTGTTTCTTGGCATAGGTGTCGATCGCCAGGCCGCGCGCGGACAGACCGTACTGGCCGGTGGCATCGACGGCGCGGAAGTAGCTGGCGCCGAGGAAGGACACCACGTCATGGCGTTCGAGGTTGGGTGCCTTGAACAGCTTGAAGCCGGCGAAGCCCAGGTCGCCCTTGAGCTGCGAGGTGTCGACCGTGGTGTTCTGGTAGTTGAACAGCGGCGGATGGAAATGCACTTCGCGCGCCTGCTTGCGATCGGCATCGACGCTGTACATGCGCACCGGGGTGCGGAAGCCCATGCCGACGTGGAAGAACTGCACGTCCAGCTGGCCATTGAGGTCGTTCCACAACGAATGGTTGGCGTCGTAGCCAATCGCATTGAATTGCTGTGGCGTCATGTTTGCCAGGGTCGGGGGCAGGGTCTGCTTGTTGCTGACATAGGCCTGTGCGGCCAGGCTCTTGGCCTGGGCCTTGAGCATGTCGAAGCTGAACGGCTCGGCTTCGCCATCGGCGGTGGCGGCCAGGGCCTGGGCGGCGAACAGCCCGGTGCCGGACAGTCCGGTATAGGCCGCGAGGGCCATCGACGCTTTCAGAAGGTGTCTGCGGTGCATAGCTAACCTGTTCTGAATCAACCTCGGTCGCTCCAAGCGACCTGCGAGGCTCAAATGGGAAGGTTTGGGCCTGCCTTGTCCAAACGCAGCGAACTGTACACAGATACCGGAATGACCGATGTGTTCGCAAACTCCTGTAAAAAAGTTTTCCGGATATGTCCCCGTCGGCCTCTCGATTGACCGTTGTGGTCGAGCATTTGCGCAACATCCCGAAGCAAATCACCATTCGAGCCAAGCAACGGAATGCCCTTACTCTCGTCAAACGTTTCTCCCATTGACGAGACCAAAAAATGAACACGCGTGGCTTGCTCGACCAGTTGTTCAAATCCGGCCAGGAGCTGCTGAAGAACAAAAGCGGCGGTGGCTCTTCATCCCCGGGTGGCGCCGGTGGTGCCGGTGGTGTCGCCGGTGCACTCGGCGGTCTGCTTTCCGGCAAAGGCGGCGCGGGCGGCGCGTTGGGTGGCCTGTTGTCCGGCGGCAAGGGCGCGCTGACCGGTGGCGCCATGGGCCTGCTGCTTGGCAACAAGAGCGCACGCAAGTACGGCGGCAAGGCGTTGGCCTATGGTGGCCTGGCAGCGTTGGGCGTCATTGCCTACAAGGCCTATGGCAACTGGCAGGCCCAGCAGCAGAGCGCGCCACGTGGCGAGCCGCAGACGGTCGACCGGGTGCCGCCCCAGCAGGTCGAGGAGCACAGCCAGGCCATCCTCAAGGCGCTGGTTGCGGCAGCCAAGTCCGACGGCCATGTGGACGAACGCGAACGTGAACTGATCGAAGGCGAGTTCACTCGCCTGGATTCGGACAACGAGCTGCAGCAGTGGCTACACGCCGAATTGAACAAGCCGCTGGACCCGGTGGATGTGGCACGCGCTGCCAAGACCCCTGAGATAGCCGCCGAGATGTACATCGCCAGCGTCATGATGGTGGATCAGGAGCATTTCATGGAGCGGGCCTACCTGGACGAACTGGCCAAGCAGCTGTCCCTCGACCCTGCGCTGAAGCTGGAACTGGAAAAGCAGGTTCGTCAGGCCGAAGCCGAGGTCGTGTAAGGTGAATAGACAGGTTGAACGGAGGGCGTCACCGTTCATCTGCCGATCACGACGTCGGTCGGCAATAGTCATGCGTTGATCACGTAGCAACTGGCATTACCCTCGCTGATGAACGAAAGTTGAGCAACAGCACGAAATCGCCTGAGGTAGGGCTATACTCAGGCGATTTTTCGTTTGTGCTGTAGGAATTTTCGAGGGTTGACTGTGAAGAACTGGTCCTTGCGCCACCGCATCCTGGCGAGTTTCGCCGTTGTCATCGCAATCATGCTGTTGATGGTCGTGGTGTCCTATTCACGTCTGCAGACCATCGAGACCAACGAAACCAAGGTGCGCACCGACAGTGTGCCGGGCGTGGTATTCAGTTCCATGATCCGCAGTGCCTGGGTGGACAGCTACGTCTATACCCAGCAACTGGTGGGCCTGAGCTATCAGCGCGAGCTGATCACGGCCGACGAGGACCAGTACAAGAGCTTCGCCGAGCGTCTGACCCAACAGATGGCCAATTACCGCAGCACCGTCCAGGACAGCGAAGACCAGGCCGCTTTCGAAGAATTCGCGCGGATGCGCGTGACCTATGAAAAGACGCTGGCCGACGTGCTGGAAGCCTATCGCCTGCGCAAGTTCAGCGAAGCCCAGCAGATGGCCATCGACGACCTGACGCCAGCCTGGGTCGCCGGTCGCAAGCAACTCAACACCTTGATTGATCGCAATCGCGAGGGGGCCGAGAAGGCCACTTCGGCCATTGACTCCTCGGTGGCCGCGGCCAAGGTCAGCCTGGTGATCTCGCTTCTGGTGGCAATCATCGTCGCCGGTGTCTGCGGGCTGTGGCTGCTGCGTACCATCATGGCGCCCATGCAGAAGATCGTGCGGATCCTGGAGGTCATGCGCAACGGCGACCTGAGCACTCGCCTGAGCCTGGCGCGCAAGGACGAATTCAACGAGGTCGAACTGGGCTTCAACGACATGATGACCGAGCTCACCGCGCTGGTGGCCCAGGCGCAGCGATCGTCGGTGCAGGTCACCACCTCGGTGACCGAAATCGCCGCAACGTCCAAGCAACAACAGGCCACGGCGACCGAAACCGCTGCAACGACCACCGAAATCGGCGCGACTTCGCGAGAGATCGCCGCCACCTCGCGCGATCTGGTGCGGACCATGGGTGAGGTCACTTCGGCAGCCGACCAGGCGTCCTCCCTGGCCGGCTCCGGTCAGCAGGGTCTGGCGCGCATGGAAGAAACCATGCATCAGGTCATGGGCGCTGCGGAGCTGGTCAACGCCAAGCTGGCGATCCTTAACGAGAAGGCCGGCAACATCAACCAGGTGGTGGTGACCATCGTCAAGGTGGCGGACCAGACCAACCTGCTGTCGCTCAACGCCGCCATCGAGGCCGAGAAGGCCGGCGAGTACGGTCGCGGCTTTGCGGTGGTCGCCACCGAAGTACGCCGTCTCGCCGACCAGACCGCCGTGGCCACCTATGACATCGAACAGATGGTGCGCGAAATCCAGTCGGCCGTCTCGGCCGGGGTCATGGGCATGGACAAGTTTTCCGAGGAGGTGCGCCGCGGCATGTTCGAGGTGCAGCAGGTCGGCGATCAGCTGTCGCAGATCATCGGCCAGGTGCAGGCCTTGGCGCCGCGCGTGCTGATGGTCAACGAGGGCATGCAGGCGCAGGCCACCGGTGCCGAACAGATCAACCATGCGTTGGCGCAGTTGGGCGATGCCAGCAGTCAGACGGTGGAATCGCTGCGTCAGGCCAGCTTCGCCATCGACGAGCTGAGCCAGGTCGCCACCGGACTGCGCGGCGGCGTCTCGCGCTTCAAAGTCTGATGGGCGCGATGCCGATCGCCGCGCGCAACAAGCTGTTCCTGCTGTTTCGCATCGCACAGGAGCGCTTCGCGCTGGATGCGCTGGAAGTGGCGGAGGTTCTGCCGTTGCTGCCGCTCAAGCCGGTCCCGCAGGCGCCGGCGTGGGTGGCCGGTGTATTCGCCCATCGCGGTCGTGTGGTGCCGGTGCTGGACGTCAGCGCGTTGAGCTTCGGCGTCGCGGCGGTGCGCCGTACCAGTACGCGTCTGGTGCTGGTGCACTACCCGAATGACCAGGCCGGTCCGCAGGCTCGCCTGGGGCTGATCGTCGAATTCGCCAGCGAAACGCTGCGCTGCGATCCACACGACTTCAAACCCAATGGTGTGCATAACCGTGCCACGCCCTACCTGGGGCCGGTACGCGAAGACAGTCAGGGTCTGTTGCAGTGGTTGCGCGTGCAGGATCTGCTCGAACCGGCCGTGCGCGAACTGCTCTTTGCCCCGCAGTTGGCGGCGTCGGTCGTGGAGGAGGGCGCGCGATGAGTGACGACCAGCGCTTCGTGCGTTTTCTGCGTGACCGCATCGGTCTGGATGTGGCGTCGGTAGGTCCGGCGTTGATCGAGCGCGCGGTCGCGCAGCGTAGCCAAGCCGCGCATGCCCCGAACCTGGATGCCTACTGGACGCTGTTGCAGGGCTCGGCAGCGGAGCAGCAGGCGTTGATCGAGGCGGTCATCGTTCCGGAAACCTGGTTCATGCGCTACCCCGAATCCTTCGCCGCGCTGTGCAAGGTCGCCAAGGCGCGCCTCGCCGAACGGCCCGGCGTACCGCTGCGCATTCTCAGCCTGCCCTGTTCGACGGGCGAGGAGCCTTATTCGATCGCCATGGCCTTGCTCGATGCCGGGCTGGCGCCGGAGCAGTTCAGCGTGGACGGCGTGGACATCAGCCCACTCTCGGTGAGCCGGGCGACACGGGCGATCTATGGGCGCAATTCGTTTCGCGGAGCGCCGCTGACATTTCGTGATCGACATTTTGCGCCGACGGACGAGGGTTACCTGCTCGCCCCGCAAGTTCGCGCGCAAGTACGCCTTCAGATGGGCAACATTCTCGATCCGCTGTTGCTGGGCGGCGAGCGCGCCTATGACTTCGTGTTCTGCCGCAACCTGCTGATCTATTTCGACCTGCCGACCCAGCAGCAGGTGTTCGAAGTGCTGAAGAAACTGACTCACGAAGACGGTGCACTGTTCATCGGCCCGGCCGAGGGCAGTCTGCTGGCGCGCTTGGGTATGCGCCCGATCGGCATCGCGCAGTCGTTCGCCTTCGTCCGCGATCGTCAGGTTGCGCCTGCGCCCACGCCCTTGGCCCCTGCGCCGGCGCGGTTGCAGATGCCGATCAAGCTGCTGCCCGAGCCTGGTCGGCAGCCGGCGCGTCCCCGCACGCGAGTGCTGGCGCTGCCGGTGGCCAACGCCGCCGAAACGGTGGCGAGCGACGGCGCAGCCTTGCTTGCGCAGATCGCCAGGCTCGCCAACGAAGGTAAAAGTACCGAGGCCCAGGCGGCGTGCGATGCCTACCTGCGCAGCCATGGGCCCGATCCCCAGGTGTTCTACTGGCTGGGCCTGCTCAGTGACGTCGGCGGCCAGATGCTGCAGGCCCAAGGTTACTACCGCAAGGCGTTGTACCTCGATCCACAGCATGCCGAGGCGCTGGCTCACCTGGCCATGCTCCTCACTGCCCAAGGCGACATCGCCGGTGCGCGGCGCCTGCAGGAGCGTGCCGCGCGCAGTGACCGGCCGCAGGCGCAGGAGCATAAACGATGACGGCCCCGGACCTGATCGACATCGATGCCCAGCAGATCGATGACTGCTGGAACCGCATCGGCATTCATGGCGACAAATCCTGCCCACTGCTGGCCGAGCACATCCACTGCCGCAACTGCGCGGTGTACGCCTCGGCAGCGGTCCGTCTGCTGGACCGCTATGCTTTGGATCGCCAGCACGCGCCCCTGCATTACAGCGAAGCGGTAGGAAGGGTCGAAAGCAAATCACTGGTCCTGTTTCGCCTGGCCGATGAATGGCTGGCGCTGGCCACCCGCTGCCTGGTGGAGGTGGCGCCGGTGCAGGCCGTGCATTCGCTGCCGCACCAGCGCTCGCGAGCGTTACGCGGCGTCGCCAACGTGCGCGGCGCGCTGGTGCCGTGCCTGGCGTTGGAGGAGCTGTTGGGCATCGACACCCAACACGCCACCCCAGCCGTCTCCGCGCGGGTCATGCCGCGTATGCTGATCATCGCCATAGACGGCGGCTCGGTGGTGGTGCCGGTGGAGGAAGTGGACGGTATCCATCGCATCGATCTGGTCGAGCTCGAACAGGCTTCCACGGCCACGACCCAGGCGGGCGCGCGTTTCACTCAAGGCGTTCTGCCATTTCGCGGGCGCAGCGTGCGCCTGCTCGACGACACGGCGCTGCTGCAGGCCATGAACCGGAGCCTGACATGACCCCGGAGCAGATGCGCGACGCCTCGTTGCTGGAACTGTTCAGCCTGGAAGCCGAGGCCCAGACGCAGGTACTCAATGCCGGGCTGTTGGCCCTGGAGCGCAACCCGACCCAGGCCGATCAACTGGAAGCGTGCATGCGCGCGGCCCACTCGCTCAAGGGCGCCGCGCGCATCGTCGGCCTGGACGCCGGAGTGCGCGTGGCCCATGTCATGGAAGATTGCCTGGTAGCGGCCCAGGAGCGGCGCGTGTACCTGATGGCCGAGCACATCGATGCGCTGCTGCTGGGCACCGATTTGCTGATGCGTATCGGCACGCCCGGTCCTGGCGCGCCCGGCACGCACGATATCGATGCCTACGTGGCGCAGATGGCGGCGGTGATGGATCCCTTGGCCGCCGCCGCAGCGCAGCTCTTGCCCACGGTGCCACCGGCTGCACCTGCGCCGGTCGAGCTACCCATGGAGACCCCGCCCGAGCCGCCCTCAGTCAGCGAACTTGCAGACGCAACGCCCGCCTTGGACGATTTCGTGGCCGAACTCCCGGCGAACCGGGCACGCCGGGTCAGTGACACCGGCGAGCGGGTATTGCGGGTCACGGCGGAACGTTTGAACAGCCTGCTGGACCTGTCGAGCAAGTCGCTGGTGGAAACCCAACGGCTCAAGCCCTATCTGCTGACCATGCAGCGTCTCAAGCGCATGCAGGCGCAGAGCATCCGTGCGCTCGGCGGCCTTGCCGAACAATTGCAGCTCGAAGGGCAGAGCGCCGAGGTGCGCGACGCCTTGGCGCAGGCCCAGTCGCTGCTGGATCAGACCCAGCAGATGCTGCTGCAGCAGACTGCGGAACTGGATGATTTCGGCTGGCAGGCCAGCCAGCGCGCGCAGTTGTTGTACGACACGGCGCTGGCCTGTCGCATGCGCCCGTTCGCCGACATGCTGGGTGGTCAGGAACGCATGGTCCGCGACCTGGGCCGCTCGCTGGGCAAGCAGGTGCGGCTGGACATCGAAGGCGAGAAGACCCAGGTCGACCGCGACGTTCTGGAAAAACTCGAAGCGCCGCTGACCCACCTGCTGCGCAACGCCGTCGATCACGGTATCGAAACCCCCGAGCAACGCCTGCTGGCCGGCAAGCCTGGCGAAGGCCGGGTGCTGCTGCGCGCCTCCCACCAAGCAGGCTTGCTGGTGCTGGACCTGAGCGACGACGGCGGTGGGGTCGATCTGGCTGCGCTGCGCCGCAGCATTGTCCAGCGCGGCTTGTCGGCCGCCGATACGGTGGAGCAGCTCAGTGAAGAGGAGCTGCTCAGCTTTCTGTTCCTGCCCGGCTTCAGCATGCGCGACACGGTCACCGAGGTGTCGGGACGAGGCGTCGGGCTGGATGCGGTGCTGCACCTGATTCGCCAACTGCGTGGCTCGGTCGAGCTCATCCAGGTGCCGGGGCAGGGCAGCCGTTTTCACATCGAAGTGCCGCTGACCCTGTCGGTGGTACGCAGCCTGGCGGTGGAAGTGGGGGGCGAGGCCTACGCGTTTCCGCTGGCGCACATCGAACACACCATGGACCTGCCGGCCGAGGACATCATTCAGCTCGAAGGCCGCCAGCACTTCTGGTTTCAGGACCGTCATGTCGGCCTGGTGGCCGCCAGTCAGCTGTTGCAGCGGCCGCCCAGTCAGGGCAACGAAGCGACCGTCAAGGTCGTGGTGATCCGCGACCGCGAGGCGATCTACGGCGTGGCGGTGGAACGCTTCATCGGCGAGCGCACGCTGGTCGTGCTGCCGTTGGACGCGCGGCTGGGCAAGGTCCAGGATATTTCCGCCGGTGCCTTGCTCGACGACGGTTCGGTGGTGCTGATCATCGATGTCGAAGACATGTTCCGCTCGGTGGAGAAACTGCTCAATACCGGTCGCCTGGAGCGCATCGACAAACGCAGCCAGCAGGCCGAAGCGGCGCGCAAGCGGGTGCTGGTAGTGGATGACTCGCTGACCGTCCGCGAGCTGCAGCGCAAGCTGCTCAGCCATCGCGGCTACGATGTGGCCGTGGCCGTCGACGGCATGGATGGCTGGAATGCCTTGCGCAGCGAAGACTTCGACCTGCTGATCACCGACATCGACATGCCGCGCATGGACGGCATCGAACTGGTGACCCTGCTGCGCCGCGACAGCCGCCTGCAGTCGTTGCCGGTCATGGTGGTTTCCTACAAGGACCGCGAAGAGGACCGCCGCCGCGGCCTCGACGCCGGTGCCGATTATTACCTGGCCAAGGCCAGTTTCCACGATGATGCCTTGCTCGATGCGGTGGTTGAGTTGATTGGAGGAGCGCGGGGATGAGGATCGCCATCGTCAATGACATGCCCATGGCCGTGGAAGCGTTGCGCCGGGCGATCGCGCTGGAGCCGTCCCACGAGGTGGTGTGGGTGGCCAGCAACGGTCGCGAAGCGGTCGAGCGCTGCCAGACCGTGACCCCGGACCTGATCCTGATGGATCTGATCATGCCCGTGATGGACGGCGTGGAAGCCACACGGCAGATCATGGCCAACACCCCGTGCGCCATCGTCATCGTCACGGTCGACCGCCAGCAGAACGTTCATCGTGTCTTCGAGGCCATGGGCCACGGTGCCCTGGATGTGGTCGATACCCCCACGCTGGGTGTGGGCGACGCTCGCGAGGCTGCGGCGCCACTGTTACGCAAGATCTTTAACATCGGCTGGCTGGTGGGACAGCGCAGCCCGGCGGTGCGCAGTGAGTTGCCGCTGCCGCGCGCGAGCGGGATGCGACAGAAACTGGTGGCCATCGGCTCGTCGGCCGGCGGCCCCGCCGCGCTGGAAATCCTGCTCAAGGGATTGCCCCGCGATTACCCGGCGGCCATCGTTCTGGTTCAGCATGTGGACCAGGTGTTCGCCGCCGGAATGGCCGAATGGCTGAGCAGTGCCTCGGGCCTGCCGGTGCGCCTGGCAAGGGACGGTGAGGCCCCTCAGGCTGGCACTGTGCTACTTGCTGGCACCAATCATCATATTCGTCTGCTGAAAAATGGTACCTTAACCTACACGGCAGAACCGGTGGACGAGATCTACCGACCTTCCATAGATGTTTTTTTCCATAGTGTGGCGCAATTCTGGAACGGCGACGCCGTGGGCGTGTTGCTCACCGGCATGGGCCGCGACGGCGCGCAGGGCTTGAAGTCCATGCGTCAGCGCGGTTACCTGACCATCGCCCAGGACCAGCTCAGTAGCGCCGTCTATGGAATGCCGAAAGCGGCGGCGGCCATTGATGCAGCTGTTGAAATTCGTCCGCTCGAGCGGATCGCACCCCGACTGATGGACGTATTTTCACGATGAACTCGAGCCACGGCGCAGGCAGTATCCAGGTGACAACCCATGATTGATCTACAGATCGAAGCCTTCAGGTCCAACGACAACAACAAGTCGATGGTACTTCTGGTGGACGACCAGGCCATGATTGGTGAAGCCATCCGTCGCAGTCTCAGCGACGAAGCCAATATCGACTTTCACTTTTGTGCCGATCCGCAGCAGGCCATCAATCAGGCCATGCGAATCAAGCCGACCGTCATCCTTCAGGACCTGATCATGCCGGGCCTGGATGGCCTGTCGCTGGTGCGCGACTATCGCAATCATCCGGCGACCCAGGACATCCCGATCATCGTCCTGTCGACTAAAGAGGACCCTCTGATCAAGAGCGCCGCCTTTGCCGCAGGCGCCAATGATTACCTGGTCAAGCTGCCCGACACCATCGAGCTGGTAGCGCGCATTCGCTACCACTCCAAGTCGTACCTGACGCTCCTGCAACGCGACGAGGCCTACCGCGCACTGCGCGTGAGCCAGCAGCAGTTGCTGGACACCAATCTGGTCTTGCAGCGGCTGATGAACTCCGATGGCCTGACCGCGCTGTCCAACCGTCGCCACTTCGACGAGTACCTGGAGCTGGAATGGCGTCGCGCGATGCGCGACAAGACCCAGCTGTCGCTGCTGATGATCGACGTCGACTACTTCAAGTCCTACAACGACAACTTCGGCCATCTGGCGGGCGACGAAGCCCTGCGCCGCGTGGCCGATGCCATCCGCCACTCCAGCAATCGCTCCAGCGACTTGCCGGCGCGCTACGGCGGCGAAGAATTCGCCCTGGTGCTGCCGGGCACCTCGCCTGGCGGTGCCCGGCTGGTCGCCGAGAAGCTGCGCCAGACCATCGCCGCCCTGAACATCCCGCACATCGCGCCCCAGGCCGACGCCTGCCTGACAGTGAGCATCGGCCTGGCGACCATGACGCCGCAGCAGTCCAGTCATTGCCGCGAGCTGATCCTGGCTGCGGACAAGGGGCTGTATACCGCCAAGCACAATGGGCGCAATCAGGTGGTCGTGGGCGAGCAGGAGTAGGGCGTCGGTTTCGGTTGGCCTCTTCGCGGGCAGAGCCCACTCCCACAACGGTTCGTGTTCAGCTGTGGGGGCGGGGCGGGCGGCGAGCTCTCTGCCCGCGAATAGGCCGACGGGTCAATCCAAAAAAAACACCCATCCCCAGCTCGACGGGCTGCTGTCCATGGCCGGCTGCGTTATACTCTCCGGCTTTTCACACGTTACGCACGAGAGCTGCCCGCCATGGAAATCAACCCGATCCT
>Ga0308171_1004333_pt1 | contig 11802 bp, 6 predicted proteins | sample PhyGR1_FD_202135 | JGI IMG/M metagenome (GOLD analysis project Ga0308171, IMG submission 202135) | Phyllosphere microbial communities from UC Gill Tract Community Farm, Albany, California, United States - DLSLSG.R1 | ecosystem: Host-associated > Plants > Phyllosphere > Unclassified | place: USA... | reverse complement strand
TCATATAAGGCAGGTATATTATGACCGAACTTAATGCAAAACTGGCTTCAGCATGGGAAGGATTTGCTGAAGGCGAATGGCAGAATAGCGTCAATGTGCGCGACTTCATTCAGAAAAACTACACCCCTTATGAAGGTGATGAGTCGTTCCTGGCGGGCGCAACTGAAGCGACCACTAAACTGTGGGAAAGCGTGCTGGAAGGCATCAAAATTGAAAACCGCACCCACGCGCCAGTTGACTTCGACACCGATCTTGCCTCAACCATTACCTCGCATGATGCGGGCTACATCATCAAGCCACTGGAAAAAATTGTTGGCCTGCAGACGGAGGCCCCATTAAAACGCGCGCTGATTCCTTTTGGCGGCATCAAAATGGTTGAAGGTTCATGCAAAGTTTATGGCCGTGAACTCGATCCTTCACTGAAAAAAATCTTCACCGAATACCGTAAAACACATAACCAGGGTGTGTTCGACGTTTACACCCCGGACATCATGCGCTGCCGTAAATCAGGTATCCTGACCGGTTTGCCAGATGCGTATGGCCGTGGCCGCATCATCGGTGACTATCGTCGCGTGGCTCTTTACGGCATCGATTTCCTGATGGCGGATAAATTCTCTCAGTTCGCGTCTCTGCAGAACGATTTAGAGAATGGCGTGAATCTGGAAGCGACTATTCGTCTGCGTGAAGAGATCTCAGATCAGCATCGTGCGCTGGCGCAGATAAAAGAGATGGCCGCAAAATATGGCCACGACATTTCAGGCCCGGCAACCAATGCCGTTGAAGCCGTGCAGTGGACTTACTATGGCTATCTTGCTGCCGTTAAATCACAAAACGGTGCTGCCATGTCCTTTGGCCGCGTCTCAACCTTCCTTGATGTTTACATTGAGCGTGACCTTAAAGCCGGTAAACTGACTGAAGAACAGGCACAGGAACTGATTGACCATCTGGTCATGAAACTGCGTATGGTTCGCTTCCTGCGTACCCCTGAATATGATGAGTTGTTCTCAGGTGACCCAATCTGGGCAACCGAATCACTGGCCGGTATGGGCGTTGATGGCCGTACTCTGGTTTCAAAAAGTACCTTCCGCTTCCTGAATACTCTGTACACCATGGGTCCTTCACCTGAGCCGAACATGACCATTCTGTGGTCAGAAAAGTTGCCGATTAATTTCAAAAAATATGCCGCTAAAGTCTCTATCGATACCTCATCTCTGCAGTATGAGAACGATGACCTGATGCGTCCTGATTTCGACAATGATGACTATGCCATCGCCTGCTGCGTGAGCCCGATGATTGTCGGCAAACAAATGCAGTTCTTTGGTGCACGTGCCAACCTGGCGAAAACCCTGCTCTACGCAATCAACGGCGGCGTAGATGAAAAACTGAAAATGCAGGTTGGACCGAAAGGCGACAAAATCAGTGACGCCGTGCTGGACTTCGACACCGTCATGGAGCGTATGGATCACTTCATGGACTGGCTGGCAAAACAGTACGTGACTTCTCTGAACATCATTCACTACATGCATGATAAGTACAGCTACGAAGCAGCGCTGATGGCCCTGCATGATCGTGATGTCTATCGCACCATGGCGTGTGGTATCGCCGGGCTCTCCGTTGCTGCGGATTCACTGTCTGCGATTAAATATGCCAAAGTGAAACCGATTCGTGACGAAGATGGTCTGGCGATCGACTTCGACATTGAAGGCGAATACCCACAGTTCGGTAACAACGACTCCCGCGTTGATGACCTGGCCTGCGATCTGGTTGAACGCTTCATGAAGAAAATTCAGCAGCTGACCACCTATCGCAATGCCGTGCCGACTCAGTCTGTTCTGACCATCACCTCAAACGTGGTATATGGTAAGAAAACGGGTAATACACCGGATGGCCGTCGCGCTGGTGCACCGTTTGGACCAGGCGCTAACCCAATGCATGGTCGTGACCAGAAAGGTGCTGTTGCCTCCCTGACTTCCGTCGCGAAACTGCCGTTTGCCTATGCGAAAGATGGTATCTCCTATACCTTCTCAATCGTGCCAAACGCGCTGGGTAAAGATGATAACGTGCGTAAAACCAACCTTGCCGGTCTGATGGATGGTTACTTCCATCATGAGGCCAGCATCGAAGGCGGCCAGCACCTTAATGTCAACGTCATGAACCGCGAAATGCTGCTGGACGCGATGGAGCATCCAGAGAAGTATCCGCAGCTGACCATTCGTGTTTCCGGTTATGCTGTGCGCTTTAACTCACTGACTAAAGAGCAGCAGCAGGATGTGATTACCCGTACCTTCACACAGTCACTGTAATCACGGCCAGAACCAATATAAAAAGGCTCCTCGCGGAGCCTTTTTCTCAAGAGTCTATTCTGGTGGTTATCTCCATCAAGGTTCCCACCAGAATCGATTTCCTGCCCTGAGCGCAACAGAGATTGCGCCGTCTGTCCCGGCAGACTCACTGGAGAAAACATCGCAATGTCAGTTAATGGTCGTATCCACTCATTTGAATCCTGCGGCACCGTTGATGGTCCCGGCATCCGTTTCATCACCTTCTTCCAGGGCTGCCTGATGCGCTGCCTCTACTGTCACAACCGCGACACCTGGGATACCCATGGTGGCAAAGAGATCACCGTCGAAGCGCTGATGGCAGATGTGCTTTCCTATCGCCATTTTATGAATGCTTCTGGCGGCGGTGTCACTGCCTCAGGCGGTGAAGCAATTCTTCAGGCTGAGTTTGTGCGCGACTGGTTCCGCGCCTGCAAGGCGGAAGGCATTCATACCTGTCTCGACACCAACGGCTTCGTACGCCGCTATGATCCGGTGATCGATGAACTGCTCGACGTTACTGACTTAGTGATGCTCGACCTGAAACAGATGAATGACGATGTGCATCAGATTCTGGTAGGGGTCTCTAATCACCGTACCCTGGACTTTGCCCGCTATCTGCAGAAAAAAGGCAAGAGAACGTGGATCCGTTTCGTCGTCGTACCGGGCTATTCCGACGATGATGACACCGCGCATCGCCTGGGTGAATTCACGCGTGACATGGAGAACGTAGAGAAGATTGAGTTGCTGCCTTATCACGAACTGGGTAAGCATAAATGGATTGCGATGGGTGAAGAGTACAAGCTGGATGGGGTTAAACCGCCGAGTAAAGAGACGATGGAGCGCGTGAAAAACATTCTCGCCAGCTACGGCCACGAAGTGATGTACTAGATAACCGGCCACAAAAAAGGGAGCTTAGCGCTCCCTTTTTTTTGCTGTTCAGCGATCAGGCATGTGCCACTGGCGTAGCCTGATGATTCGCTTTGCGCAGCAGCATAACCAGATAAACCAGCGCCACAGCCGCGATCATCACGAACAAAAGCTGGTCAGAATAATTCTGCATCAGCACAGAGGTCATTGCCGGTCCAGCCAGACTGCCCACGGTATAACTCATCAGCAGCGCCTGATTCATCGCCACCAGTTCATGGTGTGCGACCGTCTCACAAGCCCAGGACATTGCCACCGGATAGAGTGTGAAGCCCGCCAGTCCCAGCACAAACAGCGCCGGAGCCATAGCGGCATTGGTTAACATGGCCATCGCACCCAGGATAACCACAAAGACCTGGACCCGCAGCACCAGCATGCGACCAAAACGGTCGGCCAGACGGCCAATGGGCCACTGGCCCACAATGCCTGCGCTGACCAGCAACGCCATCCAGTAACCGACATTGGCATCACTCATTCCCTGATGTGACAGGTAAAGCGGCATCAGGCCATAAAGCGAGCCCAGAAGGATGCCAGAGATGATGCAGCCATTAATGCCCAGGCGCGAACTACGACGACGCAGCATCGGCCAGATGCGGGCCGGAGCGGCTTCTGTCGCTTCACCACTGGCGGAGACGCGGGTAAAGACCAGTGGCAGCACGGCGCAGAAGACCAGTGACGTTACCCACGGAATCACGCTGAGTAATTCCGTAGACACCTTGCTGACCAATAACTGGCCGGTCACGGTGCCGATGTAATAAACAACCATATAGGCCGCGAGCAACTGTCCCCGATTACGTACCGTACCGCTGCACAGAAGTGCGCTCTCAACCACCACCCACATCAGCGCACAGCCGACACCGGCGATGAAACGCATTGAACTCCATGCCCAGAAACCCGACATCATCGCCAGACCCAGAGTTGCGACGGCAAACATCACGGTCGCCAGGTAGTAGCTACGGTTAAAGCCGTACTGCCGGATTAACCAGCCAGCCAGCAGGGTTCCTGCCAGATTACCGGTGTAATAGGAGGAACTTACAATGCCCACCTGCCAGGTGGTCAGTAAGTCATGCGTCAGCCACAGTGGAACGAGCGTATTCAGCACGGCAATTGCGACAGTCATTAACATCAGGCCGCAAAGCAGCAATATCACAGGGCGTGACCAGATTGACATAGGGGATAGAAACCAGAGCAAAATGAAGGAAATTGCGCGCAGTTTGCCATTAGCTTTTTTAAAGTCAATGGGGGCAATTTGACGGCAGCACATTTTGCTGTCCGACAATTTAATTTACTAATCTTCAGTGGGTTACAATCGTGTTAAGCGGCAGACCACCAAATGCTATCTCTATGAAAAAATAGGTTTTTAAGCATTCCAGTACGTCTGATATCGATAACGTTTATTTGTGATTAAATCAGGATGTAATGCATCACTTTTTGCAGACAGAAGGCATAAAAAAACCCGGCCATGGCCGGGTTCAGAGAAGCAGAATCACTTAGCCGATAACGTCGACGCCATTCATGTATGGACGTAAAACTTCCGGCACAGCGATGCGACCATCTTCCTGTTGATAGTTTTCCAGCACCGCCACCAGGGTACGGCCGACGGCCAGACCTGAGCCATTCAGGGTATGAACCAGACGCGGCTTCTTATCCTGTTTGTTACGGCAACGCGCCTGCATACGACGCGCCTGGAAATCACCCATGTTGGAACAGGATGAGATCTCGCGGTAGGTGTTCTGCGCCGGTAACCAGACTTCCAGATCGTAAGTTTTAGTCGATCCGAAGCCCATATCGCCGGTACAGAGTAAAACCTTGCGGTATGGCAGGTTCAGCAGCTGCAGAACTTTTTCAGCGTGACCGGTCAGCTCTTCCAGCGCTTCCATTGACTGTTCCGGGGTCACTATCTGCACCATTTCAACTTTGTCGAACTGGTGCATACGGATCAGGCCGCGTGTGTCACGGCCATAGGACCCCGCCTCAGAACGGAAGCACGGTGTATGCGCGGTCAGTTTAACCGGCAGGGTATCCTCTTCGAGGATCTCGTCGCGCACCAGGTTGGTCAGCGGTACTTCCGCGGTAGGGATCAGTGCATAGTTACTGCTGTCTGACTCTTCTTCCAGCGGACGGGTGTGGAACAGGTCTTCGCCAAACTTAGGCAACTGTCCGGTACCGTAAAGCGTTTCGTGGTTAACAAGGTAAGGCACGTAGGTTTCAAGGTAGCCATGCTGCTCAGTGTGCAGGTCAATCATAAACTGACTCAGTGCACGGTGCAGGCGCGCAATTTGACCCTGCATGACCACAAAGCGCGAACCGGTTAGCTTCACGGCAGCCGCAAAATCCAGGCCTTTCGCCGCTTCACCCAGCTCAACGTGATCTTTAACCTGGAAACTGAACTCGCGTGGAGTACCCCAGCGGCTCACTTCCTGGTTTTCGCTGTCATCTTTGCCCAGCGGCACTTCGTCTGCCGGAATGTTCGGCAGTGCCAGCGCGAAGTCACGGATTTGATTCTGCAGTTCATCCAGTTCTGCTTTTGCGGCATCCAGGCGTTCGCCCAGCGCATTCACTTCCTGACGCAGCGGCTCGATGTCTTCCCCACGTGCTTTGGCCTGACCGATGGATTTGGATCGGGAGTTACGCTCTGCCTGCAGATTTTCTGTTTCTACCTGCAATACTTTGCGACGCTCTTCAAGCGAACGCAGCGTTTCCACATCCAGTTTGTATCCCCGGCGTGCCAGTTTTTCTGCGACTGCGTCTGGCTCGTTACGCAGCAGATTGGGATCGAGCATGCTTATCCTGTGTATAAAAAGTTGGTTGAAAGAAGGGACGCATTCCTGCGGAATGCGTTGAAAACATTGCCCACATTACCGTAAGGTCTGTTTCAGCGATAGCGTTTTGTCGGGCTATTTTGATCCTGCTCAGCCAGCCAGCTTAGCTTTTCACCAATCTTACCCTCAAGCCCGCGTTGGGTTGGCGTGTAATAGCGCGTGCTGGCCAGTTCCCTGGGAAAATAGACTTCACCGGCGGCATAGGCATTGGTTTCGTCATGGGCATAACGATACTCTTTGCCCAGCCCCATCTCTTTCATCAGCTTAGTCGGCGCGTTGCGCAGATGTTCCGGCACATCGTAATCGGGATGGTCGCGTGCATCACGCATCGCGGCTTTAAACGCGTTGTAGACCGCATTACTTTTCGGCGCACAGGCCAGATAAACAATGGCCTGAGCGATGGCGCGTTCCCCTTCTGCCGGACCGACGCGCGTGAAGCAATCCCAAGCTGCAATCGCCACCTGCATACCACGCGGATCGGCATTGCCGACATCTTCCGAGGCGATAGCCAGCAACCGGCGTGCCACATAGAGCGGATCGCCGCCCGCAGTGATGATGCGCGCATACCAGTAGAGCGCCGCATCGGGCGCGGAGCCACGTACTGATTTGTGCAAAGCCGAAATCAGATCGTAAAAACGATCGCCTTTATTATCAAAACGCGCGGATCGCTCACCCGAGACTTCGTTAAGTAACTGCGGCGTCAGTTCACGCTGACCCGAGTCGGTGATTTCGGCCATATCCGCCATCATTTCCAGCGTATTCAGTGCCCGGCGTGCATCACCATTAACCAGTTCAGCAATCATCCTGCGGGTGTTATCTGGCAGCACAATGTCACTGTCGCCATAACCCCGCGCGTTATCCTGCATCGCCTGATCCAGCACCTGCTCTATATCTTCGAGCGTGAGTGACTTCAGCAGGTAAACGCGGGCGCGGGACAGCAAGGCGGAGTTAAGTTCAAAAGAGGGGTTTTCGGTGGTCGCACCAATAAAAGTAATGGTGCCATCTTCAATATGGGGAAGAAAAGCATCCTGCTGGCTCTTGTTAAACCGATGGACCTCATCCACAAACAGGATCGTACGCCGCCCGGCGTTTTTATTCTGTCTGGCGCGCTCAATCGCCTCACGGATCTCTTTGACGCCTGAGGTAACAGCTGAGATACGCTCGACATCGGCATTACCGTAATGGGCGATGATCTCAGCCAGCGTAGTCTTGCCAGTCCCAGGCGGTCCCCACAGGATCATTGAATGCAGGTGCCCTGCTTCAATCGCGCGTGGCAGAGGTTTGCCCGCGCCCAGCAAATGCTGCTGACCAATATACTGTTTCAATGTTTCTGGCCGCATACGCGCGGCCAGAGGTTTGAAATTCTCGGTGGAAAAATCCAGGGACAGGTTACTCACCGTGACCTCACTGACGTTGGTCGTCCACCGTCACGCCTTTTGGCGGTGTGAACGTGAATTTATCCGGACTGATAGCGCCATTCTGCTGGCTTTTCAGCTGGTAATCGCTGCGCTGACCATCCTGCTCGATAGCACTGAAGCGATTAATGGTTCCGCTGGACGTCACCTGGATAGTGAACTGTTTCAGGTTGCCGTCACTGTTTTTCGGTGTCAGTTCGAAATTGTCACCCTGCTGTTTGATGTTGTACTGCTTCCAGTCGTTTGACTGGTTACGGGCAATCAGCATAAACGGCGTGTTGCTGGTCGCATTCTGCAAAAGGCTTACTGTCGCCTGCTCAACAAACGGATTGTAGAACCACAGCGATTTACCGTCGGAAATGATAATGCTTTCGTCCGGCGCGGTCATATGCCAGTTAAACAGGCTGGGACGTTTTACCCACAATTCACCTTCGCCGTCCTGCACATTCGCGCCGCTGCTGTCGGTCACTTTTTGGGTGAAGCTGGCGTGGAAGCTGCTGACCTTGTTCAGGCGCTGTTGCAGATCACTGGAAGCATCAGCCAATATGCTGGCTGAAGAAAAGGTGGCCAACAGGCCCAGAGCGATTATGCGTAATTTCATCTGCTTCAATTCCTTATTTAAACGTTCCCATGGATAACTGCATTAAGCCTGGTCGCCGCTCCGCCATCAGAACAGAGGAAAAAACCGAAAGCTGATTCAGATATGGGGCTTAACCGTATAAAAACAATGAGCCAGTCGGAACTGGCTCAGTGAGTAATGTTTCAAAACATTTAACCGCTACATATCGTGTGGCGGCGGCGACAGCACTTCACGGTTACCATTGTGGCCTGGTGCAGAAACGATACCCTGCGCTTCCATCTGCTCAATGATACGTGCCGCACGGTTATAACCGATGCGGAACTGACGCTGAACGCCTGAAATTGACGCACGACGTTTATCAACCACAAAGCCGACTGCCTGATCGAACAGCGGATCAAGCTCTTCATCACTGTCAATGCCACCGGCATTTTCGCTCTCTTCGCCCGCCGTAATGCTGTCGATATATTGCGGACGCCCACGTGCCTTCCAGTCCTGAACCACGGCATGGACTTCCTGGTCACGAACAAATGCGCCGTGAACACGAATCGGCAATGAGGAGTTTGGCGGCATGTAGAGCATGTCACCCATACCCAACAGTGACTCTGCGCCGCCCTGATCGAGAATAGTACGGGAGTCAATCTTGCTCGAAACGGTAAAGGCGATACGCGTCGGGATGTTTGCTTTGATCAGACCGGTAATCACGTCTACCGATGGACGCTGTGTGGCCAGCACCAGATGGATACCCGCAGCACGGGCTTTCTGTGCCAGGCGCGCAATCAGCTCTTCCACCTTTTTACCTACTGCCATGATCAGGTCGGCAAACTCATCGACCATCACGACGATATAAGGCAGTTTTTCCAGGACCGGCGGCGTCATATCCATGCTGTCGCCCGGCTTCCAGAATGGATCCGGAATAGGACGCCCCATCGCTTCAGCCTGTTCCACTTTTTCGTTGTAACCGGCCAGATTACGCACGCCCAGCGCCGACATCAGCTTATAGCGACGTTCCATTTCACCGACGCTCCAGCGCAGCGCATTGGCCGCATCTTTCATGTCTGTGACGACTTCAGTCAGCAGGTGCGGAATACCTTCATAGACCGACAGCTCCAGCATTTTCGGGTCGATCATGATAAAGCGGACTTCTTCCGGCGTCGCCTTATAGAGCATGCTGATAATCATGGCGTTCACGCCCACGGATTTACCGGAACCGGTGGTACCGGCAACCAGTAAGTGTGGCATTTTCGCCAGATCGGCCACCACCGGCTGACCCGCAATGTCTTTACCCAGCACCACAGCCAGCGGTGATGGATTGTCGCGGAATTTAGGACAGTCCAGCACTTCACGCAGATAGACAGTCTGACGATGTTTATTAGGCAGTTCCAGACCCACATAAGGCTTGCCGGGAATGACTTCTACCACACGCACCGCGACCGTGGACAGTGAACGCGCTAAATCGCGCGACAGGTTAGAGATGCGCGCTGCTTTCACACCTGGCGCCAGATCGAGTTCAAAACGGGTGATAACCGGGCCAGGCGAGATGCCAACCACCTCAGCTTTGACACGATAATCGCCCAGACGCGATTCAACCAGACGGGCTGTCTGCTCCAGCGAGAACATATCAACCGGCTCTTCCTCGACAGGAGGCGCGGTCAACAGATCCAGCGAAGGCAGTGGCGTGGAGGGCTTCTCCAGCGGCTGCTCATGACGCATCAGGAACGGATGAATCAGGCTGTCGTGCAGTGAAGGTTTCGCTTCTTCCACCGGCTGAACCGGTGCTGCAGCTGGCGAGCCATAAGCGGGCGCTGCAGGCGCAGCATAAACCGGTTCGGCTGGTGCTGAAGGTGCACTGTAGGCAGGCTCTGCCGGCGCAAAACTGGCAGGCGCAGGCACCTGAGCAGGTGCCTGCGGTTGTGAAACCTCACTTACCTGCTGCCACGGTTCGTGTGAAACCGCAGGGGCTTCCGGCTCTGGCGTCGCAGCAATGGTAAACAGCGGCTCAGACGGACCGTCATCCACCAGATCTTTCATCGGTGAAAAATCAAATGCAGAGGCGGTATCAATATTAAATACTGGCTCTTTTCTGACTTCCGGCTCATAGCGCTGCTGCTGCTGATCGGCGAACTGACGCGCCAGGGCATCCTGCTGCTGCGCATCCTGCTCATCTTCCTCGTCCTGCTGCCAGCTGGTGCCATAGCGCTGCTGCTGTTCAGACTGGAAAGCCTGACGCAGTTCAGCCTGTTGCAGCGCTTCTTCAGTATCAGGTGCAGTGGAAACCGATCCAGCCGGAACCGTTTCACTTCCTTCCGTTTTGGCTTTCTCTTCAGCCATGCGCTGAGAAGGCAACTTAATGCCATAAGAGGCCAGCTCACGTCGTGTAGGCAATTTTACCGGATTCGGACGCGGCAGTGCCGGACCGATACCCTGTTTAACCTGCGGGTTGAGAGAAGTTTCAGGCGCTAAATCGAACACGGGTGCTGTACGCGTTGTCGCCTGAGCTGCCGTTGCAGCAACGGCGGCCGCAGCTGCAGGAGCCGCAGGGACTGCTGGCGTGTCACGCCAGTTCCCCATTTTAGGTTCGTCCTCGTCGTAAGCACTAAACGACGGCGCAACCGGCGCGTCGTCCGGCATTTCAAAGTGATAACGCGGTGATGAGGTCACAGGGGCAGAAGCACTCTGAGCCGGAGTCGGAGCAGTCGCTGCACCATAGGATGCGGGCGCGCTCTGTTCGGCCGCAGTTGCAGGTTGTGCCGTCGGCGATGCAGGCATTGCTGCAGGAGCAGAAGCCGTAAACGCAGGAACAGCAGACGCTGCAACAGCGGCAGGAGCAGGTGTTACCGGAGCGAGAGTCACCTCTGCGGCTTCCGCAGTTGCCGCTACCGCCGCACTGGTTGCAGCTGCCGCTTTAGCCAGTAACGGATCGGGCTGTGACGGCGCAGACTCAGGGGTTGCACGTGGGGCTGAAAGCAGCACATCATCATCGTGATCGGCCGCATGCAGCTCAGGGACATCCGCGTATTCACGTGCGTCCTGCTCATCATCCTCTTCCTGCCAGGGTTCATCGTGACGTGAGCGGTTGCTGGCAAACGTCAGCACACCCATCACCACGCCACCAATTCTTTCTGCGATGGTGAGCCATGACCAGCCCGTGTAAAGGGTAATGCCCGCCGCCCAGACGCAAAGCAGCATCAGCGTGCCGCCAGCCGGACTGAACCAGGGGGCAATTGCATTACTCACCAGGCTGCCAATCACGCCACCCGACGCGAAGTACCAGATATCATCGGCGTTCAGCGCCGCCATACCACAGGTCGTCACCACCAGCGCAAGGACGCCAATTAAGCGTAGCCCAACGGCAAAGTAGTCAAAGTAGTCCTGGCTGTCGCGCTGACGGAAAGCAATCCAGCACAGACCCAGGATGACGGGAGGAATGGCGTACGCCATCACACCAAAGATGAAGAGTAAGGTGTCAGCCAGCCAGGCACCAACGCTGCCGCCGATATTATGGATAGGTTCATGCCAGGCCGTTTGCGACCAGCTTGGGTCGGAAGGGTTAAAACTGACCAGTGAAACCATCAGGTAGATGGCAAACAGCGCCACCAGAATAAGCAACGCTTCAAGCAGACGACGTCCACTGCTCAGCGATTGTAACGAAACGTCTTTATCTTCTGTATATTCCTGGCTCAAGAGGACTCTCCAGGTGCCTGTAAAGTAAGAAGCAACAGCGTCGGGCAAGCCCGACGCTG
>Ga0308171_1004332_pt1 | contig 11802 bp, 2 predicted proteins | sample PhyGR1_FD_202135 | JGI IMG/M metagenome (GOLD analysis project Ga0308171, IMG submission 202135) | Phyllosphere microbial communities from UC Gill Tract Community Farm, Albany, California, United States - DLSLSG.R1 | ecosystem: Host-associated > Plants > Phyllosphere > Unclassified | place: USA... | reverse complement strand
GTTTTATGGAAGTGGCCGGCGGCAAGGCGCAGGTGATTGTGGCCAATCCCGCCGGCATTGTCTGCAACGGCTGCGGCACCATCAACGCCGGGCGCATGACGCTGACCACCGGTAAACCGCAACTGAATGCCGATGGCAGCGTGGCAGGTTATCAGGTCGAGCGTGGCGTGGTGCGCATCGAGGGCGGTGGGCTCAACGGCGATACCCGTCATGATACCGAGTTCGTCGACATTCTGGCGCGCGCGGTGGAAGTCAACGCCGGCGTCTGGGCTAAAGAAGGCGTGTCGGTGGTGGCCGGTCGTAACCGCGTGAGTGCGGACGGCAAAACCGCGACACCGCTTTCGGACGACGGCAGTACCAGACCAGAGCTTGCCATCGACATGGGGCAGATGGGCGGCATGTACAGCGGCAGTATCCGCATGATTGGCACCGAGGCCGGCGTCGGCGTACGTAATCAGGGCGGACAGGTCCGGGCGGGCAAAACGCTCACCGTGAGCAGCGAAGGCAAGCTCAGCTGGCGCTCTGATACGCCGGATGCGGCCACGCAGGCCGGCGGCGATATCCAACTGGCGGCAAAAGGTGACATTGAGACGCACGGCAAAGTGTATAGCGGTGGCCAACTGGCCGTGCAGAGTCGCGAGGGAATGTTATCGCAGTCCGGTACGCTGGCGGCGGCCGGGAATGTGCACCTGAACGCGGCGCGCGGCATCCAGAGCAGCGGCCACCTGCTGGCGGGCAGCAATGCCGACAGCACGCTGGTCCAGGATGCCAACCTGCAGCTCGATAGCCAGGGCGATATCCGTGCCAGTGGCAGTCTGCTTGCCAAGAAGAGCGTCAACGCGTCCGGGCGCCGGGTGGATATCAGCGGCGCACAGGTTGCGACCGGTCGTACCGCGCTGACGGCACGTGACGGCGGCGTGGCCTTGCGCCAGTCCACCGTTGACAGCGGTGAGCTGGCCGTGAGCACGAAGGGAAATGTGGAGGCGCAGCAGGCCAAAGTCAAGGCCGGGCGCTGGACGGTGGATGCCGACAACCTGTTCAGCCAACAGGCGACCTGGTCACAGACCGGTGACGGTGAGAGCCGTTTTACCCTGGCGGGCTCGTTGGATAACAGTGACGGTGCCATCGAGGCACAGAACCTCCGGCTTTCGGCCAGCCAGTTAGTCAATCAGCGCGGCCGCCTGGTGGCGCTGGGGGGCGCGGCGCAGTATTGGCAGGTCGGCGGCCTGCTCGACAATGCCGGCGGGACGGTGGGCAGCAACGGCGACCTGCGCCTCGAGGCCGGGCGCCTCGATAATCAGGGCGGCACGTTAAAAACCCAGTCGGGGCTCACGCTCCATGCTGATGGCGCGGTGAATAATGCCGGGGGCAACCTGCTCGCCGGGAACGGCCTGACGCTTGAAGTAGGCAGCGAGCTGGATAACGCATCCGGTACTCTGAGCGGCGCAGACGTGCGTCTGGTGGCGCAGCGGTTGGATAACACGCAGGGGCAGGTCATCGGTCAGGGCAATCTCGACCTGACGGCCAGCCGCCTGGATAATCAACGTGGCCTCATTGGTGCCGGCAAGGCGCTGGATATCCATACCGGCGACTGGGACAACCGCAGCGGTACGGCGCAAGGCGAAACGGCCGTCACGGCAACGGCAGCGACCCTCAACAACGACGGCGGCAAGCTGCTGTCAGGCCAGGCATCAACCCTGACCACCTCGGGCAACGCCAGCAACCGCGGCGGCGAAATCAGCGGCGCGGCGCTGACGGTGAACACCGGCCGGCTCGACAATGCGCAAGGCAAGGTGATTGGCCAAGCGCGGCTTGACCTGCATGCCCGCCAGGGGTTGGACAATACGCAAGGGCTGCTGGGTGCCGGCCAGGCGTTGACCGTGCGGACCGACGGTGAGCTGAATAACCGCCGTGGCACGATATCGGGGAGCGGGCAAACCCACATAGCGGCCGGGCGCGTGCGTAACGAGGCCGGCAAACTGCTGGGCGGGCAACAACTGGTGTTGAACAGTGCGGCTGAGTTGGTGAACCGCGAGGGCGAAATCAGCGGTGAGTCGCTCACGCTAACGGCGCAACGCCTCGATAACGCTCAGGGCAAGGTGGTCGCCATGCAGGATATAAGCCTGACTGCGCAACAAGGGCTGAGCAACGCCGCCGGCTGGCTTGAAGGCGGCAATAGTCTCACCGTCAAGACCGATGGCAATTGGGACAACCAGGGCGGCACCGCACAAGGTGGCCGGCAGGTCACCGCCAGCGCGCAGTCGCTCGACAATACCGGCGGGCATCTCCAGTCCGGCGGTGACCTGACACTTGACGCCGCAGGCAATATCCTCAATCGCACCGGTAAACTGACTGCGCAGCAGGCTCTTGCCGTCAAAGGAGGAGCAGCCAGCCTGTTCGATAATGATGGAGGCTCCCTGCAGAGCGGCGGCGACTTATCTTTGCAGGGTGGTCAGTTGACCAACCGCGCCGCCGGTGTGGTGCTCGGCGGACAGGCGCTTTCCCTGAACCTGACCGGCGACTGGGACAATCGGGGCGGCACGTTTACCGGCAATGGGCGCACCGAGGTGCGCGCCGTCAGTCTGCTTAATACCCTAGGTGCAATCAACGCGCTGGGCAGTCTGGACATGCAGTTCACCGGCAAGCTGAATAACGGCCAGGGGCGGATTTTTAGTCAATCGTCTCAGGTACTGCAGGCGCAGGACATTTTCAACACCCAGGGCTGGATGGGCAGCCAGGGCAGCTGGCAGGCGATCAGCGGCAGTTTTGACAATACGGAAGGCAGTGTGCAGAGTCTGCAGGCCGTACAGCTTGCAGCTGACTGGCTCAATAACACCAAAGGTGTACTGCAGTCGGCACACGACCTGGCGCTGCGCATCAAACAGGATATCGATAATCGCAACGGTAAGGTCTCGGCGCAGGGGCAGCTTGCTGTTACGGGTGCCAAAGACGGCGAACACGCCGGCGCCATCAATAACGCCGGTGGTCAGTGGCTGGCTGGCGAGGGGCTGCGTATCGCCGCCCGTGCACTCGACAATACGCAGGGCGGGCTGCTCTACAGCCAGAAACAACAGCGCCTTACGTTAAGCGACTCGCTGAACAACCACGATGGGAAAGTGCAAAGTGGTGAGGCGCTTCAACTTGACGCACAAGCGCTGAATAACGCCGGCGGGACGATAGACGGCCAGCAACAGGTGACACTGCACATTCTTGGCTTGCTGGAAAATACCGGCGGTGCAGTGCGCAGTAATGGTGGGCAAGAGGTGTCGGCCGCCGGTATCAATAATACGCGCGGCGTATTCAGCAGCCGCGGCGGCATCACGGTGACATCAAAGCAGCTGGACAACGACGGCGGCACGCTCATCAGTCAGGGCTCGGGCATCTACCGACTCGACCAGCTTAACAATCAGCACGGCAAAGTGCACAGCGGTGAGGCGCTCACGTTCGACGGCACGCAGGTGAACAATCAGGGCGGGCAACTGGTGTCGACTCAGGGCCTGACGCTCAAGGCCGGGACGCTCGATAACAGCGGTCAGGGCACGATAAGCAGCCAGTCAGCGCTTGATGTGCGAGCCGATCGCCTGAACAACCGCGACGGCGGGCTGATACTGGGCACTACGCGTACCGACATCACCGCCCGTGATATCGACAATACCGCAGGCCGCCTGCAGAGCAGCGGGCAGATGACCCTCTCGGGTGTCACGCAGTTAGACAACCGCCAGGGGCGCATCCTGGCCGACGGCAATCTCGATATCAACGCTGACCGGTCACAGACCGACTCGCCGCTGGCGCTACTTAACCAGGGCGGCCGCGTGGAGAGCGCCGGTGCACTGACAGCGAATACGCGTACTCTGGATAACCAGAACGGTACCTTGCTGGGGCTACAGGCGCTGACGCTGTCCGCGCAGCAGGACTACACCCGACAGGCCGGCGACACCGTCAGCAGTAACGGCACGGTGACGTTCTCCCTGAGTGGTGCCTTTACCAACCAGGCGGACTGGTTGCTGCCGGGCAATCTGGTGCTCAATGCAGCCAGTATCACCAATCCGGCCACCCTGGTGGGCAAAACGCTGCAGCTGACGACCGGAGCCTTGCAAAACACCGGGCGCCTTGAAGCGGACAGCATGACGCTGAATGTCGATACCCTGGACAACGCCGCGGCGCTGATGGGCGACGACATCACCGTGAACGGGCGCATTATCGACAACCACGGTGCGCCTGCGGTGATGGCGGCGACCCACAGCCTGACGGTGCAGGCCGGTGAGCGACTGGCCAATCGGGAGGGCGCGCTGATTTACAGCGCCGACCGTCTGCAGTTGCACAGCGATGACCTGATTGAGAACCGGGCGAGCTTTATCGAAGCAGACGGTGACGCCACCGTCGAGGCCCGTCGCCTGAACAACCTGCGCGAAGGGCTGGTGATTGAGCGTGACGCCGAGAAGAGCGACTACAAATGGCACCGCTACAACTACTATTGGCGCTCTTATGGTTCAAAGGTCAACCCTGACAAAAGCACCCTGGCGCCGACTACCCAACAGCTGACCTTCCAGGATGATGCGGCGGCACAAACCAACCGCTACGGCACTCTGCTGGCCATTGATGCGGCGGGCAAACGCGCGCAGGTGCGGGTCAAGGACAACAAAGGCACACTTACCGACCTGTGGGTCAATTACCTGGCGCTCAAGCCGAATGCCGACGGCAGCTTTGCGATGACGTTCTACGAGACGCGGGGGGGAAACCAGCTGGCGACTATCCCGACGCCGTACCAAAACGGCTTCCATTGGGAACACGACTGGACGCAGGTGATGACCTGGGATCCCGAAAAGCATGTCGACATCGACAGCGCGCCATTTATCACCGATTACAACAACTTCCGCGAGCGTACCGAAAGCGGCACGCTGACGCGCGACAAGCTGGTCTCCGAGGGCATCGGTGCGCGTATTCTGGCGGGCGGCAACATGGTGCTGCGCATCACCGGCGCGCTGCTCAATGACGCCAGCGTTATCACCGCCAACGGTAACCTGACGCAGGACGGCGGCGGCAGCGTAGACAACCGCGGTTACTCGGTTAACGAACGGCGCCAGGCGGTGATCGTTGACCACTATGACAAGGACACGCATCACTGGTACCCGACGTTCAACCGGGACGAGACCACGGCGTTGGCGACCGTTGACGGCGTGATCACCGGCAGCGGCACCGTCACCATTAACGGGGCCCGTATCACCAACACCACGGTCAATCAGGCGCAAATCAGTCAACTGGATGCGGCATTGAAGGCGGTGGATGCCGAACGCGCCGAGCTTGAACGCAATCCGCTGGCCTTCACGGTAGAGGCGGCTGCCCGACCTGACGGCGATACGACGCTGGCACAAGGCGAACAGATGACGCAACCCGGTGCCACGCCGTCCTCGCCGCTGGGGCGCCCGCTGCTGCCGTCTGAGCTGGCGCTGACGCAGTTACAGCATCTGGGCAATGTGGCCACCGCCATCCCCAATAACGGTTTGTTTAGTCAACATACGGCGACCGGCAGCCCGTTCCTGGTGGTGACCGATGAACGCTTTACCCGCCGCGACAACTTTATCAGCAGCGACTATATGCTCGAGCGCGTCGGGTATGACCCTGCGCAGGCCCATAAGCGCCTGGGGGACGGTTTTTACGAGCAGCGTCTGGTGCGCGAGCAGGTGCTGGCGCTGACCGGCAAACCGTCCGTCAAGGGCTGGGATGCGATGGAGCAGTATCAGCAACTGATGAACAACGGCAGCAAAGTCGCCCAAGACTTCCATCTGGTGCCGGGCGTGGCCCTGACGCCGGAGCAAATTGCGGCGCTGCAACAGGATATCGTCTGGCTGGTGAGCGAGACAGTGCAAACGGAAGGCGGCCCGCAAACGGTGTGGGTACCGAAGGTGTACCTGGCACAGAGTACACTGCGCCTGACCGGCGATGGCGCGATGATTGGTGGTGGTAATCTGCAGCTCTCGGCCAACAGCATCAACAATGCCGGCAACCTGTTTGCCGACAAAGCCCTGACGGTCGACGCCGGGCAGTTCCTGCATCAGGGCGGTGACATCAAGGCTGGCAGCATTGACGTGCAGGCCGACAGTCTGACCCTGAGCACCAATCTGCAGGATGCGCTGCGTCAGGCAACCCTAAGCGCCGGCGATATTCGCCTGCGCGGCACGGATATCACGCTCACGGGGGCGAAGCTTGATGCGACCGATACGCTCAACCTGAGCGCGCGTAACGACCTGACCATCACCGCCGCGCAAAGCCGCCATACCGCCGACCTTGAGGTTATCTCGGGCTCTATGGGCAACCGTACCCGCGGCGGCACGGAAGCAGCAGGCTCCCGGATGGCGCACGTCAGCGGCGAATGGCAGCAGGCTAAGGGGAGTGAACTTAACGCCGGCGGCAACCTTAATCTTTCGGCCGGCCGGGACGTTACGTTCGCGGGCAGCCAGGCCAAGGCCGGCGGCAGCACCCGCGTGCAGGCCGGTAATGATATCAACATCCGGGCCGAGACGACCACCAACACCACGCACCTGGATGCTAACAGCCGTACTTCCTCGGTCAGCAACGACCGCCAGGAAGAGCGTCTGACATTAAGCACGCTCGGCGGCGACCAGGGCGTCACCCTGGTGGCGGGCAACCAACTGCTGGCGGAAGGCGCGCAGGTTGACAGCAAAGCGGGTCGCATAGGCGTCAGTGCACAGGACGTGACTATTAAAGACGCGCGCACCCGCACGCAGGACCAGGACAGCGAAAACAAACGCGAGGGCAAAACCAAAAGCCATCGCATCGAACAAACCGAGCGCGAAATCAGCACCGGCAGCACCTTCAGCGGACGCGAGGGCATCACGGTTATCGGGCGTGAGGGCGATGTCACGGTCACCGGCAGTACCCTGCACAGTGACCAGGGCGCCATCGCCTTGCAGGCGAAAAAGGATGTCACCCTCAATACGGCCACCGAGCGCGAGTCGCGCTACAGCGAGGAACGTTCCGAGAAAAAAGGCTTCCTGAACAAGAGCAGCAGCCATACCGTGACCGATGACCGAACCACGCGTGAGAACGGCTCGCTGCTGAGTGGCAACAGCGTCAGCATCAGCGCCGGCAATGACCTGACGGTCACCGGTTCTGCCATTGCCGCCGACCAGGATGTAAACCTGCAGGCCGGCCGTAATGTCGATATCGGTGCGGCCACCGAAACCGAGACGCATTACCTGCTGGAAGAGAAGAAAAAGAGCGGCCTGCTGGGCAGCGGCGGCATCGGGTTTACGATTGGCAAACAGTCGAGCAAACACGAAATCGACGAGAAAGCCACGACACAGAGCCAAAGCGTCAGTACCGTCGGCAGCAGCCAGGGCAGCGTCAATATTACGGCGGGCAACCAGCTGCACATCGGCGGCGCCGACCTGGTGGCGGGCAAGGATCTGAATCTTACCGGCGACAGCGTGACTATTGACCCCGGCTACGATCGGCGTACGCGCAAAGAAACATTCGAGCAGAAGCAGAGCGGCCTGAGCGTGGCATTGTCGGGCACCGTGGGCGGCGCGCTCAACACCGCCGTCAGCTCGGCGCAACAGGCACGAAAAGAAGGCGACGGACGCCTGAACGCGTTGCAAAATACCAAAGCCGCGCTGTCCGGCGTGCAGGCCGCACAGGCCTGGGAGCGGGATAATGCGCTAACCGCCTCGGCGGAGGCAAAAAACGCCGCCGCCGGTTTACAGCCGGGAGACGAAGGTGCGGCGCAGGGCGCCACCAACACGGTGGGCATCAGCGCCTCCTACGGCAGCCAGTCGTCGAAAAGCGAAACCCGCACCGACAGCCGCCAGTCGCAGGGCAGCACGCTCACCGCCGGGCAAAACCTGTCGATAACGGCGACCGGCAAGAATCACAATGCGCAAAGCGGCGATATCACCATCACCGGCAGCCAGTTGAAGGCGGGCAACGACCTGTCGCTCGATGCGGCGCGGGACATTACCCTGCAGTCGGCGCAGAACAGCGAAAGCACCGTCGGCAAGAACAGCAGCAAAGGCGGCAACGTCGGCGTCGGTATCGGCGCCGGTTCGGGCGGGTACGGCATCAGCGTCTCGGCCGGCGTCAATGCCGGCAAGGGGCATGAGAACGGCAACGGCCTGACGCATGCCGAAACCACCCTGGATGCAGGCAGCCATCTCAGCCTGACCAGCGGCCGCGATACCACACTTACCGGCGCGCAGGCGAGCGGCGAAAAGGTTACCGTCGACGTGGGCCGTGACCTGACACTGCAAAGCCAACAAGACAGCGACCGCTATGATGCCAAACAGCAAAACGCCAGCGCGGGCGGCAGCTTCACCTTCGGCTCGATGACCGGCTCAGCCAACGTAAGCGCCAGCAAGGACAAACTGCACAGTAACTTCGACTCGGTGAAAGAGCAGACCGGGCTGTTTGCGGGCAAGGGTGGGTATGACGTCACGGTCAAAGACCATACCCAGCTCGACGGCGCTGTGATTGCAAGCCAAGCTGATAAGGAGAAAAACCGCCTCGATACCGGCACATTGGGCTGGACGGACATCCACAACCAGGCGGATTACAGTGCGACGCACAGCGGCGGTTCATTCAGCACCGGCGGGCCGGTGGGCAAAGACCTGCTGACCAATATGGCCGGCGGCATGCTGTCAGGTGCCAACAACAGCGGGCACGCCGAGGGCACGACAAAAACCGGGGTCAGTGAGGGAACGCTGATAGTCCGTGACACCGACAAACAGCAGCAGGATGTGGCGCAGCTAAACCGGGATATCGAACATGCCAACGACGGCAGCATCAGCCCGATATTCAACAAGGAGAAGGAGCAGAACCGGCTCAAACAGGCGCAGTTGATTGGGGAGATTGGCGGCCAGGCGATGGATGTCATCCGCACGCAGGGCGATATCGCCGGGCTGAAGGCGCAGAAAGACCCGGCGGCGCTGGCGCAGGCCAGGGAGCAGCTTGAGAAGAGCGGTAAACCGACGAACGATGCGGCGGTGATGCAGCGGGCATACGACAACGCGATGCGGCAATACGGTACCGGCAGCGATCTGCAGAAGGCGGCGCAGGCGGTGACGGGAGCGCTGACGGCGCTGGCGGGCAATAACCTGGCGGGTGCGCTGGCGAGCGGTGCTTCGCCGTACCTGGCGACGGAAATTAAAAAGCGGGTCGGCGAAGACAACGTTGCGGCCAACGCGATGGCGCACGCGGTGCTGGGCGCGGTGACGGCGCAGCTGAACAACCAGTCGGCCGCGGCAGGGGGACTGGGTGCCGGCGGTGGTGAACTGGCGGCGCGCTACATTGCTGGCCAGCTGTTCCCGGGCAAGACGGCGGAGCAGCTGAGCGAAAGCGAGAGACAACAGGTGAGCACGCTCAGCCAGCTGGCTACAGGACTTGCTGGCGGGCTGGCGACTGGCGATACGGCGGGAGCGGTAACCGGCGGTCAGGCTGGCAAGAATGCGGTTGAGAATAACTATCTGAGTGCGACACAGATAGATGATTTTGCGGCAAGGGCTAAGGGCTGTGATGCGCGTGGTGACTGCGGTCAGATCGTGAAAGAAATGGAAGATTTGAGCCTGAAGCAGCAGCAGGAACTGATCGCTGTATGTTCTACAGACCCATCCGCTTGTAAGGAAAAATACGGTGATATCACTGCCAACGGGATGCTGGTACGTGAAGCGATAGATCGCGCATTAGGTGATGATGTGCCGTCAAAAATGAAGAATGATATGTCTTCATTGCTGGCACAACAGATCGAAGCGGAAGGAGTTGTATCCAGCACCGAATTTGCTCAACGGCTCCAGAGTATTTACGGCATCGACAAACAGCAGGCTGAACTGTTGGCCGGTGCCGCGTTGGGAGCGGTTACCAGCGGAATGAGTAAAGGCGGTAAACCAATCTCAGGCATTGAAGGTAAGAATATCGTTGTTGTGGACTCCGGTAAGAAAGGAGCTTGGAACAAGGCGATGAATAAGCCGGAGCCTAACACTGTTTATAAGGTCGATGGGAATAAGACTTATCATACAGATGAGTTAACCAGAACCACTAATGTCAGTGCATCACTAAGCCTATCTAAAAATGATAGAAATGGTTATCAGCAATGCAAAGCAGGTAAATGTGGCAATCTCGGTGACGAGGGTGGTCATTTAATCGCCAGTATCTTTCATGGCCCTGGTGAAAAGTTAAATCTGGTTCCGATGGATGGCAATCTTAACAAAGGTGCGTGGAAACAGATGGAGAATACGTGGACTAGAGCTTTGAAGGATGGTAAAAAAGTTGATGTTAATATCCAACCTATATATTCAGGTAATAATACTAGACCTGATAGGGTAATCGTAAAATACTCAATTGATGGCGGCAGACCTGTGAATGTTGACTTCAAAAACTCTCCGGGAGGGAAATGATGCAACATACTGATCTTGAACAAAAAATAGGTCAAATTTTATTTGATTGCGGTCCTCGTAATGCTCAAAAGATAATCGTAAGGGCCAAGGTTTTCTCTGATGACGATGGTGGCACATATGAGTTTGACTACCTTGATGAGAATGGTGATCTGGACTGGTTTGATCCTGATGGTAGGGCTGTCGCAGATTTAACGGATGCTTTGGTTGCTTATAAGCAATTTTTTGTAGAAAACAACTTAACAAATGGGAAAACTATCTGGTCTAAATGTGAAATAACCGTTGATATACCAGAAGAAAAAATAAGTATACGCTTCCAATACGATGACTAACAAAACTCCCAGCCTGTTGGCCCAGCTCATTGTTTTTATGTATTATTTTTTCTCCCCGAGCTTGCTGCTGCAATCGGGTGAAGAGAATGTAGCGGTGATTTCTCACATTTTCGCAACTCTAGTCCCAGACTCGATGGGCTAGTCCCCTGCGATAATCAACTGAGATATCAAGAGGCAAGTATCGGCGTGCCCCTACGGACTTACCCCGTATGGGAAGAAAATATTTAAAAATAAACAAAGACTTCTTTGCTGCCTTTTTGACCATGTCGTAGCACCCTGTGTAGATTCTAACCACGCAGAAGTGCACACCATGAAAATCAGCATATTGTTGACGTTGTTTCCTCTGCTGATGCCGGCATCGGTGCTTGCCGGCACGGTACAGTATACCGATTTGGGCCCGGTGATGGCGCAACTGAACAACCAGTCAGAATTGGCCGGTGGACTGGGTGCTAACGGCTGGGAATTGGCGGCGCACTACATTGCCGGCCAACTGTCCCCGGGCAAGAAGGCGGAACAGCCCAGTCGTCTAAGCTCCCTTGATGATAATCGCGAGTGGATTCATGAAGCCCTAAATAAAACCTGACGCAGTAAAAGTATCGACTGATAGCTGAACAACCGTAAATATCAAAAAGTACATGGACAGGCTCGTACTTACACAGGAGCCTGCTACACAACCAAGCTCCTACCAACTGGACTGACCCAGCCCCCGTTGCCCCATCGCAAATGCGGCCTTTCCTGGCTAGCCGGTGTCAAATAACGCATGCATGCATAAGGTGCATGATTTTGCATGTAAGGAAATGCACTTCTCGGACCCAGCAGCACCAGTACCGGCGCGGCCTGCGACCTCTCATGCATCTGCATGAAAAGCGATGCAGGAAGCGGGCAGGCGAGGCGGGGATAGCATTGCGCGCAAGACGATATTGTGAATATCATGCGATGCTGGACTGACCTGCCCCCTGGATTAGATACAACCTTCAGTTAGTAATGTCGGTTGGTTTTCCTTCATATTTCCTGTTTCGCCAGTCCGCTGCAAATTCAGCTGGCGTCTGGTAATCCAGCGATGAATG
>Ga0308171_1004330_pt1 | contig 11808 bp, 13 predicted proteins | sample PhyGR1_FD_202135 | JGI IMG/M metagenome (GOLD analysis project Ga0308171, IMG submission 202135) | Phyllosphere microbial communities from UC Gill Tract Community Farm, Albany, California, United States - DLSLSG.R1 | ecosystem: Host-associated > Plants > Phyllosphere > Unclassified | place: USA... | reverse complement strand
AGCCGGAGGTTTTCGATCGCCTCCCGAAGGGTGAATACGCCGCCGAAGACATAGGCGCCCAGATAGAAGGCCAAAGGAACCCACGAGGGCAGGGCGAGCAGTTTTTCGATGGCGAACCCGACAATCAACAAGGCGCCGCAGACAAGAGCGAAGATGAGTTCCGCGCCGCCGCCATGGGCGTGGGCAGGCTCTGCGCCATGTTTCGGTTGGCCCGACCCGTGGCCGTGATCGCGACGTTCGACCGACTCCGCAGGGGGCGCCGCCGGTCTGGCTCTCATTCCGAGAGCCCTGTCCAGCTCCTCGCGGAGCGCGGGTTCGCCTATGATCGTGCGATCGTACTCGACACGGACTGTTCCTCCAGCGCCGACTTCAGCTTCCAGGACGCCCGGGGCGGCCCTAAGTCGTGCGCCGATCGTCCGTGCCTGGCGCTCATATCGACTGTCGATCCGCCACACGGCGTGGCCGTATCGCTGGGAGATGTCGGCGCCGGCCGCTGCAGCGAGTTCGCGAATCCGGGCCATAGACAGGAGGTCGGGATCAAAGTGAATGCACAGCTGCGCGGCCGCTTCATCGCTCATTGCGACGACGTGGACGTCGTCGACGCCCTCTCTTCCACGGATATCAGAGAGCAATCGGGCGACACAGGCGTCGGCCACGTCGGGGACGTCCGGCAATAGCAGCGGAATGTCGAGTCGGAGCTTTTCAGTCATTCTCGATCTCTGGCTCAGCGTGACGTGAAGTTGCGTTGATCCAGATCACACCCATGCAGTCGGCGCCGTCAACGCATAGTCGCCGTTTCCACGGCGACTTGGGACGAATACCGATTCCAAGCGGCGCAGGGGCAGGGTCTGGCGCTCCTGTTCTCGTCGTTTCGATCGATCAGGACTGTTGCGGGGCGAAGCATGTTCGCCAATGATCGATCAGGCCGGACATCGACGGCGCCCACCAGGAAGAGCTTCATGGCCCAAGGTCATTCTCACGGCGCCGACGCCAGCAGCAAGCGCCTGATATGGGCGCTCGCCCTGACGTCCAGCTTCCTGATCGCCGAAGTCGTCGGGGCCGTGGTGTTCAAAAGTCTGGCCCTGCTGTCGGACGCGGCGCACATGTTCACCGATGTCGCTGCGCTGGCGATCGCGCTGGCGGCGATCAAGATAGGCGAGCGTCCGGCCGACGCTGTGCGGACCTTTGGCTATCGCCGGTTCGAAATCCTCGCCGCCGCCTTCAACGCCGTCCTGCTGTTCGTGGTGGCCGGCTACGTCCTCTATGAAGGCGTTCTGCGCCTGTTTTCGCCGGAACCCGTTGGCTCCGTCGGGATGCTTGTCGTCGCCTCCCTGGGCCTGGTCGTGAACCTCGTGTCGATGCGGCTTCTGGCCTCTGGGGCGAACGCCAGCCTGAACGTGAAAGGGGCCTATCTGGAGGTTTGGGCCGACATGCTGGGCTCCGTCGGGGTGATCGGCGGCGCCGTCCTCATCATGCTGACGGGCTGGACCTGGGTCGATCCGGTTGTCGCGATCGGCATCGGCCTTTGGGTGTTGCCGCGGACCTGGATGCTGTTGAAGAACACCACCCATATCCTCCTTGAAGGCGTGCCCAAGGGCCTGTCTCTGGAGGCGGTGCGCGCGACGATCGCGGCCGTGCCGGGTGTGGCTGAAGTCCACGACCTGCACCTATGGGGCGTCAGCAGCGATGATGTGAACGGCTCGGTCCATCTGGTCGTTGCCGAAGGCCAGGCCGCTGAACAGGTGCGTCGGGCGGTGCTGGCGCAGATGAACGACGTTCACGGCATCGACCACGCCACCGTTCAAATTGAAACCGGCGACGGCGACGGGGCTGGCGTCGGTCACGGGTCTGTCGCTCACCAATAGAGCTTCTCCCACCTGCCCGATGAGGGCCAGGCAACGCGGCGACTGTCCTTGTCGATACAGACCGGTAGAGACCTGACCGATACTCTGGGGCTTGACGGGGTTACAGCCCCGGGCCGGGGCGGGCCTTCCCCCCCCCCCCCCCCGAGTGAAGCCGCTGGTCCTCTCGGTCCGATACATTCGGAGATAACCAGCTAGGCCTTGGCCGAGCCCTGCCGTTTCGAACCGGAGGTACGCGCAAACCCGATTGCCAGCACGACGAGCGTTAGAAGCTGGACCCCGACGCCTTCCACGGTGGGGTAGAGGCCCAAAATCTCGATACGCGGCGCCCAGGTGATCGGGTGGACATCGAGCCAACCCGCTTCCTGAAGCGCCGCCACGCCTTTCCCGACAAGAACGACCGACAGGACGGCCATGAGGATTGAGCTCAGCGAGAAGAACCGACCGATCGGCAGATGTTTGCTGTAGGCGAGCAGCGCCCAGGCCGCGAACGCCAGGATCGCCACTGCGGTGAGCGCGCCGGCCAGCATGCCGACATGGCCGCCCTGGCTCCAGATCGCCGCATAGAAGAGGATCGTCTCGAAGACCTCCCGGTAGACCACGACGAAGGCCAACAGGAAGAGGAACCATGCCGATCGCTTCGAGAGCGCCTTGGAGAGCTTGGCGCGAATATAGGTCTGCCAGGCGTCGGCATGCGACTTGCCGTGCATCCAGATGCCGACGGAAACGAGCACGACCGCCGCCAGAAGCGAGCCAAACCCTTCAGTGAGCTCTCGGCTGGCCCCGCTGATGGAGATGAAGAAGGTCGCGGCCGCCCAGGTGGCGCCGCCGGCGACCAGAGCCGCCACCCATCCTCCGTGGACGTAACGCAACACCTCAGGCCGGTCGGCCTTCCTGAGGAAGGCGATCATCGCCACCACAATGAGCAGCGCCTCCAGTCCTTCGCGAAGCAGTATCGTGAAGGCGCCGATGAAGCTGGCGAGATTGTCCGCCTTCTGGGGCGCCAGGGCCCGCTCGGCGGTGTCGAACAGGGCGTTCAGACGAGCGATCCGGTCCGCGACCTCCGTCTCTGCCGCGCCCTTGCTGATCGACACGCGGAGATCGGTCATGGCCGTCTCGATGCGACGTAGAAGGGCGGTGTCTCGCGCGCCAAGCGCCGGCTCGACCGGCTCGACGCCGTCGAGATAGGCCGACAGCGCCAGGTCGGTCGCGGCCTTTCGGTCTCCCCGACGATAGGCGGCTTCACTCTCCGCCAGACGCGTCCGAGCCAGGGTGAGGGTCGATCCCTTGGGGCGAACCGCCGCCTCCGGGTGGCGGCGCAGATAGGCCGTCACCGCCCGCGCCTTCGTCTCGCCGATGCGGGCCGCCAACTCCGCCGGCGTCGCCTGCGTGACGGCAGCCAGATCCGGGTAGCCGGTGCGGATCGCCGGGTCGCTCTCCCAAAGACGCCGGCCTTCGACCGCTTCGGCGTCAGTGAAGGCGAAACGGCCGACGTAGAAGGCCAGAGCCCAGCGGTCCTCAGCCGGTAGATGGGAAAAGCTGGCCATCGCCGTGCCGTCGAGCCCCTGGTCGATCACCTGGTACAGGCCGAAGACGCTGCGTTGGCGGGCGCGCTCGACGTCTGCGAATGCAATAGGAGCAGGATCAAGTCCTTGCGCGCCCGCGCCGTCGGCGCGCCCTGTGGCGCCATGGCAGACAGCGCATTGCGCGTCATAGAGGGCGGCCCCCTTGGCCAGGTCGGGCGGGAATGACGGCGCCAGCGGACTTGGATAGGCCGCCAGAACCGCGGCGGCCAAGCTTTTGGCCTGGCCGGCGACGGTGCGCGGATCGCTCCTGTTCCGGATAGCGACTTGAAGAGCGAGAGCGTCCCGGACCAGATCGGCCTTGGTCTGCGTGGAGGGCAGGGCTTCCAGGCGGGTGAGGATCTGGCCGCTGAATTCGACCATCTCTCCGTATTCGGCGGGATTGGTCACCTGGCCGTTCTCTACCGCGCCGGCGTAGTCGACCGCCACGTAGTCGAGCAGCCGCCACGCGACCTGTGCCTCCGAGGCCGAGGCCGTCTGGGCCAGTGCGGGGGCGGTCAGGCCAAGGGTGAGCAGGAGGACGATCAGGCTGAGCAGAGGGCGCATCGGAAACCTAGTTGTGAGCCGTTCGCATTAGCATTCGAACGGCGCGTGTGTCGTGCATTATTGTGGGGCCGAATGATCGTGCAGGGCCTCAATCACCTTGCAAGCCGAGACCCGTCCGCCCGCGCATTCAGCGGTCATGCGCGAAAGCGCGCGCCGGAGGGCCTGCAACTGGGTGATCTTCTGCGTCACTTCGGCGAGATGACGTTCGGCTATGGTGTTGGCTTCGTCGCAGGCGCGGTCGGGATGATCGGAGAGATCCAGCAGGGACCGGATCGAATCCAGGTCGAAGCCAAGTTGGCGTGCATGCCGGATGAAGGTCAGCCTTTGTTCGGCGTCATCGTCATACATCCGGCGGTCGCTGGCGGTTCGGGGCGGCGCCGGCACCAATCCGATCTGCTCGTAGAATCTGATCGTCGGAATTTTTATGCCGGTGGCGGCGGCGAGTTTGCCGATGCTGCGAGGTCCGGACGAAGTGGGCGAGGGGCGTGTCATCGCTCAAACATGGGTCGAAGTCCTGGAGACTGGGGCGGAAAGACGGGCATGAGGCGCGCTCGGATACTACCGGCCGAGAATCAACAGGACGATGGCGATGACCATGGCGGCAAGCGTCGAGGCGCCGGTAAGCGCCATGCCGAAAGCGCGTGCGGCGGCGCCCTTGGCGTAGCCGATCGCGAACATTACACGACCGAGGAGATAAAGCGTCACCAGAGCGGGGATCAGGATCAACTCCTCGCCTCGCAAAACAACGGCGAGGATCAGATGTGCGCCGACGGCCAGGACGGTCTGCTCAAGGGAATTCTGCAACACGGCCGCAGGCACGGCGAGCCGAGCGCTGGGCGGGCCGTAGGCGGCTCCTGGTCGGTCCTCATCCGACCGATACCGAATGCTGGCGACAAGCCGCAGGCAGCCGGCGAGCCACACGAGCACCGGCAACTCCCACTTGAGGGCGTAGGCCAGGCGATCGGCCGTCGCCATGTCGGTCTCGACGCCGAATGGCGCGGGAGGAATCCACAGCCAGGTAGCCGTCAGGCTGCTTGCGGTCACGCCTATGGCCAGGGCGGAGCGAACGGCTATGGACTTTTTTTCGGGGGGCCCCGTCATCGAACGGTGGGTTCGATCGTGGGGGACGACGTCCCGGGTTCGGCCCCGCTTCGCGAAGCCAACAGAAGCAAGCCGATGCCGCAGACGATCGCTGCATCGGCAAGGTTGAAAGTGGGCCAGTGCGCATCGCCCCAGTGAAGATCTATGAAATCGGTCACGTGCCCGAAACGCAGGCGATCCAGCAGGTTCCCGAGCGCGCCGCCGACCATAAGGCTCAGGCCGGCGGCAAGAAGAGGTCTGCGTGTTCGCCAGGCCCAGATCGACAGCACGGCGATGATCAGCAGCGAGACGATGCTCAAAACCCAGCGCCCCATGTCCCCGGAGCCGGCGAAAAGGCCAAAGGTGACCCCTGGGTTGAACCCGAGGCGAAGCGCGATGAAGGATGTCAGATTGACCACGTCCTCAAGGTTCCCGCGGGCCATGGCCTTGGTGGCCTGGTCCACAACAATGACCGTCACGGCGAGGCCGATAGCCATCGCGCGGACGTTCAGCACCCTGGCGCCTCGGCGCTCCGTGAACACCATGATCGTGCGTTCTCCTGTTGATGCGACGATCTATGCATCCTCTAGCTACTGGAGGATCAAGCCCCTTCCGCAGGGGCAGGGCAAACGCTTTTCTCAATCCGGGGCTGGCTGAAGGAAAGGTGCGTTTGAGGCTGATGTGGTGGCTTTGGCGTTGGGATCTGACCAGGCAATGCCGGCGGCTGCGCGTCGTGGGATCCGGTGGGGCCTTGCGGCCGGTTTCGTCGCTTGGGCTCGTCGGTCTGGACGAGCGGCCGGTCGGATCTCAAGATCGTCGCATGGGCAGTCCGGCAAGACCGTGTTTCAATGACGGCTCCAATGTTTACCGCTGCCTGCCAATGCGCGCTGTTTTCCGAAACTAGTCAACGTGGGCGGCCGTGCCCGGAACAGGAGGGCGTCCATGAAGACATCGAACGCTGAGCATGACCGTCAGAGACGAACGCTGATGATCGTGCTGATCCTGAACGGTCTGTTGTTCGTCGGGCTCGGGCTCGGCGGATTGCTGGCCAACTCCAGCGCCTTGCTCGCCAATGCGCTGGATAACGCCTCCGACAGCCTTGTCTATTTGATCAGCTTTCTGGCGGTTGGCCGCGCTCTCGCCTGGAAGCTGCGCGCCGCGAGAACCTCGGGTGTGCTGTTGCTGATCTTCGCCGCAGGCGTTCTGATCGACGCCGGCCGCCGATGGTGGCTGGGAACGGAGCCTATTGGCTGGACCATGATCGGTTTGGCCGTCGTCGCAGCGGTGGTCAACCTGATCTGCCTAAAGCTACTGCGCGGCTTGAAGGGCGACGATGTAAACCTGCGCGCCGCCGAGACCTTCAGCTTCAACGATTTCGCCTCAAACGGGGGCATCCTCGTCGCCGGCGCCCTGGTCCTGTGGTTGAAGCAGTCCTGGCCTGACCTGGTGGTCGGCGTCATCGTCGCCGGAATCGCCGCGAAGGGCGGTCTCGAGATTCTCGAAGGCGCCCGAAAGATCAACATACAAAGGGCCTCTGACGGAGCGTCCCGGGGCGGCTAGCGTCAAGAGGCAATCCATGGGCGGAGAGTGAGCCGATCCAGTCAGCCGGCCCATCATTTGCGGCGCAATTCAAGGATTGGGGAGGGCGGGTTTCGGTCGACTTCCCATGAGGAGGCGGATAGCGACCGAGGAGTTCGCGATGCGATCGATCCCCAAACCCGACCTTGAACACGCCCGCGCCCTTGCTGCAGGCGCCGGCCTCCCGGCCATCGAGTTGATGGATGAGCGAACCTTGTTGGCCTTGATGCTCAAGCGGGCTTCGCTTCCGACCAACCCTCATCGTCTCGCCGGGGATCTCCTGGATCGCTTCGGCGCCCTGGCCGCGGTTGTCGCAGCGGACGCGTCAGAGCTGGCCCGAACGCCCGGCCTGGACGTCGCCGCCGTCGCGGACCTCTCAAGCTGCTGCGACAGGTTTGCGTTCATTTGATTAGATCCGATGTCTGCGCGCGGCCTTCGATCTCGTCCTGGACGGCCTTGCTGGCCTATGTCCGGGGGGCGCTGGCCCACGAGCCCCGGGAGCAGTTTCGCGTGCTCTACCTCGACAAGCGCAACATCCTGATGCGCGAGGAGCATCGGGCGGACGGCACCGTGGATCATGCCCCTGTCTACGTCCGGGAAGTGGTGCGGCGTGCGCTGGAGTTGTCCGCCTCGGCCATGATCCTCGTCCATAATCATCCCTCGGGCGATCCGACACCCTCGCGCGCGGACATCGAGATGACCCGCCGGGTCATCGAGGCCGCCCGGGTTTTCGACATCCAGGTCCATGATCATGTCGTGGTCGGCCGGGAGGGCGAACAGAGCTTTCGCGCCCTCGGTCTCATCTGAGGCCCCGCGTCATGTCGCTCCGGCTCATCGTCGCCGCCCTGGGCGGGGACATCCATTCCGGCGGGCGAAGCGCCAATGTGCCGGCCCCGGGCCACAGCCGCGCCGACCGGTCCGTCTCCCTTCTCCTCGACGGCGACCGGGTCGTGATCCACGGCTTCGGAGCGGCGGACTGGCGTGCGGTCCGTGAGCATCTGCAGGGGCTCGGCTTCATTGATCCCTGGGGGCGTCTGAATAGCCAGGGCGTCCAGCCACGCTTGCGAGGCGGCGATCCTGCCTTCCCTTGCGCCCGTCATCCGAGCGATGGTGGAAGACGCTATCCCTCGCTCCAACGCCGCCAGCGTAGCTGCTGCAGCCGCCATCGGAAGGGACCGCATCCGCCCGAGCTGGCGGCTCGTGTGGCCGCCTTGGTCCCAAACGGACGCCTCTCGCCTATCTCGATGTCCGAGGACATAGAGACGGCCGAAGGGTTCGCAGAGGCGTTGGCCCCTACGATCCGCGATTTTCTGTCGGAGCTGCACTAGCGATTGCCAGAGCTCTGGTCGCTCGGCGGGATCTGATTCTGATCAAGTCGGGCTGCTTCAGTGAACGCTGCACCCCCTAGGGATCAGCTTGCCCTGCGCCGATGTGGCGACGTCCGGCTCGAACCATGTCAGAGCTACATTCTCAACAGGTCTCATCTGGAGCTGCCATGTCCGACCCACTCCGCGACCTGATTGAGCGAGAGCGTGAACTCAGCCGGCTCATGAATCCGCTAACTGAAGTGGGCGCCAACCTGGGCGCCTATGAACGTTCAATCGTTCGGGCCGCCGCCGAACTGGACGTGATGAGCCTGATGAGGGATCGGGCGGATATTGAGGCGCGCGCGGCGGGCTTCCTGTCTCCCGACCAGCACCGCAACCTCGCTCTCGACCTTTTCCAGCGGATGCCGACAGGCTCTGAGCTCTTGATGCAGGAGATGCAGCGAGCCGATGCTCTCGCCCGGGAAGCCGCGGGCCTCCACGGCAGGAGCATCAGTGAGCTCGCCGTGGAAGCTGCGAGCCTCCATCAGCGCTGGGAAGAAGCTTTCCGGCTACCATCGGCAATGGAGACCGCGCGGCTCTATCAGGAACAGGTCGACGCCCTGCAGGGCCAATCGATGTTGTTCCATGACAAGCCGGGGCAAATCATGGCGGCCATGACGTCCATGACCAGGCCCTGGCTCAACGACGCCATGCTCGATCACTCCGTGCTCGGCATGATGGAGATGCAGACCATCGGCGCAGTGCTGCGTCACTCGGATCCGTTCGGTGCGGATATAGGCGACCTGCTCAGGCCGGCTTTAGGCGACTGGCGTGAGGTGGTCATGCCTACGGTGGATGTCCTGATGGATCCCGTGGCGCGTACTGCTCTCTACTATGACAAAGGCTACAGTCCTGACCTGACCGCTTTTCCACGCGGCGCCTTCGTCGAGGGCATGCATCATGCGGGTCTGGACCTGGACTCGTCCGAAGATCTTGATGACGACGAGGCCGATGCGGACGAAACGTTGGAAGCTTCGTTTGCAAGAAATCGATCGGCGTTTGACCAGCTGCAACGCTTTGAGGTGGCGTTGCGCCGTTTCATCGACGAGCGGATGACCGAGGCCTTCGGTCCCGACTGGTGCATCACCCAGGCGCCGGAAGGCACAAGCGACAATTGGCGTCAGAAGCAGGCGACGGACGCCAAGGCGACCGGAGCGATCAAGCCTCTGATCGAGTTCGCGGACTTCACGGATTACCGAGCGATCATTGAGAAGAAGCAGAACTGGAAAACCGTCTTCGCTCCGGTCTTCAACAGGTCCACAGATATTCAGGAATCCTTTCAGCGGCTTTATCCGGTGAGAATCGCCACCATGCATGCGCGAATGATTACCCAGGACGACGAGATGTTGCTCACCGTAGAAACGCGTCGGATTCTACGAGCCATCCGTAAGGCGTGACAGGCCGGTTCAGTCCGAACGGCGGAACTCGTTGCGACGAAGCAATGTTCGAAGCGGGCTGCCGGTCATGCGGCTCAGCTTGATGTGCGGTGGCGGTTTGTTGATCCTGATCGAGCGTCGTTTCCGAAGTTGCTGGGAATGGTGTTCTTGAAATGTTCCCGTTTCGGTTCTAGGTTGATCAGAGCCGTAGCGGTCCTGCAGCTTGGCTGGACAATGGAGGGCGGTTGATCGATTGAAGGAGCATGCCTGGAAACGTTCCTCAGCCGACGCCGATCATTCACATGACCCACATCGGCAACCTTGACGAGATTCTCGCAAAGGGCGCCTTGAGTTCTACCGCACGCCTGCAGGCTGCTGACGCGCGGTATAACAATATCGCCTACAGCTCGATCCAGGCGCAGCGTGCAGCGCGGCAGGTCCCGTGCGGTCCTGGCGGCTGTCTGCACGATTACGTGCCCTTCTATTTCACGACGCGCAGCCCGATGCTCTACACCATCCATCGTGGCAACGTGCCGTGCGAGGGAGGGCAGGGCGCGCTGGTGCACCTGGTGTCGACCGCCCAGAAGGTCGTGGAAGCCGGCCTGGGCTTCGCGTTTACCGACGGTCACGGAATCATGACCTACTCCAGCTTCTTTGACGATCTGGGGCGGCTGGGGGAGGTCGACTGGGATGTGGTCGGCAGTCGACAATGGGCTGATACGCTGGAGGACGGCGACCGCAAACGCCGCAAGCAGGCCGAGTTTCTCGTGCGGGACGCATTCCCGGTTACGCTTCTCAGCGGCTTGGCGGTGCAGTCCGCGGCTCGCAAAGCCGAAGTCGAGGCTCTTCTGGAGCGCCGAGGCGTTAGAATGAAAGTGGTGGAAAAATCCGCCTGGTACTACTAGGGAGCCGACGATGATCACCTTCTCGAAAGGCGACCTGCTCCAGTCCGGCGCCGAGGCCGTCATTAATACGGTCAACTGCGTCGGGGTGATGGGCAAGGGTATCGCCCTGCAGTTCAAGCAGGCCTTCCCCCGCAACTATGATGCGTACCGGCGCGCCTGCGACGCGGGCGAAGTACGTCTGGGCGAGATGTTCGTCTTCGATACCGGAAGCATGATCAATCCGCGCTGGATCATCAACTTTCCGACCAAGGGTCACTGGAAGGCGAAATCCCGCCTGTCCGACATCGAGACCGGCCTTGAGGATCTGAAGCGAGTGATCCTCGAGAATGGAATTCGCTCGATCGCCGTGCCGCCGCTCGGATGCGGCAATGGCGGTCTGGACTGGGCTGAGGTTGAGCCTGTGATCCGCCGCGCCCTGGGCGACCTCAATGAAGTGGATGTTCGGCTCTTCGCTCCTGGAGCAGCGCCGAAAGTCGATGAGATGAGAGTGGGTACGACCCGCCCCAACATGAGCCGTGGACGAGCGCTCGTGCTGACGCTTCTGGGTCTCTATGGGGCAGCGGGTTACCGCCATAGCCTCCTTGAGGTGCAGAAGCTGACCTACTTCCTGCAAGCGGCGGGCGAGGATCTCAAGCTGGGCTTCCAGAAGTACCAGTACGGCCCCTACGCCGAGAATCTCAATCACGTGCTTCAGCGGATCGAGGGGCACTTCATTCGAGGGTACGGCGATCGCAGCCAAGCGGCGGAGATCGCTGTACTGGAAGGCGGCCGTAGGGAAGCCGAGGCCTACCTCGCCGGCGATGAAGCCGCCCGGGATCGTCTCGACCGCGTGGCCGAGCTCATCGCGGGTTTCGAGACCCCCTACGGTCTCGAACTCCTGTCTACCGTCCACTGGGTCCTGGTTCATGACGCCGAAGCGTCCGGCGACCCGGATCGCGTGGTTCAGGCTGTGCACGCCTGGAATTCTCGGAAGGCCGCTGTGATGCGAGAGCCTCACATCCGCACGGCGCTCGATCATCTCCAGCGGAATGGTTGGGCGAACCGGGCGCACGCCGCCTGAGCCAGGACGGGACTCCGATCCGTGGCAGCGGATCGGAGTCGGTTCGTCAAATAGCGGGCGCAACGGGTCGTCTGCTTTAGCTCGAACCTAGTTCTTCGATGACGGCGCCGGATTTTGTCTTCGTCGCCACAGTTGGCGACGGTCTGCCGACGTGGCGAAGCCTCGGCCTCGGGGGCGCGTATGCTGGCGCTAAGCGGTCCTGATGGCGATCGCGGACAGGTCGTTGGCCGCATCGATTGGCACGCCCGAAGCCTTCCGCTCAGAGTAGCGGTCGACCAACTGACCGGCGTGGACGCGGGTCAGGACGGTGAAGCGCACCAGCTCCTCCATCACTGACGTGCCCCTGAGAATTTCCTCCACGTGGAGCTAGAGTCCGGCCCTTGAAAGGACGGACGGAATGAAACGAGCGAGATTCACGGAAGAGCAGATCATCGGGATCCTGCGGGAGAAC
>Ga0308171_1004329_pt1 | contig 11815 bp, 8 predicted proteins | sample PhyGR1_FD_202135 | JGI IMG/M metagenome (GOLD analysis project Ga0308171, IMG submission 202135) | Phyllosphere microbial communities from UC Gill Tract Community Farm, Albany, California, United States - DLSLSG.R1 | ecosystem: Host-associated > Plants > Phyllosphere > Unclassified | place: USA... | reverse complement strand
TCGGGCCGCACCCAGCCGCCCTCGACCGCGCGTTCGGCCAGGCCGCTCGCCACGTCGAGCCGGGCGAGCGCGTCCGCCGTCGCGGCGATGGCTTCGCGCGAGGCCAGCGCGGCGGCGGTCAGCTCCTCCAGATGCGCGGCCTCGGCGGCCAGCGCATGGGCACCGGCCTGTGCGACCTTGCTGGCGACTTCGTGCAGTTCGGGCGTGTTGAAGCGGACCACGCCCGCCAGCGTCTGGCGATGGGTGAAGCCCGAATCCGGCTTCATCAGTGCATCGGCCGACCGCGCGGGCACCTCGACATGATAACCGAGCACGCCGTTATGGCGGATCTTGAGCGCCGCGATGCCGGTCTTCTGGCGGAACTCCGCCTCCAGCGCGGCGATGGCGCGCCGTCCGCCCGCACCCGCATCGCGCAGATCGTCGAGCGCGACGTCATAACCCGCCGCGATATAGCCCCCTTCGCTGGCCTCGATGGGGGGCGAGGGGACCAGCGCGCGGCGTAGCAGGTCGATCAGTTCGCCATGCCCGCGCAGGCGCGGCGTCGTCTCGCGCAACAGGGGAGGGCCGTCGCTCAACTGTTCGGACAACGCCCAGGCCCCGTCGAGCCCGTCGCGCAACTGCCCCAGATCGCGCGGAGAGCCGCGCCCCGCCGCGATCCGCCCGATCGCACGGCCGATATCGGGCAGCGCCCGCAGCGCCGCGCGCAGCCGCTCGCGAAGCGCGGCATCGTCATGGAAATGCTGCACGAGGTCGAGCCGGGCCTCGATCGCGTCGCGGTCCATCAACGGCGCGCCGATATCCCCGGCCAGCGCGCGGGCGCCTGCGCCCGTCACCGTCCGGTCCACCGCGTCGAGCAGCGACCCCTTGCGCTGGCCGTTCGCGGTCTGGGTCAGCTCCAGGCTCTCGCGCGTCGCCGCATCGATCGCCATCGCCCCGGCCGCCTGCATCAATATGGGCGGGCGCAGGAAGGGCAGCGCGCCCTTGGCGGTGTGGTCGAGATAGGCGACCAGCCCGCCCGCCGCCGACAGTCCCGCGCGGCTGAACTGCCCGAACCCGTCCAGCGTGGCGACGCCGTAGAGCCGCTTGAGCCGATCCTCGCCCTGGCCGCTGTCGAACGTGGCGGAAGGGCGCAGCGTGGTGGCCGCTTCGGCATGAGCAGCATTCTCGGCCGCGACCACCTCGGCGGCGGCCAGGCGGGCGAGTTCGGCCCCCAGCGCATCGGCCTTCACGTCGATCACCACGAAACGCCCGGTCGAGATGTCGGCGGCGGCCAGCGCCACCGCGCCGCCCGCCTCGCCGATCGCGACGCACCAATTGTCACACTTGGCGTCGAGCAGCGCTTCCTCGGTCAGCGTCCCCGCCGTGACGACGCGCACGATGCCGCGCGCGACCAGCGCCTTGGACCCGCCGCGCGCCTTGGCCTCGGCGGGGGTCTCGGTCTGCTCGGCGATGGCGACGCGGTGCCCGGCCTTGATCAGCCGTTGCAGATAGGCGGTCGCGGCATGGACCGGCACGCCGCACATTGGAATCTTCTCGCCGCCATGCTCCCCGCGCGACGTCAGCGCGATGTCGAGCACGCCCGAGGCGATCCGCGCATCGTCGAAGAACAGCTCGAAAAAATCGCCCATGCGATAGAAGAGCAGGCAATCCTCGGCCTCGGCCTTCAGCGTCAGATACTGGGCCATCATCGGGGTGGGGGTGGTCATTGGGGGCGAGAATCCAGATTGCGTGCACCATGGCGGATGCCGACGATCGATACGATGTCGCCGTTCACGTCATAGCTGAGAATGTAAGGGGGAACCGTCACCAGCTCGCGGGTGCCATCCGCAGCGGGACGGCCACGGCGAGGAAAGTCTCGCAGGCTTTCGCCAAGATCCACGAGTCGCTGCGCGATTCGAGCGGCGGCCTCGGGATCAAAGGCTTCCAGATAGGCGACGATGAGATCGAGCTGGTCGAGGGCCTCGTTCAGCCAGACGACTTGAGCCATTCGCGAAACGATTTGCGGTTCGGGGTTCCCCAGGTGCGAAGCCAGGCGGAAACGGTGGCGTGGTCATGATAGCGCCCGGCGGCGTAATCCGCCCGAGCGCGTTCCAGCGACAGCGCTTCCGCCGCCTCGTCACGCTGCTCGAAAATGCCCGGCTCATGCTCCATGGATCAACGTATAAGGCTGATGCCCGGACTTGCCTAGGGCGGCAAAAGGGCTGCGTGACAGGGTTGTCAGCCGTGTCCGAAACCTTCAAGAGCCGTAGCGTCCTTAGTATCCACAGCATCGAAGGCCGCGCGCATGACCGACGAACCCACCGATCAGTTCTCCGAGCGCGAGGCCCTGCTGTTCCATTCCGAGGGGCGGCCCGGCAAGATCGAGATCATCGCGTCCAAGCCGATGGCGACGCAGCGCGACCTGGCGCTGGCCTATTCGCCCGGCGTCGCGGTGCCGGTGCTGGCCATCGCCGACGATCCCGCCACGGCGTACGACTATACCGCCAAGGGCAATCTGGTCGCGGTCATCTCCAACGGCACCGCGATCCTGGGCCTTGGTAATCTCGGCGCGCTCGCCTCCAAGCCGGTGATGGAGGGCAAGGCGGTGCTCTTCAAGCGCTTCGCCGATGTCGACTCGATCGATATCGAGCTGAAGACCGAGGATGTCGACCGGATCATCGACGCGATCGAGCTGATGGAGCCGAGCTTCGGCGGCATCAACCTGGAAGACATCAAGGCCCCCGAATGCTTCATCATCGAGCAGACGCTGCGCGAGCGGATGAACATCCCGGTCTTCCATGACGACCAGCACGGCACCGCGATCATCTGCGCGGCGGGTCTCATCAACGCCTGCCTGCTGACCAAGCGGCGGCTGGACGAGATCAAGGTCGTCGTCAACGGCGCGGGCGCGGCGGCGATCGCCTGTACCGAGCTGATGAAGGCGATGGGCGTCCGGCATGACAATGTCATCATGTGCGACCGCACCGGCGTCATCTATCAGGGCCGCGACGACATCAACCAGTGGCAGTCGGCGCACGCCGCCGTCACCGACCGCCGCACCCTGACCGAGGCGCTGCACGGCGCGGACGTGTTCCTGGGGCTTTCGGCGGCGGGCGCGCTCAAGCCCGAGATGGTCAAGGACATGGCGCCCTCGCCGATCATCTTCGCGATGGCGAACCCGGAACCGGAAATCCGCCCCGAACTCGCCAAGGCGGCACGCCCCGACGCCATCGTCGCGACCGGGCGGTCGGACTATCCGAACCAGGTCAACAACGTCATCGGCTTCCCCTTCATCTTCCGCGGCGCGCTCGACGTGCGCGCGACCGGCATCAATGACGAGATGAAGATCGCCGCCGCCAACGCCATCGCCGAACTGGCGCGGCAGCGCGTGCCCGAAGAGGTCGCGCTGGCTTATGGCACGCAGCACAGCTTCGGCCCCGAATATATCATCCCCGCACCGTTCGATCCGCGCCTGATGGAGTTGGTGCCCTCGGCGGTGGCCAAGGCGGCGATGGATTCGGGCGTCGCGACGCGGCCGATCCTCGACATGGACGCCTATCGCCAGAAGCTGCGCGCGCGTCTCAACCCGACCACCTCGGTCCTGACTTTGGCCTATGAAGGCGCCAAGGCGCATCCGAAGCGCGTGCTGTTCGCCGAGGGTGAAGAGGAAGTCGTGCTGCGCGCCGCCATCGCGTTCAAGGAAGGTGGCTACGGCATTCCGGTGCTGGTCGGGCGCGACGACGTCTATGACCGTCTGGCCGCGCTGGGCGTCACCAACCCCAAGGAATATGAAGTCCATAACAGCCGCACCTCGGAGATGGTGCCGCAGATGGTCGACTTCCTCTATGAGCGGCTCCAGCGGCGCGGTTACCTGAAGCGCGATGCCGAGCGGTTGATCAACCAGGACCGCAACATCTTCGGCTCGGTGATGCTGCAACTGGGCATGGCGGATGCGATGATCACCGGCATCACCCGCACCTATGCGCAGAGCTTCCGCGAGATCCGCCGTGTCATCGATCCGGTCGACGGCAAGGTGCCGTTCGGCATCCACCTGCTCGTCGGGCAGAGCCACACCGTCTTCATCGCCGACACCACGGTCAACGAACGCCCCTCCGCCGAGGAACTGGCCGACATCGCCGAGCGCACCGCGGCGGTGGCGCGCCGCATGGGGCATGAGCCGCGCGTGGCCTTCCTGTCCTATTCGACCTTCGGCAATCCCGAGGGCCAGTGGATCGACAATATTCGCGACGGCGTGGCGGAGCTCGACAAGCGGCAGGTCGGCTTCGAATATGAAGGCGACATGGCCCCCGACGTCGCGCTGAACCCCAAGCAGATGGCGAACTTCCCCTTCTCGCGCCTGTCGGGTCCGGCGAACGTCCTCATCATGCCGGGTCTCCAGTCGGCCAATATCTCCGCCAAGCTGCTGCGCGAACTGGGCGGCGACAGCATGATCGGCCCGATGCTGATCGGCATGGAAAAGCCGGTGCAAATCGCGCCGATGACCTCGACCGCGGGTGACCTGGTCACGCTGGCGGTGCTGGCGGCGGGCGGCATCGCGCGCTGATCTTCGGAGATCGGTAGGAAAGGGGGGCCGGGCAACGCGGGTTGTCCGGCCCCCCTTTTTTTCCTCCCCTGCAAGGGGAGGTGGCAGGGCGAAGCCCTGACGGAGGGGTGTCCCGCTGTGCGAGGTTCCGCCATCCTCGCAAGTGGTGACACCCCTCCACCAGCTTCGCTGGTCCCCCTCCCCTTGCAGGGGAGGAAAAGTACGTGACCGCAAAGCCACAACGGCAGGCCGTCACAAACCGGTCATTACGCTGTCGCCATGATGTCACGCGCCGGTCCCATGCGCCCGCCTCATTGGGTTAACGAGCCATTTGGGGGCGAAACATCATGGTGAAGTATCTGGTCGGTGTCGCGACGGTCGCGCTGATCGCACCCGGCGTCGCGGCGCAGGGGTTGCCCGCGCAGGCCGCTGTTACCGGCACGGCGAGCGACCCGGTGGTCGCCGACCCCAACACGACCGATACCGATCAGTCGGGCAATTCGGGTGACGTCGTCGTGCTGGGCTTCGGCCAGAGCCGCCAGGTCCAGACCGTCACCGCCGCCGATCTCGACCGGCTGACCCCCGGCACGTCGCCGCTCAAGGCGATCTCCAAGCTGCCGGGCGTGAACTTCCAGTCGGCCGATCCCTTCGGCGCCTATGAATGGTCGACCAAGATCTCGCTGCGTGGGTTCAACCAGAACCAGCTCGGCTTCACCCTCGATGGCGTGCCGCTGGGCGATATGAGCTATGGCCCGACCAACGGCCTGCATATCAGCCGCGCGATCATCTCGGAGAATATCGCCTCGACCAGCGTCGCGCAGGGCGCGGGCGCGCTGGGCACCGCCTCGACCAGCAATTTGGGCGGTACCATCCAGTTCACCAGCCGTACCCCGTCGGACACGGCCGGGATCGCCGCGTCGGGCACCTATGGCAGCAACGATACCGCGCGCGCCTTCATCCGTGTCGACAGCGGCGACCTGGGCGGCGGGCTGAAGGGCTATCTGAGCTATGCCTATCTGACCACTGACAAGTGGAAGGGCTATGGCAGCCAGCGTCAGCATCAGGCCAATGCCAAGATCGTCAAGGATTTCGGCGATCGCGGCTCGATCACCGGCTTCTTCAACTTCTCCGACCGTCGCGAGAACGACTATCAGGACCTGAGCCTCGATATCATCAAGCGTCGCGGCTATTTCAACGACAATATCAGCAACAACTATCCGCTGGCGATCCTCTATGCCAAGCAGGCGACCAACGGCGCGGCGGCGGCGGCCTATCAGAAGGCGAACGGTTCGCTGAACGGCTTTTCCGCGCCCTATGCCGGGGTCGGGATCGGCCTGCCGAGCGGCATCACGCTGGACGACGGCTATTATGACGCGGCGGGTCTGCGCCGCGACTATCTGGGCGGCGTGACCTTCGACGCCAAGCTGACCGACAGCCTGTCGCTGACCTCGACCAGCTATTATCATCATAACAAGGGGCAGGGATCGTGGATCACGCCCTACAGCCCGACCACGCTGGGCGCGCCCAATGCCGATGGCACGCCGATCACCAACCCCGCGCCGCTGTCCTTCCGCACGACCCAGTACAGCCTCGACCGCGCGGGGACCATCGCCAAGCTGGCGCTGACCACCGGCGCCAACACGCTGGCGCTGACCGGCTGGTATGAGAGCAACACGCTGCATCAGGCGCGTCGCCTCTATGGCATGACCGATACCGCGACGCCGAACCGCAACGCGCTGGACTATCAGAGCAATCCGATGTCGACCGCGTGGAACGGCAAATACGACACCGAGACGCTGCAATATTCGGTCGGCGACACGCTCGACATCGGCCAGCTGACCATCAATGGCGGCTGGAAGGGGATGCGCGTGCGCAACCAGGCCAATGTGCTGGCGGGCACGCTGGCGCGCGGCCGGATCAAGAGCCAGGACTGGTTCCTGCCGCAGATCGGCGCGGTGCTGCACCTGGGCAACCAGGCGGAGGTCTTCGCCAGCTATACCGAGAATATGCGCGCCTTCGTCGCCGCCGCGACCGCGCCGCCCTTCTCGATCAGCCAGGCGGCGTTCAATGCGGTCGCCAACACGGTGCGCCCCGAAAAGTCCAAGACGGCCGAGGGTGGCCTCCGTTATCGCACCGGCGGGCTGCAATTGTCGGCGGTCGGTTACTATATCGACTTCTCCGACCGCCTGCTGACCTATTCGGTCGGCACCGCGATCCAGGGCATTCCGCCGACGCTGAACAATGTCGGCGGCGTCGAAAGCTATGGCGCGGAGGTTTCGGCCTTCTACCGCCTGACCCCGGCCTTCTCGGCGCTGGCCAGCTATTCGTACAATCATGCGACCTATCAACAGACGGTGCGCGACGGTTCGGGCAACCTGCTGGCGGAGAAGGGGCGCTATGTCGTCGATACGCCGCAAAACATGGTCAAGGGCGAGCTGGTCTATGACGACAGCCGGTTCTTCGGCCGGGTCGGCGCGGATTATATGTCGAAGCGCTACTTCACCTATCTGAACGACCAGTCGGTGGCGGGTCGCGTGCTGGTCGACGCTAGCATCGGCTATCGCTTCCCGGCGGCCTGGGGCGGCTTCTCGATCGAGGGCAGCGTGACCAACCTGACCGACAAGCGCTATATCTCGACCATCGGCACCAACGGCTTCACCGCCAGCGGCGACAACCAGACGCTGCTCGCCGGGGCGCCACGCCAGTGGTTCGTGACGCTGAAGAAGGGGTTCTGATAGAACCCCGCCCTAGCATCTAGCCGCTCCCCTCCCGCAGGCGGGAGGGGATGGGGGAGGGCATGGAGTCTCACCGAGACCATAGCCTGTGGCCTTGCCCTCCCCAAACCCAGTTTCAGGTAAACGATGCCCCGCATCGTTTAGGTCATGCCGGGGGCATGACCGACCTGAAACTCGTCTGCGGGAGGGGCCTTTACACCGCCCAGGCCCCGATATCCGCCTGCTCCCCGATCAGCGCCAGGCCATGCGCGATCGAGGTGAGTTCGCCGCCGGTCGCGATCTTGCCCTCGCCGAAGCGCATCTCGAACATCCGCCGGATCGCGGGCATCAGCGAGGTGCCGCCGGTCAGGAACACCTGGTCGATCCGCTCGGGCCCGGTCGCCGCCGCCGTCATCGCCCGGTCGACCGCCTGCTCGATCCGCGCCAGATCGGGGGCGATCCAGCTTTCGAAATCCTTCCGGCTCACACCCGCCTCGATCGACAGGCCGCCGCCCTCGAACCGGAACCGCGCCTCCTCCGCCGCCGACAGGTCGCGCTTCACCCGGCCGACCGCATCGTAGAGCCGGTATCCCTGCTCCTCCTCGATGATCGCGATCATCCGCCCGATCGCGTCCGGGTCGAGCGCGGCGCGGCGCAGCTTCTCCAGCTCGGCCAGCGTCTTGCGGTTGCGCATCAGCGCGAGGCGCGACCAGTCGCCGAAATCGGCGAAATAGCCGCGCGGAATCTCCAGCACCTTGTCGAACGACCGATATTGGCCGCCCGCGCCCAGCAGCGGCAGGACGAGATGATCGATCAGCCGCTGGTCGAACCGATCGCCCGCAATGCCGACACCGGCATGGCCCAGCGGCTCGCAGCGTCGTTCGGCGCCGGGCGCGGCAATGCGGACGATCGAAAAGTCGCTGGTGCCGCCACCGAAATCGGCGACCAATACGGTCGCGGGCTCGGTGATCCGCGAGGCATAGCTGAACGCCGCGCCCAGCGGTTCATAGACATAGTGGATTTCCGCCCCCAGCCGCGCGAACATCGCGTCGTAACGCTGGCGGGCGAGCGCCTCGTCGGGGCGGTGCCCGGCATATTCCACCGGCCGCCCGACCACGATCCGTGCCGCCTTGCCGTCCAGGGCGCCACCGCCATGCGCCGCCATCCGGTCGAGAAAGGTGCGGCCCAGTTCCTCGAAGCGATAGCGTTTGTCGAACACCGTCGCATGCTCGAACACGGGCGAGGCGGCGACCGACTTGAACGACTGGATGAAGCGGCTGCCACCCGGAAAGTCGAGATATTCGGCGATCGCCCAGGGCCCCGCCTCGACCGCGATCCCGTCATCCTCCCAGAAGCACAGCGCCGAACGGAACACCGGATCGGCGTCCTTGGGCCCCTTGAGGGGGACGAGATGCGACTGCCCGCCCTCGGCACGCGCGATGACCGAGTTGGTAGTGCCGAAGTCGATGCCCAGGACGGTGTGCGGAATGTCGGTCATGCGGGGTCCGCTACACGAAGTCCGGGGCGGGGGGAGAGTTTTTGTTCGTGCCTCCGCATGAACCCCTTATCGGGGCGCACCATCCGAAGGGATCAGGTCTGGCCACCGCTCCAGCATCGCCGCCGTGACCCCGTTGGTCCAGCCGAACCCGTCCTGCGTGGGATATTCCCCGCCGCCGCCGGGCCGCCGTTCCTCGACATCGTATTTCTCCAGCAGCTTGCCCGTCTCGGCATAGGTCCGCGCGACGGTCGCGATCCAGCGGCGGGCAATGTCCCTGGCCAGCGCCTGTTCGCCATAGCGGCCCAGCCCCTCGACCGCGATCCATTGCAGCGGCGCCCAGCCATTGGGGGCATCCCATTGCTGGCCCGACCGGATATTGGTGGTGCGCAGCCCGCCTTCGCCGACCAGCGTAGCACGGGTGGATGCGGCGACCGCGCGCGCCTGCTCGGCACTCGCCAGCCCGGCGAACAGCGGGAAGAGCGAGGCGGCGGTGCGTGCCGCCGTGGGGCGCCGGGCCGTCCGGTCCCAATCGGCGAAGCGCCGTTCTCTGGCGACCCAGAGATAGCGGTCGATCGCCGCCTTTCGCCGCGTCGCCATGGCGGCGAAACGCTGCGCGGTCGCGTCGTCCCCAGCGGCCCTGGCCCGCGCGGCGATGCGGGTTTCGCCGATCCACAACAGGCTGTTGAGGTCGACTGGCACGATATCGGTGGTGCGGATCGTCTCCAGCCGCATCGGGTCGCCCAGCCAGCGCGAGCTGAAGTCCCAGCCTGACTCCGCCGCCGCGCGCAGGTCGCGCTGCACGATCGCGGCGGGGCGGGGCGCGGCCCTGGCGGCGGTTTCGCGATCCTCGCGCCAGCTCTCGTCGCGCGGCGTATCGCGCGCATCCCAATAACGGTTCAGCAGGCTGCCGTCGGGCATCCGCACGACATGCTGGCAGGCGCCGGTGGCATCCAGACAGTCCGCCCCCGCCATCCAATAGTCATGCTCGCGGATCAGCGCCGCCAGCCGCCGCTTCGCCAGCGCCGGGTCGCGATCGTCGGACAGGTCCATCATCAGCGCCAGGAACGGCGGCTGCGACCGGCTGAGATAATAGCTGCGCGTGCCGTTCGGGACATGGCCGTACCGCTCGACCAGATCGACGAAATTGGCGAGCATCGCCTCGACCAGCGGCGCCTGGCCATCGGCCTTCAGCCCCAGCATCGTGAAATAGCTGTCCCAGTAATAGATTTCCTGAAACCGGTCGCCGGGCACGATATAGCCGCGGTTCAGCCCCAGCGCAGAGGACCCCGGCGTTGCGGCGAAGGGCGCGCGGCCCAGCACGGGCCAGAGGTCGCGGATACGCGCGCGCAGCGGCGGACGGGCCTTTGCCTCGTCGCCGCGCACCGAGAAATGGCGGTGGACGAAAGCCGCCAGCGCCGCCTTTTCCACCGGCTTCTCGCGCGCATAGGCGGCCAGGATCGCCTGCGGCTCTTCGCGCGGCACCGCATCGGCGAAGGTCTTGCTGTCGGGAAAGACCTGCGCCTCCTGCACTGCGGCGAATAGCGGGCCGTAAATGTCGGCGGGCGAGGGCGGTGCGACCGGAACCGGCGTCTGCGCCTGGAGCAGCAGGGCCAGCATGGGGAGCAGGCATATCGGGCGGAGGCGGGCGGGGCGGGGGATCATCATGCTCTCCTTTCTAGGCGGTGCGGGCGGCGCGGGGCAGCAGCACGGTGGCGGCCAGCCCGCCCCCCGCCGCTTCGTCGAGAAGCAGTCGCCCGCCATGAAGCTCGGCCAGTTCGCGCGCGATCGACAGGCCGAAGCCATGCCCGTCGCCCCGCTCGTCCAGCCGCGCCCCCGCCTGGGTCGCGCGAATCCGATCCGCCTCGTCGATGCCGGGGCCATCGTCCGACACGGTCAGGCGAATCTGTCGTTCCTCCGCGCGCGCCGCGATCAGGACGCGGGTGCGGGCATGGCGGGCGGCATTGTCGATCAGATTGCCCGCAACCTCGTCCAGATCCTGCGCGTCCATCGCGACCGCCAGATCGTCCGCCATGTCGGTGGACAGGGCAATGCCGCGATCGGCATGGAGCCGCCCGATCGCATGGGTCAGGTCGCGGATCGCGGGGGCGAGCGCGGTCGCGGCGCGCACCGCCCCGTTCTGGACCCGCGCCCGCGCGAGGTGATGGCGAATGGTGGCATCGATCCGCGCGACCTGTGCCGCGCGGGGCGGATCACCCGCCAGATCAAGCGCCAGCGTGGCGACCGGCGTCTTGAGCGCATGCGCCAGATTGGCGGCGGAGGCGCGCGCGGTGGCGAGCGCGCGCTCGCTATCGGCGGCCATCGCGTTGAGTTCGGCCGCGAGCGGGCGAAGCTCGGCGGGCTGGTCCTCATCGACCTGGCTCAGCGTCCCGCCCCGGATCGCTGCCACCTGATCGCGCAGCCGCCGCAACGGGCGCAGCCCCAGCCGCAGCTGGATCAGGCTGGCCGCCGCCAGCAACACCCCGAGCCCGGCCAGCATTGCCAGCAACGGGACCAGCGCGGCGCGGATCGGCCGTGCGACGACCGCGCGCGGGGCGGCGGCGGTGATTGTCACGGGCCCGCGCGAGGAGGGGATGGCGATTTGCCGGGCATGGACGCGCACGCCCTGTTCGGTCCGACCTTCGGCAGGGCGGGGGCCCTGGATGGCGGGGTCCGGTGGCGGCGGGGCGGGGGGACGACCGGCTTTGTCGGGGTGGGGGTCGGGGTCCGGGCTGGGGCCGGGGGGATGCGGCGCGACGAGCGGCGGGAAATCGCCCGATCCCAGCGTGCCGTCGGGCCCCACGATCCGCCAGCGCCAGCCCGGCTCGGGCTCCAGCAGCCCGCGACGATCGGCGATGCGCGCCCGGTCGACCCGTCCGTCCGGCCCGATCGCGGCGGCGAGGACGGCGATCTCCGAATCGAGCCGCTGGTCCAGCCCGCGCGTCACGATCCCCTCCAGCGCGCTGGTCAGCGCCCAGCCCGCGATCAGCAGCGCGGCGAGGATCGCGGTGCCCGAGATGACGATCATCCGGCCATGGATCGAACGCGGCATCCTCATGCGGCCTCACCGGCGGTCAGGCGATA
>Ga0308171_1004326_pt1 | contig 11826 bp, 6 predicted proteins | sample PhyGR1_FD_202135 | JGI IMG/M metagenome (GOLD analysis project Ga0308171, IMG submission 202135) | Phyllosphere microbial communities from UC Gill Tract Community Farm, Albany, California, United States - DLSLSG.R1 | ecosystem: Host-associated > Plants > Phyllosphere > Unclassified | place: USA... | reverse complement strand
CCCTTCTTTTTTTCTTCGAGTTTGGCGAAGCGCTGCAGGACTGAGAGCAGACGCTTCCGATGATTTTAATAATGGGCCACGCGGGCTGAACCGTCAGTCGCCGGAGGTCATAGACCTCCGGCGCACCCAGCCGTCTCTCAGGTCACCCCTTCAACAGTCACCACCAAAAACTCGAAAAAACAAAAGAAGGGGTCCGGGGAATTCTTTCCCCGGCCTTCGCACCGCCTGGACAATCAGGCCGGTCCCGTATCCGTTCCCTCAGCCCGCCCACTGGATGCAGTTTGGCAACCCACCCCCGGGCGGATGTTTCACAATGGAATGCGGCCGCGGGCCCAGGCTGGGGTCTGCAGCGGTGCTGTGGTGCGGGTGGGGCGCCAGCCGGTCTGGTCCTGGGTGAAGCCGGCTTCGTCGCGCATGCGCAGCCACCAGGCCAGGGCGGCCACGGTGACGACGCCGCCGGGCGCGTACATGACCGAGTAGATGGCCGAGCAGAGGATTTCGAACACCACGTAGTCCCCCAGCGCGGCGCGGAAGGCGCTGCCGTTGCGCACGGCCAGCGCGGTCTTGAGGGAGCGGGCGTGGATGAACACGATCATCCCGGTCCCGATCAGCCCGTATTCCATCAGCACGCCCAGCCAGCCGATATCGGTCAGCCAGAAGTCCGAGTTGCCGAAGAAATCCGCCAGGGTGAGTTCGGAGAAGGAGGAGATGGAGCCGGAGCCGAACAGCAGCTTGGACGGGTCGCTGGTGATCCAGTCCCAGGCGATGACGACGGAGCGCAGGCGGATGAACAGAGATTCGTCGAAGATCCGCCCCAGCAGTTCCGGCACGCCGGGACCGTAGATCAGCGCGACGATGATGACCGGCAGCATGCTGATGGCGCCGAGGCCCCACAGCCAGTTGGCCGGCATGCGGAACACCATGATCATCATCAGCACGATGACGGTGACGCCGGTGGGCAGCCGCGCCTTGTAGATGATGACCATGGAGACGATGGCCCCCACCAGCAGCGCCAGCTGCCACAGCTTGCGTTCCCGCACCAGACGCTCGCCCAGCCAGAACAGCATCAGCTCGGCCAGCATCATGGGCATGCGGATATACATGCCGCGCCCGTCATCCCAGGAGAACATGTTGGCGCCGGCCACGGTGGGCTGGAAGCGCGCGGCGGGGACCGTCACCCACAGGATCCACATCACCGCGAAGGTGGCGATGCCGAAGCTGATGGCGCCGCGTGCCACGTCCCGCTCGGATGGCCGCAGCAGCACGAGTGCCGCGGGCACGGCGAAATAGTAGGTGAGCGGCCAGGCCTTGATGGAGGAGAGCAGCGCATCCGCCAGCCCGGTCGGGAAATAGATCAGGGAGAGGATGGGGGTGAAGCCCAGCGCATAGGCCAGCAGCACCAGGTAGACCGGGCTATCCGGCAGGCGCAGCTTGACCATGCCATACAGAGTCAGCGGCACCGTGACGATGGGCCAGCCTTTGGAGAGTGCGTAGAACGGCCCGGCTTCCACCTTGTAGTGGAAGATCTGGAAGAACATGGACAGCAGGCCGAACCATTGGGCGGTGCGGCGCCGGCTGCCGGGCAGGGCTTTTGCCCGCTCCGTCACGATGGCTGCCGCAGGAAGCGCCGCAGCCGCTGCGGCGGCCGTTCCACCCATTCATAGGATACGGCGGCAATGGCGGTGGAGATGGCGGCCAGCGCGGGCATTACCACCAGCAGCCAGAACAGGCTGGGCCGCATGTCCAGGATGGCGGGCTTCCACAATGCTTCCGGCAGCAGCGGCACGGCGCAGACCAGCACGGCGAGGTGCCAGAGATAGAGCGAGTAGCTCCACCGGCCGAGCAGCACGGCCGGGCGGCTGGCCAGCAGCCGCCGGGTCCAGCCATGGCGCGGGCCGAACAGCACGCAGCCGAAGCCGAGGAACAGCCCGATGCCTTGCATGGCGTAGCGCAGGCTGGAGCGGAAAGTGGGGTCGCGGATGGCCAGGCTGGCCAGCACGATCAGCAGGGAGACGACGAGCGTGGCGCGCGCATTGAACAGGCGCAGCAACAGCGGTGCCGCGCCGGTGTTGAGCAGCAGCGACATCAGGACGCCGTAAAGGATGGAATCGAGCCGCATGTCGGTGGAGAAGGCGGTGCGGAAGGCGCCGAGCCCCTCGGTACAGGCGGGCCCGGCGGCGACGCACTGCCCGGCCAGCACGGTGCGCCAGGCGATGATGGCGACGATCAGCACGGCCAGGATGCCGATCAGCCGCGCCCGGCTGCGCACTGCCACGAACAGGAAGGGGAACAGGGCGTAGAAATGCAGCTCCACCGCGATCGACCACAGCGGCGCCAGCGGACTGTCCATGCCACCGGGGCCGGTGTTGTAGGGCTCGAACAACGCCATGTAGTTGGTGAAGTAGAACAGCCCGGCCATGACCTGGGAGGGGCTGGTGGTGCCGCCCGCCTGCACGTTGATGAGCGAGGCGATGGGAACAACGACGATCAGCGCCGGCCACAGCCGCAGCAACCGCCGCGCCAGGAACGGGCCGAGCCGCACGCGGCCCTTCCGCTGCTGTTCCAGCATCAACTGACGCGTGATGAGGAAGCCGGAGATGAAGAAGAACACCGTGACGCCGAAGGTGCCCGGCAGCAGCGAGCCGAGCCCGTAATGCCCCAGCACCACCAGCAGGATGGACAGCGCCCGCAGCCCGTCGAGCGGCGCCACGTAGTCGTGGGACGGGCCGACGCTCCAGGTGATGCTGCCATTCTCGGCCTTGGGCAGGCTCATCGGGCCATGCCGGCCGCCTGCCTTGCCCCGATGAGGGCCGGCCGTCCACGGAATTGGCTGGCGATCATGAACGGCGCGGGCATCGTGCTCTTTGAAAGATACGCAGAACGTAAAAATCACCGATCCAGCGGAAAGCGGCAAGGTCAAAGGGTGACGCAAAGCCAGCCATCCTCTCATGGTGCGCGGGCGTGACCGGCTTGCAGCTGAGGCGGCGCGGTTTGCTGGCGGGGTTGGCGGGGCTTTCCCCCGCGCTGGCCGCCGCGGCTCCTTCGCCCGCCGTGCCGCCGGCATGGGGCGGGATGGGGCAGGCGGCCGGGCGCGGCGGCATGGGCGGCCTGGCGGCGCAGCGCGGCATCCTGTTCGGCGCCACGCTGACCCAGGGCCAGGTCGTGGAATCGGCCGAGATGGTGCGCATCGCCACGGAGGAGATGGCGATGCTGGTGCCCGGCTTCGAATTCAAATGGCCCGGCCTGCGCCCCGGCCCCTGGGAGTTCGACTTCACCGGCGCCGACGCCATGCTGACATTCGCCGAGGCACGGCAGCAGGCGGTGCGCGGCCACGCGCTGGTTTGGCACGGCGCGCTGCCCGGCTGGTTCGGTGATGGCCCGGCCGACTCCATGGGCATGCGCACCCTGCTGCGCCACCACATTACCACCGTGGCCGGGCGCTATGCCGGCCGCATCCATTCCTGGGATGTGGTGAACGAACCGGTAGAGCCGTGGGACAACCGGCCGGACGGACTGCGGGACTCACCCTTCCTGCGCCGGATGGGGTTGGACTACATCGACCTCGCCTTCCGCTGGGCGGCCGAGGCCGACCCCACCGCCCGGCTGGCGCTGAACGAGTACGGGGTGGAGATGGCCACGCCGGAACAGGACGCCCGCCGCACCGCTTTGCTGACACTCCTGGAGGGCATGCTGCGCCGGGGGGTGCCCGTGCACGCCCTGGGTATCCAGGCGCATCTGAGCGCCGCGGCGTGGCGGGACTTCGACCCGGCGGTGCTGCGCGGCTTCATCCGCCGCGTCGCCGCGCTGGGGCTGGAATGCTACGTGACCGAACTGGACGTCACCGACCGCGGCCTGCCGCCGGAGGTGGCGGTGCGCGACGCGGCGGTGGCGCACACCTACCGCACTTTCCTGGACGCCGCGCTGGCAGAGCCCAGCGTGACCCTGGTGGCGCTGTGGGGCATCAGTGACCGCTTCACCTGGATGAATGACAGCCGCTTCGCCCGGCGCGAAGACGGCCTGCCCACCCGCCCGCATCCGTTCGACCCAGCGTTCCAGCCCAAGCCGGCGTGGGGCGCAATCGGCGATGCCTTGCGCGGGGCGCCGCGCCGGTAGGGGGAAGGGTCGGCTGGCCGGGGTGCGGCCGGTCGTTGCGCTTTCCTGAGGCCATGCCAGGGCTCCGCACCCGGCCGAGAGGCCGCCGTGTGGATAAGCTTGCCAGTGCCGTGCGGTCAGCGGCGGAGGGGGCCGGTAAGATCCTCGCCATTGATGCTCAGGGACGGGCCGTTGGCAGCGCTGTCGCCGCCCTGAAGCTGCGTCACCCGGCGGGAGCGCAGGCTGCGGCGAAGCGAGAGAGCCGATCCTTCCACAGTGGCGCTCAGGGACCAGGTGTCCCGGTCGGTGCTGTCCTGCACGGGAGCGGTGGCGACCTGCCGAACCCATTCAGCCTGCGTGCCGGCATCGCACCGCCCCGCGCGGGCCAGAAAGGCGATCTGCGACCGCTGGCTCTGCGGGTCTTGCGGGATGACCAGACGGAGCGCTTCCGGCAGGCCGCCTTCGCCGGTCAGCACGATCTGCCCCCGAGCATCGGCCCGGATGAAGCGGATGGCCGCACAGCGGTCACCATCACGCACGGCGAGGACGGAACGCCCGCTGCCTTGCAGGTCCTGCCCAGTGAAGCGCTGGCCATCCAGGGAAATGCTTTCCGCATCCCGGGGCACGAACAGTGTAGTGCTGAAGGCCGCACCGCCCCGCTCGCGCTCCCGGGACGGGTTGAGATCGAAGCTGCCGAGCACCCAACCATTCCGCTGCGCCATCCCGCCATTCAGCGGCGGATGCCAAAGCTTGTTGTGGCCAAGGCCGACCCGAACATGCTCCCCAAGCGGGTTTTCGCCCGCCGTGGGCAGGAAGCTCATGGTGACGGAGCGGCGCATGTCGCGCCGCAGGTCGATGGTGAAGACCTTGTCGGTCGAGCTCAGATTACCGCCGCCGACCGAGCCGATGGCCACGCCGCCTTCGATGAACAGGTTGCGCGTCTGGCCCGCCTCCGTGCCCCAGCGCGCCAGGACGTTGCGGGTCCGCCGCTGCGCGAGCGCGGCGATATCCGGGCTGACCCGGTAGCCCTGGGCGCCCATGTTCAGGAAGGCGAAGACCATTTCCGGGTTCAGGCGGGTCTGTTCGTCCACCGGCCGCCACCCCTCGGCGCCCAGATAGATGTTCAGCGGGCCCTCGCCGAAGACAAAATCCTCGTCGCGGCTATGGGGACCGACCAGCTTTCCCTGCAGGGTGTGCGCGGCGATGTCGGACCAGAAGAAGTCCAGCATGCCGCGAAACATGTCCTTGTCCCGCTGTTCCGTCGCGTAGAGATAGCCGGCCACGAGCGAATTGAGATCCGTCGTGTAGTAGACCGGGCTGCTGAATTCGCGCACCCCGATGGTCCGCGCCGTCTCACGCCAGGCTTCAAGCTTGGCACGGCCCCGCCGGATCGACGCATCGTCCCCGACCGCCTGGCCGATCAGCAGCGTGGCCACGGCGTTCATCAGATAAATATTTGTGTACGCTACCGGTGGATTGCTCGCGGCCAAGGCCGGCAGCGCCGCCTTCGCCTGGCGGGCGAGTCGTTCACGCAGATCGGCGGGCATTTGGTCTGCAAATCCGAGCAGCAGCGGCCCCCAGGCCTGCGTGGCGAACTCGATGGCATTCCTGTCGTCCATGCGCCGGGCACCGGGTTGAAGCCAGGGGAACTGCCCGGTGGCCGGATCCTGCGCAGCCAGGACTGGTTCCAGCAGACGAGCCGCCTTGGCCGGGTCCTTCTCGACAGCCAGGGCGATCAGTGCGGCATTGCTGAAGGTCCGCAAGGAGAGCTGTGCGCCGGGCCGTTCCGCAGAGCGCTGCGTTTGCGCCCCGGCGGTGGAAAGCTGCCGGGCCAACGCATCACGCGCTGAAGGTTCGAAAGCGACCGCAGTCAACGCCGGGGCGGCAAAGGCACCGGCCAGGGCAGCCAGGATGAGCGCGCGCCGCGCACGGGAAGATATCATGCCAGACATACGTCGCATCTCCAGAAAAGGGAGCGCAGCCCTGTAAGCACCAGCGGGCTGCCTGGCTGCCAACTTAGAGGCTGGCAGAACGGCCGTGACCTCAACTGATCCGGATGTGAATGCCATGTAAGACCGCCAGCGCCTCCCTGTACGAGAGCGGGCGATGGCCGTTTTTCGCCGGATGCCCAGGCCAGGCCGCGCGTCCTGGAGCATGCCTGCTGCGGTGAATGCAGCAGGCATGCCCCAGGCTTCGCTAGGCCGCGTGCCTCACGTTCCCGGCTGATCCAGCCGAAGACGATGACGCCTCAGACAGAGCCTGCCTGCTTGCGCAGCCGTTCCAGGTTCCGCTGGTTCTGCAGCACGGCCTTGTCGTCCGGTGCGATGGTCGTGGCGACGCGCAGTGCACGGGCCGCACCATCCAGATCCTTCTGCCGCAGCCTGAGCCCGGTGAGCAGATTGTAGGGCCGCAACAGGGAGGGCGAGAGCTCGATGGCTTGGCTGAGCCATTCCACAGCAGCATCCTGGTTGCCACGGCGTTCCTCGATCTGCGCCAGGCGGCACATCGTGTCGGCTTCGGGCAGGTAGTCCAGCGCCTGGCGCAGTACGGCCTCGGCCTGGTCCAGGTCACCCAGATTGAGGAACAGACTGGAGAGATGGCGGAAGGCGGACAGGTCGGCCGAGCCAGCTGCCACGGTGGAGGCCATTGCCTGGCGGAGCCAGCTCTCGGCCTCGTCCGGGTCACCCTGGCGGATGGCGATCTCCCCCATCCGCCGCTGTGCGACCGGGTCGCCTGGGGCCTGTTCCAGCGCATTGGCATTCGTGGCTGCAGCGGCTTCCACGTCGCCCTGTCGCAAATACTGTGCGGCGAGGAAGCTGAGGGAGTTCGCGTCCTTCGGGTCCGCCTCCACCGCCTGGCGGGCGAAACCCACAGCGGCTTCCAGATCGCCCTTGCGGGTGAGGATGCCACTCAGCCGGCGCAGAGCCGTCACATCGGCTGGCGTCAGGGCCAGCGCCCGGCGCGCGGCGGCCTCGGCTTGCTCGATGTCGCCGGCGTTCAGGTAGAGGCTGGACAGGTGCAGGTGGTTGCCGGCCGAAGCCGGTTCCGCGTCCACCGCACGCTGGGCCAGCTCGAAGGCCCGTTCCATCTCGCCCCTGCGGGCGGCGATGTCGCTGAGGCGTCGCAGCATGGCGGCGTTGGCGGGAGCGAGATTGACGGCGCGTGAAGCCGCGGCCTCGGCTTCCCGCAGATCACCTTGCCGCAGGTGCAGCCCGGCAAGCTGGCTGTACGAGGCGGCCTCGGCTGGGTTTACCGCGATGGCCTGCTCCAGCAGGCTGAAGGCACGCTCGCGGTCCTCGCCCCGAAAGACGATGTCGCTCAACCGCCGCAGCGCCGTGGTGTCGGCTGGGGAGACCTCCAGCGCCAGGGCGGCGGCAGCCTCGGCCGCCTGCACGTCGCCAGCACGCAGATGCACGGAGGAAAGGGTCAGGTAGTTGGCCGGATGGTTGGGGTCCGCATCCAGAGCCTGCTCCGCTAGTTCCAGCGCGCGGGTGAAATCGCCCTGACGCGCCGCAAGATCGCTCAATCGCCGCAGAGAGGCCTGGTCGCCCGGAACCAGTTCCAGCGCCCGGGTCGCGCTGGCCCAGGCGGCGTCCAGGTCACCGGCCCTCACTTGCAGCTCGGACAGGAACAAATGGCTGACGGGCAGCAGCGGGGCGAGGGCCAGCGCCTGCTCCGCCACGGCGAAGGCCTGCTCCGTCTCTCCTTTGCGAGAGAGGATGTCGGCGAGGCGCCGCAGCATCATCGCGTTGGGCATTAGTTCGGCGGCACGGCGGGCGGCGGAGGAGGCGGCCTCCCACTCACCCTGCCGCAGATATAGGGCGGCGAGCTGGCTGTGGGACGCGGCTTCGGCCGGGTTCAGTGCCAAGGCCTGCTCCAGCCAGGCCAGGGCCTGCTCAGCGTCACCGCCCCGCAATGCGATGTCGCTGAGCTGGCGCAGCACGTAGGTGTTGTGCGGTGCTGCTTCCAGCGCCTGGTTGGCAGCCACTGCGGCGGCTGCCAGATCGGCGCGGCGCAGATGCACGGCGGACAGCGCCAAGCCATTGGCCGGGTTCGTCGGGTCCGCTTGCAGCGCCCGCTCGGCCATGGCCAGGGCCTGGGTGAGGTCACCGCGCCGCATGGCAAGCCCGCTCAATCGCCGCGGGGCGGCCGGATCGGACGGCGCCAACTCCAGCGCCCGCGATGCGGCAGCCTCGGCGGCGGCAAGGTCGCCGTTGCGCAGGTGCAGCTCGGACAGAAACAGGTAGCTGTTCGGCGCCTGCGGCTCCAGTGCCAGGGCGTCCTGCGCCAGCGCGAAGGCACGGGGAAGGTCATCGCGGCGTGCGAGGATGCCGCTGAGGCGGCGCAGGCGATTGGCGTTGGTGGGTTTCAGCGCCACCAGCCGGGTCGCGGCGGCCTCGGCCTCCTCCAGGTTGCCCTGGCGCAGGTGGATGCGGGCCAGGGTGTCCAGTGCGCCGGGATCCTCCGGCTCGGCCGCCAGCAGCTCGACCACCGCGGCGTGGGCGGCATCATAGGCGGCGCGCTGCAGGTGCAGCTCGGCCAACCGGCGCAGCAGCACCGGCACGCGTCCGGCCTGGTCCAGCGCCTCGGTCAGGACGCGCTCCGCGGCTGCGAACTCACCTTGCGCGGCCAGGGTTCCCGCCAGGCGGGCGGAGGCCACGGCATCCTTGGGATCGTTGGCGATGTCCATGGTCTGCATATCCATGTTGTGAGCGGTTCCCAGGTCTTGGCGGCGCCGGCGCGCGGGCGCCGCATTCAGGGTCATGGCCATGTCAGACATGGGCGTCATTCCGCGGCCCATGGTAGCAAAAGAGGCTGTGGTGGAAAGAGTGCGCGTAATCCGGCGCCTCCAGCAGCCGCACATGCGGCCACGGACTGCGCCGGATGCCGCACAGCGTGTAGCCGGCCATCCGCAGCCGGTTGAGCAGTTTCTTCACCGGGGCAGGGTCTTCCCCCGCCGTGTGGGAGACGTCCAGCACGATATACGGCTTTTGCTGGGAGATGAGGTTGTACGCGCCTTCCAACGCCGCACCGGCCTGGCCGGGAATGCCCAGCCGCAGCAGGTGCACCTTCGTGATGCCCTGGGCGGCGACATAGCCATCCAGCGTCACTACCGGCGTCGGCACGGCCGGGCCGTCCTCCCCGGCCGACGTATCCGGCTGCTGTACCGAGCCGACGCGGTTGGCCACCAGCGCCTCCGGCATGGCGAGGTTGCCGAGGCCCAGCATCTCCGCCTGCGCACGCAGCTTGCCGCGCGCCATGGGGGTGGAGCCGAAGGCATGCACCTGGCCGCCGGGCCCGACGCAGCGGCTGAGCAGCAGCGCCACCTGGCCGGCATCCTGCGCCACGTCCAGGCAGGTCCAGCCCGGCCGCGCCAGCCCAGCCAGGATGGCATGTTCCGCCGCCTCCCGCTCCTTCGCCGCGTTGGTCTGGGCGGAGAGCTGCTTCTTCACCGCCGCTGGCAGGGGTGGCGGCTCCGCCAGCGCCGCCAGGGCGGTGTCGACCTGCTGGCGTTCCAGCAGGGCGTGAAAGCCGCGCATCTCGGCCGCGCCCATGGCATGTGCCATCACGTTGCGGAATTCCTGCCGCACGCCGAACAGAAGCGTCTCCTGGATGGCGGAGACGTTCCACCAATTGGTGTCGGTGAAGGACAGCCCGTAATCCGCCCGCAGGAAATGCGAGTTCTGCCCCTGGGCGAAGCCCAGATGCTGCACGGCGGAGTCCGGCAGGCAGAAGATCTCCCGCCCCGTGGCCACCAGATGCTCGCAGATATCCCAGTCATAGCGGGGGGAGGGCTGCACATGCTCCAGCACCTCGGCCACCACGTCACGGGACCAGGCGGTGCCGGCGAAGCCGACGGAGCGCTTGACCAGCAGCCCGTCCCGCAGAGTGCCGGGATGCGACGGCGCGTTGAGCAGGGAGAGCAGGCCATCCGTGCGCGGAAAGGCGGCCTGCAGCGTGGCGATCACGTCCTCGGCCACCAGCAGGTCGGAATCCAGGCAGACCAGGATGTCCTCCACCCGTTCCTCCCGGAAGACGCGCAGCAATTCATGGGCGGCATAGTCGGCGCGCCCGGAATTCACTGGGCGGCGGATGAACTCGGCATGCGGAGGCAATAGCGGCCGCAGCGCATCGAGGTCGTAATCCGTGCTGGCGTCGTCGATCACCAGGATGGCCGCGTCCGCCACCCCCGCCGCGTGGGAGAGGGAGCGCGCGGCCAGGGCCACGATGTCCAGGCGGTTGAAGGTGGTGACACCAAACAGAATGCGTGAGCCGCTCGCCAGAGCCACTATCCTTATGTCCTCAGCCGCAGCCTGTTACCGCCCGCAGCAGCGCCAGGCTGCTGAAAGCGGCTCCAGGCAAGCGCCAGGTGGCTGGAGGGACAATAACCTGCCTCGCTCAGTCGACCGTGACCGGTACGTTCTCGAGCTGGAGATAAGCCTTCTCACCATCCGGGCCTGTCGCTTTGTCCATGTGCTTTAGCACGTGGTCCAGTACCGGCACGAGGCCCACCGCGGCGATGCAGGTGCAGGTCGCGAAGCGTTCATCGAACTGGCAGGGGGCGCAGTCCTTCTTCAGCTCGATGACGGAGCTGGTGGAGGAGAGCGGGCCGTTCTTCACCACCGAGGTCGGGCCGAAGATGGTGGTCAGCGGTACGCCGAGTGCATCGGCGATGTGCATCAGGCCACTATCGTTACCGATGAAGTAGGAGCACTGCGCGATGTTGCGCACCGATTCCATCAGCGGCGTGCCGGTGAGATCGATCGTGCCCTCGACATATTCGGAGGCGACGCCGAAGGAGGCGACCTGGTAACCGCGCTGCTGCAGCGCCGCCACCAGCTCCTTGTAATAGGGCCAGCGCTTGTTCAGCCAGCTGCCTTCCTCCCACTCCCCGCCCTTGCCGCCGGAATGGATGCCGATGATGCCGTTCGGGATGGCCGCGCGGCTGGCATTGGCGACGAAGTACTTCGCCGCATCCGCCTTCTCATACGGCAGGCCCAGCAGCTCCCGCGCGCAGAACAGGTTGAACTCGGCCTCGTGGATCTCCTTCGTCATCTGGAAGACGAAATGGCGGCGAGCGGCGATCACTTGGTTCGAATTGAAGGAGGGAATGATGTCCCCGAAGGAGTGGGTGACATAGACGAGGTCATACTCCCTGTGCAGGACGTTCCGATCCAGCGGGAAGACCATGTTGACGTAGGGGGAGCCCGCGACCAGCACGCTGCAGCCCTTGAAGTCTTCCTTCACCACCACGTCCACCGGGCGGCCGTAATGCTCCGCCAGGCGGCGGATCAGCGGCGAGGTCTGCACGATGTTGCCAAGGCCGGCGCCGACCGCGACGAGGATGCGCTTCTCCCCGAAGCGGATGATGCGGCGGATCCGCTCCGGCTGGCCAGCGAAGGCGTAGCGGGCGGAATTCTCCAGCGCCAGCTCGGTCCGGCGGCGGTAGTAGGCGGGATCGGTGAACAGCCGGTCCAGCTCCGCCGCCCAGGCATCGGCATCCTCCGGCAGGGCGCTGCCGGATTCGGTCAGCAGGTATGGCACGTTGCCGCGGTTCGAGCCGACCACGGGCAGGCCCAGCCGATGCGCCTCGATCACCACGCGGGAGAAGGTCTCGATAAAGGCGTAGCTGGGCACCAGCACGACCTTGGCCTTCGCATAGGCCTCCATCATGTCCGACACCTTGCCGGCGACGGTGATGTTGGTGACGCCGGCGCGCGCCACCTCCTCCTC
>Ga0308171_1004325_pt1 | contig 11831 bp, 6 predicted proteins | sample PhyGR1_FD_202135 | JGI IMG/M metagenome (GOLD analysis project Ga0308171, IMG submission 202135) | Phyllosphere microbial communities from UC Gill Tract Community Farm, Albany, California, United States - DLSLSG.R1 | ecosystem: Host-associated > Plants > Phyllosphere > Unclassified | place: USA... | reverse complement strand
ATATCGACATCAAGGTGCCCGAGCTGATGCAGCTCTGCCTTGATGAGAACGATCGCCGCTTCTCTGGCTACGATCATCGCCTGCTGCGTCCCACCACAACGCCGACTCTCGTCAAGACCGGGCTGGCTGCCTATCGTTTGTGGGGCAAGGCTTCCAGTGCGGTGTGTTCACGCCTTGGCCATAAAGCGCAGCACGCCCCTGCATGAGTATGATTGAGCCGGGATCAGAGGCGCATAAGCACTATTTTTGTCAGCAGTTTATCGACACCCATCAGGTGTTCGATCCTGAGACGCTCCCCTGGCCCGAGCTGACGGAAGAAGAACTGTCCCGGCTCCGCGCTGTCCCGTTCTGGCAGGAGGTGTATCATACCGAACGCCGGGCCGGGGCCATTGTCGACGCCTTTACGCCCCAGATCATCGATCCTGAGGTGAAAGAGGCTGTCAGGCTTCAGGGCTATGAAGAGGCCCGTCATGCCGATCTGATTCGCGTCATGATCGAGCGTTACGGTCTCGATGCCGAGAAGCAGCCGATCGAGAAATTTCCTGCCGATCTCGAGAAAGCCTTCATCGATTTCGGCTTCGGTGAATGTCTCGACGCCTTTCTCGGCTTTGGTGCTTTTAAGAGTGCGCGCCAGTCGCAGTTCCTGCCCGAGAAGATGTTCGAGATCTTCGACATTCTGATGTTCGAAGAGACACGTCATATCGTCTTCTTTATCAATTACATGGCCTGGCGTGAAAAGCGTCGCGGCCTCGGTCGCGCAAGGCGGTCGTTCAAGTCGCTGCACTTCTATTTACGCGCGCTCAGCCGCCTTCTGGGCATGGTGCGTCGTGGGCAGGAGCCCAATGACGGGCGCGATTTTTCCGTGACCCAGACCAATCTCTTTCTTGACGGCTTCTCTTTCCGCGGCTTCGTCGAAGATTGCTATCGCGAAAATGCCCGTCGCATGACGGCATTCGACCCCGGTCTTATGCAGCCCCGGCTGCTTCCCGGCATCGCCGATCTGGCCCTGCGCGGGCTGCGTCTGTGGGACAAGGGGCGCGGTCTGTCGCGCTGACTGGCATGGGGCTCTGCCCCATCCCCCGCCAAAGGGCCGTCGCCCTTTGGAAACCCCTGAATTCGTGATGAAAGGGGCGTGCCCCTTTCCGGGAAGCGGGACAGCGCCCCGCAGAGGCTGCTCGTTGCTGTCGGCTGGTTCATGGGGCTCTGCCTCATCCCCCGCCAAAGGGCCATCGCCCTTTGGAAACCTCTGAATTTGGGATGAAAGGGGTAAGCCCCTTTCCGGGGAGCGGGGCAGCGCCCCGCATAGGCTGCTTGTTTATTCTCCAGTCGCGCCACCGCCTGCATGGCGACGATCATAACCGCCATAGAAATGGCCGTCGGGATGCGAACCTAGCTTGGCACCGCCTGCAAGAACGCCTTCGACAGAGCCCCAGGGCTGATGTGTTTCAAGCGTGTAGCCGTGAGCGCGCAGTGTGGCCATGACCGGTTCCGCCAGGGCGCCGGGTTCGATTTCGACGGCTTCGGGCTGCCATTGCTCGTGAATGCGCGGCATGTCGACGGCTTCCTGAATGGTCATCCCGTAATCGATCACGCCCAGAATAGCCGCGAGGGTGATGGTGGGGATGCGTGAGCCGCCTGGGCTGCCGATGGCCATGATGGCCTTGCCATCCTTGGAGAGAATGGTGGGTGACATGGAAGAGAGTGGGGTCTTGCCGGGGGCGATGGCATTGGCCTTGCTGCCGACAATGCCGAACATGTTCGGCTCGCCGGGTTTGGACGAGAAATCATCCATCTCGTCATTCAGGAAATACCCGGCGCTTCCCGCCATGACTTTCGCCCCGAACCAGCCATTGAGCGTATAGGTGACCGATACGGCGTAACCCGAGTGATCCATGATCGAATATTGCGTGGTTTCGCGCTTTTCGGGTTGCGGGTCACCGGCTACGAGGCTTGCCGAGGGCACGGCGTCTTCGGCTGGAATGGCAGCGCGGATTTTCGCGGCATAAGCCGGGTCGATAAGATGGGCCACAGGGTTCTTGACGAAAGCCGGGTCACCCAGATCGCGCCGGTCGGAATAGGTGTGACGCATCGCTTCGACTTCCTGATGGGTCGAAAGAGCGCTGTAGAGCCCTTCGGATTTGAGATCGTAGCCAGAGAGAATGTTCAGCATCTCGCACAGCGCCACGCCGCCTCCGCTCGGGGGCGGAGCGGTGTCGATCTGATAGCCGCGATAGGTGCAGCGAACGGGTGCCATGACACGCGGTTTATAGGCGGCGAAATCGGTCATGGTCAGCAGGCCACCATTCTCCTTACTGACACGCACCGTCTCTTTAGCGATCCAGCCGCGATAAAAGACATCCGGTCCCTTATCGGCGATGGCCTGAAGAGTATGGGCGAGATCCGTCTGTTTGAAGCTGTCGCCAATCGCGAAGGGGCGGCGGTCGGCGCGCAGAAAGATTTTCATGGCATAGGGATCGTTGATGAAGGCCTTGGTCGAGGTGTTCAGCAGGTGAACGTCGTTCTCTTCCAGCGTGTAGCCTTCACCGGCCAGAGCGATAGCAGGGGCCATGACCTTGGCACGCGACAAACGGCCCCAGCGTTTGAGGACGAGATCGAGCCCCGCCACCGTGCCGGGCACGCCGACCGATTTCCATCCGATGGTAGAGAGCCCCTTGATGATCTTGCCATCCTTGTCCTGATACATCGTTTCGGTCGCCGCAAGCGGAGCGTGCTCGCGGAAATCGATGAAATAGGCTTTGCCATCCGGCGTGCGCAGGGTCATGAACCCGCCACCGCCGATATTGCCGGCAGCCGGATAGACGACGGCCAGCGCATAGCCCACGGCGACAGCCGCATCGACGGCATTGCCTCCTTCACGCAGGATCTTCGCCCCGACATCCGAGGCCAGATGCTGCGCCGAGACCACCATGCCATGCGCGCCCTGCGTTGAGGGAATAGGGGGACGGCTGGTCGTGGCACCGCCGAAATTGAGCGCGTCTCCCCCCGGCGCTGCCTGAGCGGTTGCGTGAGCCGAGACCGATACGGCGCAGGAAAGGGCGCAAGCAAAAAGGCGCTGGCGCCAACGACGGGATGGTGAAGCGGGGAGAGCCATGGAGCGGTCCTGAAATCAGTGAGAAGAGGAAGGCGGCGCGGAGAGAGGGGGCGGGCTGAGCGCGTTATTGCCGCGATCGATATCGGGAATGGCGTGATCGGGGTCGATTGTGGCGATCCGCACAGGACTGCCCCCCTTGAGCGTCACCACATGGGTATTCCCGCCGCTCCAGACTTCTGTCGGAATCACGAGGCGTTCGACGCTGCCATCCTCGCGTATGACGGCAAGCGTGACCGGCAGAGGCAGCCATCCCTTGTTGCTGATCGTCAGCGAGACGCCTTTCGCCGGGTCATGATCGGGATAATCGATCGCGTCGAGTGCGTAATCGGGGCTGCGGTTTTCGAAATACCAGCCACGCCAGAACCAGGAGAGGTCTTCACCGGCATCGCTTTCCATCAGGCGAAAGAAATCCGACGGGGTCGGATGCTTGAACGCCCAGACGGCGATGTAATGGCGAAAGGCGCGGTCGAAGCGTTCCGGCCCCAGAATTTGGCTGCGGAGCAATTCGAGCCCGTAAGCGGCCTTGAAATAGGCCATGGCATGACGATTGCCGTGCCCCGGAATGGTGGAGACAGTCATGAGCGGGTCATAGACCGGGTCTGTCAGGATCTTGACGATGTCATCGGCGGGCTTGCCCGTGTCGGGGGCGTATTCGCCATCCTGCTTGGGCGCGAACTCTCCCTTGTTGAAATGTTGGGAAGCAAGGGAGTCGATGAAGGTATTGAATCCCTCATCCATGAAGCCGTGGCGGCGCTCATTGCTGCCGACAATCATCGGGAACCATCCATGACCCAGTTCATGGGTGGTGATCCAGAAGAGCTTGGCATCACGGTCCTGCATGCCGTCGAAAACGATGCCGGGATATTCCATCCCCGCGCCATGACCGCCGACATTGATCGCTGTGGCCCAAGGATAGGGGTACCAGCTCGAAGAGAAATACTCGATGCTGTGCTTCACATATTCCGTCGAGCGGTCCCAGGCTTGGGGGCCGATGCCTTCCACCGGATAGACCGACATGGCCAGTCGCGGGACGGGCTTCAGGCCGGGAGCGGGTGAGATCGGCGGCAGATCCAGCCTTGCGGCATCCCAGAGCAGGGCAGCAGAGGCGACGAACGCCACATCACGCGTATTGGGCATGAAGAAATGCCAGCTATGGGTGCCGCTGGCGCCAAGGTGGGAGGCGGCTTGGGTATCGGCCTGATTGCGGATCAGAATGCGCTTCGCGCTCGTGCGGGCCTGCGCCAGACGCTGGCGCTCCTGGGTGGTAAGAACCTCGCTTTCATTGAGTAGCGCCCCCGATCCGACGACCAAGAAATTCGAAGGGACAGTGACGCGATAATCGATATCGCCGTAATCGAGATAGAATTCGCCACCCAGATAGGGGGCGGTATCCCAGCCGCGCAGATCGTCGAAAACGGCCATGCGTGGATAGAACTGGGCGATCTCGAAAATATCCCCATTGCGCGATGGGGTGACGGCGGTGCGACCGCCCCAGATTCCGGGCACCTCGTAATGCCACGACACGCTGAAGCTGATCGTGCTGGCGGGCGGCAGCGGGGCGGGCAGGGCGATCTGCATCCGCGTGTCGGAAATCAGCGGTGTGACAGTGATTTCCTTTCCGTGGGCGTCGAGCAGCGCGACATGGTCGATCTGCATTCCCTCGGTATGGCCATGCGCCTTGAAGCGCGCTGGCATGGCGGCAGCGCCCCGTGACGTCTCGCGGTAGATATTCTGGTCGAGCTGCAGCCACAGCACAGTCAGGGTGCTGGGGCTGTTATTGCGATAGGTGATGGTTTCTCGCCCGGTCAGGCGGTGGGTGGGGGCATCGAGCGCCACTTCGATGCGGTAATCGGCCCGGTTACGCCAGTAATCGGGGCCGGGTGTGCCATCGGCAGAACGATAGCGGTTGATCGCCGTCGGATAATCGATGGGCGCGAAGATATGTGCGGGTTCCGGCCCGGTTTGGGCCGGAGGGGGAGAGGGGGCCGCCGCGACAAGGAATGTGGCCAGCCCTGTTGCAGCGCTGGCTCTGAGAAGGGGCTTTGTCGCTGCCCGATAGCGTGGCTTAGAAATTCGCATCGACACGGCCGAAATAATAGGCGCCGGTCATCGAAAGCGGAGAGGCTGAGTCGTAGATCTTCGGGCCGAGATAATTCACGACAGCCGGCACCATGCGGGGGCGCTGGTTGAAGATGTTGTTCGAGCCGATGGCGACGCGCCAGTGCTTGTTGAAGCGATAGGCGACTTCGAGATCGGTGGTCCAGACGGGCGTGTTCTCGAAGGGCAGGAAGGTGGTGGTGGAATAGCGGACAGAAGACGGCGCGAGATCTTCATAGGTGAGCAGGGTCTTGTAGGAGCCAAAACGCGTCTCGCGTACGTTGAAGCCCCAGTTGCCGTAATCCCAATGCGCGTTGAGGATGATTTTCGAGCGCGGCACGCCCTGGGCTGAGGCCTGGGTCTGGGCATTGGCAAATGGGTTGTTGAAAATATTGGTGTTGAGATGGCTCACCACCGTGCGGTTCAGGTTGAGCAGCATGGAGAGGTCGAGCGAGCCGTAGCGATGCAGCAGAAAGCGGTAATCGCCCTGAATATCCAGACCCTGCGTGCGGGTGCTGGCCGCATTGGCATAGTAATTGGCCTTGATATTGCTAAGGGAGACGCCGTTGCCTGTCGCGATATCGACACCCGAAGCCTGGATCGCCTCAAGGGCCGAGGTGCCAGCAATGCTCGATGCGGCGAGAATACGGTCGCGGATGTTGATCTGGTAGACATCGGCGGAGATGTGGAAGCGGTCGATCGGCTCAAGCACGATGCCGCCTTCGGCGCTGGTCGACCGCTCGGGCTTGAGCTGTGACGCCCCGATGGCGCGTGCGGCAGCGCTATTCGCGCCAAGAAGGCCCGATGCGCCTGTGGGCGAGACACTGAGTGAGCTGTAATGCTCTTCGGCCAGTGTTGGCGCGCGGAAGCCGGTGCTGATCGTGCCGCGAATGGCGATACGACGTGTGAAATCATAGCGTGTGGTGACCTTGCCGGTCTCGGTATTGCCTGCGTCGGTGTAGTGCTCGAAGCGGCCCGCAAAATCGAGATCCCAGTGCTTCAGCGGGTGGAAATCGCCATCCAGATATCCGGCCCAGACATTGCGCTGCCACGTGCCCGCGCTGACGGGCGATATCCCCGCATAGCCCGACGTGCCGCCATAGAGATAGGACGCATCATTGCCCGCCCCGACATGGTACATTTCCAGACGATGCTCGGCGCCCATGGCAAAGGTCATCGGGGTGGCCATGCCGACATTGAAATTGCGGCGCATGTCGAAATTGCTCGTCCACTGGGCCATGCGATAGGTCGCAGCACGTGTGGTTGTGGGCGAATAGCCATAGATTTTGGCATAGCTGGAATTATAGGTATTTTTGACGCCGATATCGTCGTCATCCTCGCCGTAAAGCGTGCTCAGATCCCAGTTGAAGCCAAAAAGATTGTCGCCTTTCAGGCCAAGATTGGCCTGAAAATTGTTCTCGTCGATCGTTTCGAGCGGCGAGAACCCATAGGGATAGATCGTGGTCGGCGCTGAGGCGCCGGGCAGACGATAATTCTCATAGGCTTCGGCGTGACGATGCGCATAGGTGACCAGCCCGTAGCTGCGCAGGCCCTCGACAACATCCTTGCCCCACTCGATCGAGAGATTTTCGCGCGTCTCTTCTGGCGTGCTTTCGATCTTGTTCGAGTTGGCAGGCCAGCTCGACGTGGCGGTCCAGCGATGGTCACGCGTGCTCTTGTTATCGGCAACGAAATGATCTGCGTGATAGACCTGACCGGAAATATGGACAAAGCCGTCGCTGCCCCATTTATGGCCGCCATCGGCACCGATCAGATATTGCCAGCCATCGCCATTATAGGCATTCGCGCCAGTCTGGGCGTAGGTATGAATGCCATGATCGGTTTTTTTGGTGATGATATTCACCACCCCGGCGATGGCGTCAGACCCGTACATGGCGGCAGCGCCATCGCGCAGCACCTCCATATGATCGATAGCCCCTGCCGGGATCATGTTCAGATCGACCGGGGTAGTCCCCCCGGCCATATTGCCGGTGATGTTGCGTCGCTTGCCATCGACCAGCACCAGGACCTCATTGGCCGAAAGCCCACGCATACGGATGGATGAGGTCAGGGCCGCCGTATCGTTTCCCAGTGCCGAAACGCTGATGGACGGGTCGAGACGCGCCAGAACACTGGCGAGGTTCAACTCGCCGGTACGCTCCATCTGGGCCTGGGTATAGAGGGTGATGGGCGAGGAACTGTCACGCACGCGCTTGTTGGAAGAGCGCGTACCGGTGACGATGATTGCTTCATTGCCACCATCAGCCCCCTTCTCCGCGCCTCTTTTCCGATGCTGTGCCGACATATCTGTCCCGACAGTATTTTTCCGGTCGGTGGCTTTCTGCGATGCAGTAGGGTGGTGGCCGTGCGGTTTATGCTGGCCATGCAGGGCCTCGCCTGTGTCAGCAGCAAGAACCGGGCGTGAAAAACCCTGGAAAAGAGCAGTAGATGAAATCAGGGCCAGAACGAGGGTTTTCGGCGCAAAGGTTTTTCTGGCAGCCGGCAGTTTGCGGGGCATTCACGGGGTCTTTCAGCACGACATCATTACGATACGAATTCGTAATATCCGAGCATAAGCTGACCTTTTGGGCAATAAACGAAAAGGAAACTTTATGTAACATATTCTTTTATAACACAGATCGTCTGTAGATTATGATTTTATGATACAGGCCGTGCGCCGGGTTATATAGACTGATTTTGCGTCGGGCTAAATCCATCATTGATCCAGTAATGCCGGATCGATGATTGTCGATGGAATCTGGATTTTATTTTCGGTTATTTCTAGCGCGTTGAAAGCGATTGTCAGGAGCAGAATTGCCTGTCATCGATACCGGGTGGCCTCGTCAGCTTGCGCGGATAGCGGCGTAGCTGCGCAGCCTGACGACTTCTTTGTCATTGGGAATATTTGCTGCCCGAAGACGGGCTATTGCCCGAGCCGCCAGCAGCTCGGGCCGGGATCTGTCAGTGGGACAGGCCCAGGAATTTTTCCGTATCGGGATCGACGGGGATGCCGAGCTGCTCTCTTTGGAGGGCCTCTTCCCATTCCTTGTCGCCCGGCGCGCAGACCGGCACGCCCGGCTCTGCGACGGGCGAGGCATGAAGGAGGTCGAGATAATGGGCCATCCCGGCTTCGAAAGCCTCCTGACCGATGAAGCGGGCCGGGTCGAATGCCACCATGATATGGCCGACATTCTGCGGCTTCGGGCCTTTCTGCGCCTCAGTCGTCGAAATCATGACCGGGTCGGGATCGGCCCCTGCGAGAATAGCAGAGAGAATCGTCACCATACCGGCGAGCGCCGCCCCCTTGTGACCATAGGCCATGCCACCAAGCGGTTGCATAAAACGTGCCTGCACGGCGTCGAGCGTGGGATGGCCTTCTTCGTTCAGGGCGACTTCGGGCGGCAGGGGCAGGCCGAGGCTGCGATAGAGCTTTACGCGGTTGAAAGGGATGGAAGATGTGGCCATGTCGAGCAGCCACGGTTTGCGGTTGCGCACGGGCGCGCCCATGGCGATGGGGTTGGTGCCATGAAACGGCGCCCGCCCTCCCGCCAGAGCCACGGCGCGGTCAGAATTGCTCAGCACCAGCGAGACGAAGCCCTGTTCGGCAGCGGCCAGCGCATAGGCGCCTCCCGCCCCGTAATGGGTGGAATGATGCACGGTCACGGCACCGATTCCCGCATGGCGCGCCAGAGAGACGGCTTCATCCATGGCCTGATAGGCAGCGGCATGAGCGAGGCCGAAATCGGCGTTGAGCCGTCCGGTCGCCGGGGCCGTCTGTTCGAAGCGGCGCTGCGGGTGCCGGTTCACGCCGCCGTTTTCGAGCATGTCGACATAATAGCCGATCAGCCTCACACCGTGGCTGTCCGTGCCCAGGCGTGACGCATGCATCAGGGCACGTACGGTTCCTGCGGCGTCTTCAGGCAAGGCGCCTGCGGCGATGAGTCTGGACTGGCAGGATTCGGTAAGAAGGTCAGCCGGATAGCGTGTGGCGTTGGTCATGGAAATCCGTCTTCAGCGGTTATTGGGAGCCGAGCATCTTCTGTGCCCGTTCGCGGTCGAGTGCGCCCTCCCATGCTGCAAGGATTACGGGCGCGACGCAATTGCCTGCCAGATTGCCGACGGCGCGCGCGATACCGCTGAACCAGTCGACGGCGATCAGCAGAACGAGGCTTGAAAGCGGAATGGAAGGGGCGGCCGCCATGGTGGCGGCCAGAACGACGATGGCAATGCCCGGCACGCCATGCGCGCCTTTCGACGTAATGAGCGCCGTTGCCAGCATCGACAGGATCTGGGTGAGGGTAAGTGGTGTGTGGGTGACCTCGGCCAGAAAGACGACGGCGAAACCGAGATAGATAGAGAGTGCGTCGAGATTGAGCGAATACCCCGCAGGCACCACCAGTCCCACGACCTGACGCGGAATGCCCATCGCTTCGAGCTTGGTCATGATGCTCGGCAGCACGGAATCGGAGCTGGTGGTTGCCGTGACGATCAGGATTTCCTCGCGGAAATAGCGCGCAAAGCGCAGCGGGTTGATGCCGCAGAGCTGTAGCAACCCGCCGAGAATGACGACGATGAACACGGCGATGGCGCTGAAATAGAGAATGACGAAAAGTGCCAGATGATCGATGGCGTCCAGCCCGTATTGGGCCACAGTCGTCGAAACCGCGCCGAACACGCCAAGGGGGGCGGTCGCGATGATGACGCGCATCATGCGCGAGAAAAGGGCCGAAAAGCTGTCGATGAGCTTCGTGATGGGCGCACCTGCCTCACCCAGTCGCGACAGGCAGCAGCCCAGCAGCACGGCGAAGAACAGGATCTGGAGAATATTGCCGTCGGCAAAGGCAGCGATCGGCGAGCGGGGAATGAGGTTGAGAATAAAGCCTGTCACGCCCTGGCCGTGCAGCGCATGGGCATTGGCGGCATAGCTTGCCACGGCATGGGCGTCTTCCACGCTAGGCGTGTAGTTCATGCCGCGCCCCGGATGGAGCAGCAGGGCAGCGCCGACGGAGAGAAGCAGCACGATCGTGGTCATGGCTTCGAAATAGATGAGCGCCCGGCTACCGAGCCGCCCGACCGCCCCCAGCGAGCCCGCCCCGGTAATGCCGCTCACGACGATGCAGAACAGCAAGGGCCCCACGATCATCAGGATGAGCCGCAGAAAGAGATCGGTCAGCCATCGGCATTGATGGGCGAGATGCGGGGCAAAAAGCCCGAGAAGAATGCCGCCTATGGTGGCGATAATGACCTGAACGAAAATGCCGGGGCGATAGCGGGCGGGTGTCTTCAGGTCATGGGCGCTCAAATCAACTCTCCGGCCAGAAAATCTGCGGCTGGGGCGCGCAAGGCGGGCCCGGCAGTAGGAACATCAATAGGTTACGTTGATCTTGGCACCAACGAAACGGGGCAGACCGGGAATAACGCCATAGAAGGTGGCCTGCGTGCCGCCCGACAGCCAGTAGCGTCGATCGGCCAGATTCTGACCATAGACCGTCAGTGACCAATGCTGTTTGGGGGCTGCGAAGGTCAGGAAGGAATTAACGAGAAAATATGCCGGGGCGCGATAGATGCCGCCATCACCGATATGCTGGGGCTGTGTCTGCGCGCCGCGATAATTGTAATCGACGTCGAAGGTCATGCGATAATCGCGGAACATCGGCCAGGTATAGACCGCAGCCCCCGAGAGGGTGAGGTTCGCGAGGCCCATATTATAGCCGTTATAATTGGTAAACACCGGCGACCAGACGCCCGTAGAGGCGAATTGCGCTGTGGTAGCGCTGCGATTCAGGCTCTGGAACTGTGTATAGACGCCGTTCTGATAGCCGAAATTCTGCGTCAGCGTCAGACCATGGAAGGGATGCGCCTCGATGTCGAATTCCGCGCCATAGATATAGGAGCGCGGGGCGTTCACGTAACCGCCGAGCACGCCATAAGGGGGCACCAGAATGCTGCCCAGAAGCTGCTGGTCGCGATAGTCGTAATAGAAGCCGGCGGCATTGAAACGCAGGCGACGATCGAACAACATCGACTTGAACCCGCCTTCATAGGTCAGCACGGATTCTGGCTTGAAGGGGCGAAGCTGGTTGGCATTCTGCGTGATATTGGCCGAGAACCCGCCCGGCTTGAAGCCTTTGGAGAAGATCGCATAGCCCATGATATTGGGCGTAACCTGATATTGCGCCCCGACGCGCCCGCCGAACTGGTTGGTCAAGGCACCGGCACTGCCGAAATTGGTCTGTGACGTGGCGAGACCGGTATTGAGATTGACGTTCGTGCTGGTCAGATTGAGCATCTGGCGATCGTCGGATTCGTGGTTGATCGCGCCGATCAGGGTCAGTCTGGGCAGGATACGATAGCTGAGCTGCACATACTGGTTGAAATTCTGCTGGTTCTGTCGATAGGCGGTTTCGTTCAGCGGCGTCGTGCCGGGACGGTCGGAGCTGTCGTACCAGAAGCTCTGTGCCATGCGGGCGCGGCTGTAATAGAGACCCGTTTCCCAGTGAAAACGCGCTTTCGGATCGCGGGATTCGAGTTTGACTTCCTGAGAGAAGACATTCGTCTGGTTATTACGGAACATGTTGCCGTAAGCCTTAACCGAGTTCGTCTGGTTGGTCAGCTCGTGCTC
>Ga0308171_1004324_pt1 | contig 11834 bp, 10 predicted proteins | sample PhyGR1_FD_202135 | JGI IMG/M metagenome (GOLD analysis project Ga0308171, IMG submission 202135) | Phyllosphere microbial communities from UC Gill Tract Community Farm, Albany, California, United States - DLSLSG.R1 | ecosystem: Host-associated > Plants > Phyllosphere > Unclassified | place: USA... | reverse complement strand
TTTGCACCTGCGTCGAAGGGAGCGGCTTCCATACTGCTTACAACCGCCTGGCCTTGCCTGCTTATGCAGTCTGGCGTCATCAGCTAATCGCGTACAAACCCGAGTATAGACACGCTCTGCAACCCTGCAATGCGTAGGGGCAAATGAGTAGAAATGACCGGAAATAGCCAATAAAACCGGGAGCGGAATCGTTTATCCGACGAACGATGGCAATTCGATATAACGGTGGCGCATAACCATGAAATAATTATGACAAATGCGTCTTAGACGCTCGTATAAACGAGCTACCTTATCCTCTCCCTTTTCCTACACCTGCATCACTGGAGCTTTCATGAACACCGCCGCATTGCGCGAGCAGATTTCCCGTGCCCATCAACACGAAGCCAGCACAGGCCAGCTTGCCCAGCAACTGGAAAAACAATTGCCGCACCTGCATTCGGCCATCTCCCTGGCTGACGGTGATCGCCACATTGTCATGACCCGCTTTGTCACCGCCTACATCGATCTCGTCCCCGATTTACTCGACGCCGCCAACGACGTGGCCCGCGAAGCGGGTATCGAAAGCCAGATCAAGCCGGTGCTGAAGATCGCCGAGCATTTCTTCCTGCAACCGCCCGCCATCCTCGCCGGCCACGAAGGGCTCGACGGCCTGCTGGACGAGGCCTACCTGGCGCATCGATTGGTGGAAGAGGTGAACGATCTCTATATCAAGCATTTTGGCCAGCCATTGATTCCGACCGACACGACTGTCGCTAATGTCATCGCCCACCAACTGATCGGCGAAGCCTTCGCCAACCAGTTGGATGAAGCGGTACACCACGCCGTGGATGAAATGCTCAACGAAGACAGCTTTGCGCTGGAGTCGGTCGAAGCCTATCGCGAACAGCTGAAGAGCCCGGACACAGAAGCCGCGTGGAAACGCTGGCCGTGCCTGTCGCGGCAGTTGGGGGTTGAGTTGGCGTTGGATCAGCCCGCCTAGATCTTCGATCTAATACAAAACCCACGTGGGAGCGGGCTTGCTCGCGAATGCGGTGACTCAGTCAACATTTCCGGTGACTGACACCCTGCATTCGCGAGCAAGCCCGCTCCCACATTTTTGATCCGGTTTCGTCAGCTCACCGACGGCGCCGAACCTATCCCCGTCGTCGTCCGCACCCGACCTTCCAACCGGCGCTTCAACCCGCGCGCTTCGATCACCAGCGTCGAGCCCTTGGCCGCATTGGCCCGCCCCCATTCTTCCAGTAGCTCCAGGCAGGAATGGTCGATGTAACTCAAGTTGCTCAACGGCACGTGCACGGTGCTGCCCGCAGGTACCGTCGAGAGCACCTGGGTCAACGCCGGCACCTTCAGGAAGGTCGCCGCCCCCGTCAGACGCAGCTCCATCTCTCCTTCCTGGGGCAAGTCGATCAAGCTGACCTTGAGCCGCGAAGCCTTGAACGCCAGCTTGACCAACGTCAACCCAAAGCCCACCAGTACGCCGGTCAGCAGGTCGGTAAAGATGATCGCCAACGCCGTGGCTGCGTAGGTAAACATCGGCATCCGCCCATAGCGCCCCAGTGCCTTGAACGCCTTGATGTCCACCAGCTTGATCCCGGTGTACACCAACACACCCGCCAGGCTCGCCACCGGGATGCTTTGCAGCACACTCGACAGCAACAGCACGAACGCCAGCAGCCACAGCCCGTGGAACATCGCCGACAAACGCGTGGTCGCACCGGCCTGCACGTTGGCCGAGCTGCGCACGATCACTCCAGTCATCGGCAAGGCACCAAGCAGACCACAGAGCATGTTACCGACACCCTGGGCGGACAACTCCTTATCGAAATCAGAACGCTGACCACTGTGCATGCGGTCGACCGCCGCGGCGGAGAGCAGGGTTTCGGCGCTCGCGATAAACGCCACGGCGAAGGCGGCAATCAGCAGCTGGGGGTCTGCGAGGTTGAGCAGGTCGCTGGGACGCAACCAGTCGATAGCGTCGGCGAGGTTTTCCGGGACTTCCACACGTTTGACCTGCAACGCCAGCACCAGGCTGACCACCGTGGTCAGGCCTACACCCAACAAGGCACCCGGCACAAAGCGCAGGCGTTGCGGGCGTAATTTGTCCCAGGCGTACATCACCAGCATCGTCGACAAACCGAGCAATCCCGCCTGCCAACCCAGGCCGCCGCCCAGGATAGGAATCGCCTCGGCCAACGCCGCTGGGAACCCCGTCAGGTTATCCAGCCCAGAAGGCTTGGGCGCGCCGTCGAGCATCACGTGAATCTGGGATAACACAATCAACACGCCAATCCCCGCCAGCATACCGTACACCACCGCCGGCGCCGTGACGCGGAACCAGCAGCCCAGGCGCAAACGCCCGGCCACCAGTTGCAGGAAACCCGCCAACAACAGGATCGGCCCGAGCATCAGCATGCCGTGCTGGCGCACCAGCTCGAACACCAACACCGCCAGGCCTGCCGCCGGGCCACTGACCTGCAGCGGCGAGCCTGCCAACCAACCCACCACCAGGCCACCGATGATTCCGGTGATCAAGCCCTTGGCCGGGGGCATGCCTGAGGCAATCGCGATCCCCATGCACAGCGGCAGGGCGACCAGAAACACAACCACAGAGGCGAGCAGCTCCCGTGGCAGTACAGCTTTCAATTGAGCAGCACGCATGATGACTCTCCCTAGGCATTTACCGGGCGCGGCAAAGCCTGGCTGCATCCATGGCAGCCACCGCTTTACCCGGCAGGGAAGTGTTTTAGAAGCGCGCTTTAGGCGTCGCGGAAGGAATCGGCCCGTCGCCGCTCAATGGGCGGAACGCAGACTGGTCCGCATCGTAGGCCCGGATTTCACTGGTCTCGATATTGTAGATCCAACCATGAATAAACAAATGACCGTTGGCCATGCGCGAAGCCACGGAGGGGTGGGTGCGCAAATGTTGCAGCTGGGCGATGACGTTTTCTTCGGTCAGCACCTTCATGCTCTCGCCTTCGTTGGCGCAGTCGCAATTGTCATGGACCATGGTCTTGGCCACCTCGGCATGCCGCAACCAGGCTTTGACCGTCGGCATCTTCTCCAGGCTGTCGGGGTTGAGTACCGCGCGCATGGCGCCGCAATCGGAGTGCCCGCAGACGATGATGTGCTGCACTCCCAAAGCCAGTACCGCGTACTCGATGGCCGTGGACACACCGCCGTTCATCTGGCCGTAAGGCGGCACCACGTTGCCGACGTTACGCGTCACGAACAGGTCGCCAGGCGAACTTTGGGTGATCAGCTCGGGCACGATGCGCGAGTCGGCACAGGTAATGAACATCGCCCGTGGGCTCTGAGCCGTGGCAAGTTTTTTGAAGAGCTCTTCCTGCTGGGGGAAGACGTCGTGATGGAAATGCAAAAAGCCGTCAACGATATGCTTTAGCGCTGCATCGGCGGTTTCAGCCACCGAAGAGGCAGAAGCCGACGCAGCCAACGGCTGTTTATCCTTGTCACTCATGATTCATCCTCTTGATTAATGCAGGGGAGTTTTCAGGTCAGTTCGACGCTTAGCCAATGGAAAAGTTGTAATACGCCAGAGGCCAGAGCGCCGACTCATCAGTCACTCGCTGAACAAGGTAACCGTCGAAACTTAACTCAAACTGAATGAACCGCTCTAGATCGCGGGTTTCAGTGATATCAAAACGCGACCATTCCTACAGGAGTTTCGCGTTTCACCTCTTCAGTTTACAACAAAGCCATCTGTCTGCCCGGAGGGCAAAAGGCCGTGCAATCCAGATTAAAACCTTCCCGCCGATCAAGACCAAGACGCTTGATCGCTTTACTGAAGCGTTGAGCCAGCAAATCGGCAAACGGCCCTTCACCCCGCATGCGCACGCCGAAGCGGCTGTCATACACTTCACCACCACGCACCTGGCGCACCAGGCTCATCACATGGGTCGCGCGCTGCGGGTAATGCGCCGCCAGCCACTCCTCGAACAGCGGTGCCACCTCCAGCGGCAGGCGCAGCATCATGTACGCGGCACTTTGCGCGCCAGCGGCATGGGCCTCGGTCAGCAGACTCTCCAATTCACTGTCGTTGATCATCGGGATCATGGGCGAACACAACACGCCCACCGGAACCCCCGCCTCACGCATCACCCGAATCGCCCGCAACCGCGCCTTGGGCGCCGCCGTGCGTGGCTCCAGGATGCGCTTGAGTTCGTCGTCCAGGCTGGTGAGGCTGATCATCACGGCCACCAGCCGCTGGCGCGCCAACTCAGTGAGCAGGTCCAGATCGCGCAAAATCAGCGATCCCTTGGTGATAATGGTCACCGGGTGGCGATAGCGCAGCAGCACTTCCAGGATTTGCCGGGTGATCTTGTACTCGCGCTCGATCGGCTGGTACGGGTCGGTATTGGACCCCAGATTGATCGGCGCGCACACATAACCCGGCTTCGACAGTTGCTGCTCCAACACATCGGCGGCGTTGGTCTTGGCGATCAGTTTGGTTTCGAAATCCAACCCCGGTGACATGTCCCAATAAGCATGGCTGGGCCGCGCATAGCAGTAGATGCAGCCATGCTCGCAGCCACGGTAGGGGTTGATCGAACGATCAAACGGCAGGTCCGGCGAGTTGTTGCGGGTGATGATGCTCTTGGCCGTCTCGATACGCACTTCAGTGCCCTGGGTCGGTGGCACTTCCTGAAACCAACCATCGTCCTCGGCCACGCTCACCGTAGGCGCAAAGCGGTTATGCAGGTTGGTGGCCGTGCCTCGGCCACGGGGCGGTAGGAGAGAACTCATGGGCGCACCTCAATACTGTATCCACATACAGTATTTGAACCTGGCATTTCGCGCCAGCACCGTCGAGCGGGAAGTTTCGAGGCCATCTCCTGACAGCTGAAAACGCACCGTATTACATACGAACTTTCACGACATAAATCGCCACACTTGAGTCGTGGATTAAACTTTTGTTCTGCAACTATGATCCAGTCTCAACTTAGTAACCAACCAGAAGGACCTCTATATGTCTCAGGACGAACTGCGCTTAACGTGTGAAGATTTTGAAAAAGATAACAGCCCTGAACTGTTGCTCGAACGTTTTAACAATGGGGTTCTTTCGTACGCCATGTACGCCTCTTCATCCAGGAAAGACGGCCACTACGACACCACATCATCGCCAACGGACCTGGACAATGACGGCGACTTTGACGACGAGGACAAGGCAATTTTTCTGACCATGGCCAACGCGTTTGCAATGACCTGCCAGAAAACTCGGAATTAAACTAATTACACCGACTAACTACAGCCGCCCAACTTATATCAATAACCTATAAGTTGGGCTTCCCACTCTAACTTTAGTTAATTCTTATCGCCCGATTTTTTACGTATGTCTGCAACTTGAGCAGCACTGATTGCGCCACCTGTATTACCCCAGCTGCCCCGGACAAAACTGACAACATCAGCCACTTCCTGATCCGACAGGCGCCAAGCGAATGCCGGCATGGTGAACGTGGACGGTGCCGTGTGAGTGGCCGGCAAGGTACCACCGTTCAACACGATATTGATCAATGACGTGGCATCCGCCGTCTGCAACACCGGGTTGCCCGCCAGCGCTGGGAACACCCGTGTGTAGCCATGGCCGTCGGTACGGTGGCAGGCCGCGCAGTTGTCGATATACACCGAGGCGCCCCGCTGGCTGTCGTCGCCTTTCCACAAGGCCTCGGCCACTTGCTTGTCATACGTGTGCGGTGAGTCCTTGGGGTCCACCGCCGGTAAACTCTTGAGGTAACGGGCGATAGCCGTCAGGTCATTTTCCGACATGTACTGCATGCTGTGGACGACAACGTCGCTCATGCCACCAAATACTGCGCTGCGGTCACTGCGGCCGGTCTTGAGGAACTGCACCAGTTGCTCCTCGCTCCAGCTACCGAGGCCGTCCTTGTGATCGCCACGCAGGCTTTTCGCGATCCAGCCTTCGAGCGGCGCGCTGCCGGCCAGGAAGGCGTTGCCATCAGTGGCACTCAGGGCTTTTTCCTGCATGGTCAACGCCCGTGGCGTATGGCACGCACCGCAATGGCCAAGGCCCTCCACCAGGTAGGCACCCCGGCTGATCACCGGGTCGACGACGGCTTGCGCCTGATGCTCCTCGACGGCAGGCGCAAACATCCAGCGCCATGCCGCCAACGGCCAGCGCATGCTCAAGGGCCACGGAATGTCACTGTCCTTGTTCTCTTGAGCGACGGGTTCCACCCCCTTCATGAAGTACGCGTACAACGCCTGCATATCGCTGTCGCTGACACGTGCGTAAGACGGGTAGGGCATCGCCGGGTAGAGCGTACTACCGCTCTTGGCGACGCCATGGCGCACAGCCTTGTCGAAGTCTTCGAAGCTGTAGTCGCCCAGGCCGCTCTTGTCCGGGGTGATGTTGGTGGAATAGATCACGCCAATGGGGGTTTCCATTGGCAGGCCACCGGCAAACGGTTTTCCGCCCTTGGCGGTGTGGCAGGCCACGCAGTCACCCGCGCGGGCCAGGTATTCACCTTGCTTGATCAAGTCAGTTTCAGCGGCGCTGACAGAGCAACTGCTGAAAAACGCGAAGGTCGCGATAACAAGTGCTTTCATGGTCATCGCTCCTTATGCCTGAACCAGTGGGCCGGGGTTTTTCAGGTACTGCTCGCGGATCGCCCGCGCCGACCAGTAGGTCAACGCCGCCACCAGGCCTGTAGGGTTGTAGCCCAAGCCTTGTGGGAAAGCGGATGCACCTGGGACAAACACGTTGTGCACATCCCAGCACTGCAGGTAGCGATTCAATGCACTGGTTTTCGGGTCGGTGCCCATGATCGCGCCACCGTTGAGGTGGGTGGTCTGGTACGACGCCGTGTTGAAGTGTTCGCCGACTTTTTTGCCGAGCACGGCAATTGCCTTGGGGTTCATCGCTTCAGCGACCTTGCCCATTTTCTCGACCATGAAGCGGTTCATCTTGATGTCGTTTTCCTGCCAATCGAACGTCATCCGCAGCAACGGCTGGCCGTAGGCATCGCGGTACACCGGGTCCAGATCCAGGTAGTTACCCCGGTAGGATTGATGGGCACCGTGGGCATCCATCGACACCTGGTGGGTGTAGTAATCGGCGGTGGCGCGCTTCCAGGCGCTGCCCCACGCCGGGGTGCCCGGCGGGTTGGACGTACCGGCAATCGGTCGACTGCCGGCCTGGTTGACCCACATCGGCGAACCGCCCACAAAGCCATGGGGCCCATGGTCGAAGTTGTCGGCGTTGAAATCATCGATGGCCACGCCATTGCCGCCGGCGCCGATGAAGTTGTTGGTGTGGGTGTCCTTGTCGAAGAACGCCTTGATGGTGGCCATGTTCTGGTAGGCGAAGTTTCTGCCCACCACGCCCTCGTTGGTGATCGGGTCGTAGGGCTTGCCGATACCGGAGAGCAGCATCAAGCGCACATTGTGGAACTGGAATGCGCCGAGGATCACCAACTCCGCTGGTTGCTCGCATTCCCGGCCCTGGGCGTCGATGTACGTCACGCCAGTGGCCTTGCTCTTGGTGCTGTCGAGGTTGACCTTGAGCACGTGGGAATTGGGCCGCAGTTCAAAGTTCGGCACCTGGCGCAACGCCGGCAGGATGTTCACGTTCGGCGATGCCTTGGAATACATGTAGCAGACGTAGCCGCTGCAAAAACCACAAAAATTGCACGGCCCCATCTGGGCGCCATAGGGATTGGTGTAAGGCCCCGAGGTGTTGGCTGAGGGCAGGTTGTAGGGTTTGTAACCCACCTCGGCAGCCGCTTTCTGAAACAGTTGTGCGGAGACGGTGTTTTTCTGCGACTCCAGCGGGAAAGGGTTGGAGCGATCCGGCGCATACGGGTTACCGCCACGGCCTTCGCCTACCAATTGCCCTTTTACGGTCCAAGCCTGTCCAGAGGTGCCGAAGACTTTTTCCGCGTAGTCGAAAAACGGCTCCAGCTCTTCGTAGCTCACGCCGAAGTCCTGGATGGTCATGTCCTTGGGAATGAAGTGTTTGCCGTAGCGTTCTTCATAGTGGCTGCGCATGCGCAACTCGATCGGGTCGACACGGAAATGCACGCCGGACCAGTGCAGGCCCGCTCCGCCCACACCATTGCCCGGCAGAAATGCGCCCAGCTGACGGTTGGGCAGGGCAACGTCATTCACGCTATGGCGAATGGTCACTGTCTCCTTGGAGATGTCCTGGAAGAGTTTTTTACGCACGCTGTAGGTCAATTCGTCGATGACCTGGGGATAGTTGCCGTCGGGGTAAGTGTCCTGCATAGGACCGCGCTCCAGCGCTACCACGTTGAGGCCTGCTTCTGTCAGCTCCTTGGCCATGATCGCGCCGGTCCAGCCGAAGCCTACGATCACTGCATCCACTTTCTTCATAATGGTCGCCACGTTTATGCCCTCTCGCCGCGGATGGAAACTGCCGGGAAGGGGTATTGCTCGTTGCGTTCAACCCAGTCCATGAAATCGGCGCGGGCGCCGGGAAAACCGATCATGGTCCAGCCGACCATGCCTTTGTTGCCGCCGTGGATCGGGTCGCAGAAGAAGCCTTCCTTGGTGTTTTGCAGCAACAGGTTGAAGAACAGCTTTGGTGGCACCGCCTCGAAATGCGCCGTCACCTCACTGCCGCCCGCCTCCAGACGACGTAACATGTCGTCTCGGGTAGCGCTGTCTTGCGCAGCAAAAACTTTGCCGTTGAACGCTTTCGACCATGCATCCGTCGCGGCAATGCCCAGGCGATAGATCTCCTTGGGCACCAATTTGCTCTGCCACCCCATCTCCGGCGGCGCATCGGCGTTGAATGGGCCTTGCATGAACCACAGGGCTCCGCTGGCGTAAGGCGTGTTCATCTGGCGGTCGATGTATTCCGGCGCACCCGCTTCCAGAGCGCCTGGGCCTTGGGCATCGGCGGGGATCAATTGCGCGACGGCGGCATTGATAAACGTCCACTCCTCAGCCGTGAAATAAGTTGGCTCGTAGGCCTTTTCGCTGGCTGCAGGCTGGACGGGCGCGGCCTGGGCCGGCTCAGGCGTCGCCATCAGCATCGAGCCGCCAAGGCCGGTGCTGGCAACCGTGACCACCGGGATCAAGGTCAAGGATTTGCGCAGAAAGTCACGCCGGGGGTTGTCTTGATCTTGATCAGACATGGTGGCACCTCATCATGTGGTCACGGGTTTATCAGCCGGCTTCTAGTGAGCGATTTGGCTTTTTAAGAAATCAATAGTTACAAATGATAGCAGGCTATGTATCAGGAAAAGCGTTTCAGCGACTAAAGACTGAGTATTCACAGTCCTTTGACGGGCCCCAACCTGAGTGCCATTCACCGACCTCCTGCTCGGTCATGTCAACAATGCTCAAGAATCAATGGCTGCCGGTCTTCGGCCCCAGCAATGGCTTCAAGGACGGTGTTCGCTACATGATGGGAGCCGATGTCGACAAATTGCGCACGGCTTTGGGGAATGGCGATTACAGCACCCGCGCGTTTGCGTTGTGCTCGATGAAGGACTGGATCACGACAACGGGAAAAGAAGAGAAACAACAGTAGGAGCCGGCTTGCCGGCTCCTGCAGTGGGCCATCTGTTAGTCTTTTTTCAGCTTCGGGTTAGGAAAGAACTGCACCGCCTGCACCTTGGGGTCCGCAGGCGCCTTCAACGCCGACGTGTTCACCCGTGTGCCCAATTCCTTGGGGACCGACAACCCTTGGTCATTCAGCGTGTCGGTGTAACCGCAGGCCACGCACTCGCGATGCGGCACGTTGTCCTCGGTCCACATCTTCAACTTGTCCGGCTCGCTGCACGCCGGGCAGACCGCCCCGGCGATAAATTGCTTTTTAGTAATCACAGGCCCTTCACTCATGCTGCCGCGTCCTCACTCAGGCCGCTGTGGCGCAAGAGTGCGTCAATCGACGGCGCACGTCCGCGGAAGTCGACGAACAGCACCATCGGCTCCTGAGAACCGCCACGCGCCAGGATTGCCTCACGGAAGGCGCGGCCAGTCTCAGCGTTGAGCACGCCCTCTTCTTCAAACTTGGAGAAGGCATCCGCCGACAGCACTTCGGCCCACTTATAGCTGTAGTAACCCGCGGCGTAACCACCGGCGAAGATGTGCGCGAAGCTGTTCGGAAAACGGTTGTAGGCCGGCGGACGCATCACCGACACCTCATCGCGCACGCCTTCCAGCACTTGCGCCACGCTGCGGCCATCACCGTGGGTGGCGTGCAGTTCAAAGTCGAACAGCGAGAACTCCAGCTGACGCACCATCATCAAGCCAGACTGGAAGTTTTTCGCCGCGAGCATTTTTTCCAACAAGTCCTGGGGCAGTGGCTCGCCGGTTTCGTAGTGACCGGAGATCAGCGCCAGGCCTTCCGGCTCCCAGCACCAGTTCTCCATAAACTGGCTCGGCAATTCGACCGCATCCCAGGCCACGCCATTGATGCCCGACACGCCAGCATGTTCAACACGGGTCAACAGGTGGTGCAGGCCGTGGCCGAACTCGTGGAACAGCGTGGTGACTTCATCGTGGGTCAGCAGGGCAGGCTTGCCACTGTCGGCCGGGGTGAAGTTGCACACCAGGTTGGCCACCGGGCTTTGCAGCACGCCATCGATCGTGCGACGACGATCGCGGGCGCCGTCCATCCAGGCACCGCCACGCTTGTTGGCGCGGGCATAGAGGTCGAAGAAGAAGCGGCCGACGTGCTGGCCGTTTTCCTTGATTTCAAACAGGCGGACATCCGGGTGCCAGGTGTCGAAGCCTTTCTGCTCGGCGATTTCGATGCCGTACAGGCGCTGCACGATGGCAAACAGGCCGCCCAATACTTTGTCGATGGGGAAGTAGGCGCGCAGGGCCTCCTGGGAAACGCTGTAGCGTTGCTCACGAAGTTTTTCGCCGTAGAAACCGCTGTCCCAGCTTTGCAGGTCGGCGCAGCCTTGTTCGGCGGCATAGGCCTTGAGCTGTTGCAGGTCCTGAGCGGCAAACGGCTTGCTGCGCTTGGCCAGGTCGCGCAGGAAGTTCAGCACCTGATCGCTGGACTCGGCCATTTTGGTGGCCAGGCTCAGTTCGGAGAACGACGCATACCCCAGCAGCTTGGCCAGTTCCTGACGCAGGTCGAGGATCTGTTCCATGACCGGACCATTATCATTCTGACCGGCATTCGGGCCTTGGTCCGACGCACGGGTACAGTAGGCCGCGTAGACTTCTTCACGCAGGGCGCGATCCTGGGCGTAGGTCATCACCGCGTAGTAGCTGGGGAATTCCAGGGTGATCAGCCAGCCGTCGAGGCCTTTGGCCTGTGCGGCGGCCGCCATTTGCGCCTTGGCCGAATCGGTCAGGCCGGCAAGGGTGGCTTCGTCGGTGACGTGTTTGGTCCAGGCCTGGGTGGCATCCAGCAACTGGTTGGAAAATTTGCTGCCCAACTCGGACAGTTTGCTCTGCACTTCGGCGTAACGCTTTTGCTGCTCCGGCGGCAAATCGATACCCGACAGGCGGAAATCACGCAGGGCGTGTTCCAGGATGGTTTTTTGCGCCACGTCGAAACCGGCGGCTTCCGGGCTGTTGGCCAAGGCTTCGAAAGCCTGGAACAATTCGCGGTTCTGGCCCATCTCGGTGGAGTAAGCACTCAACGCCGGCAGGCAGCCTTCGTAGGCTTCGCGCAGTTCGGCGCTGTTGCACACGGCATTGAGGTGGCTGACCGGGCTCCAGGCGGCACCCAGGCGGTCATTCAGTTCATCCATCGCCAGGACCAGCCCGGCCCACGTCGGATGTTTACCCTGGCTTTGCAGGATGCCTTCGATGGCGACACGGTTGTCGGCGAGGATCTGTTCGATGGCCGGCTGGACGTGCTCGGCACG
>Ga0308171_1004323_pt1 | contig 11834 bp, 10 predicted proteins | sample PhyGR1_FD_202135 | JGI IMG/M metagenome (GOLD analysis project Ga0308171, IMG submission 202135) | Phyllosphere microbial communities from UC Gill Tract Community Farm, Albany, California, United States - DLSLSG.R1 | ecosystem: Host-associated > Plants > Phyllosphere > Unclassified | place: USA... | reverse complement strand
CCCATGACCGGGTTCAGCGCCATCATACCTGCCAGACCGCCGGAAATGAGCATGGCAATGATGACGGTGCGCGCATAGGGAATGCCGGCATAGACGGCGGCCGAGGGGCTGACGCCGAGCGTGCGCATCTCATAACCGAGCTTGGTGCGCCAGATCAGCACCCAGACGAGAAAACACATGACCAGTGCGATGATGAAGGAGACGTTGAACGGCGCCGGCCCGAGCTTCAGGCCGAACAGCGCCATCAGCCAGTCGAGCTTCGGCAATTGCCCACCTGGCAGAAAGGTGCGCGTTTCCGGCGCCATCTTGCCCGGCACGATCAGCACGTTCACCAGCAGATAGACCATCAACGCCGCAGCGATGAAGTTGAACATGATGGTGGTTATGACGACGTGGCTACCGCGTTTTGCCTGCAGCCATGCCGGAATAAACGCCCAGGCCGCGCCGAAAACCGCAGCGCCGATGATGGCGAAGGGCATCGTCACATACCACGGCACATAACAGTCGAGCGCCAGCGCCACCAGCGCCGCGCCCAGTCCGCCAATATAGGCCTGGCCTTCAGAACCGATGTTGAACAGACCGGCATGGAAGGCGACCGCCACAGAGAGGCCGGTGAAGATGAAACTCGTCGTATAAAACAGCGTGAAGCCGATGGCATCGCCACGACCTAGCGCACCTTCGATGAGCAGGCGAAGCGCCGCGAGCGGATTTTCACCGATCGACCAGACGACGAGGCCGGAAATCAGAAATGCGGTAACTACATTTAAAAACGGCAGGAGGCCGTAGGTGATCCAGTTTGGCAGGGGTACGGAAGCGGTGCTCATTCATGCCTCATGCGGCGATGCCGGCCATCATCAGGCCCAGCGTCTGTTCTTCGGCTTCCGCCGTTTTTTCTCCAACGACACGCCCGGCGAACATGACCATGATCCGGTCCGAAAGGGAACGGATTTCATCGAGTTCGACCGAAACCAGCAAGATCGCCTTGCCGGCATCGCGCATTTCGATGATGCGGCGATGGATGAATTCGATGGCGCCGATATCCACACCGCGGGTCGGCTGGCCGATGATCAGCATCTTGGGGTCACGCTCGATTTCGCGGGCAACGACGATCTTCTGCTGGTTGCCGCCGGAAAAATTGGCGGTCTTCAGCTGCGGGTTCGGCGGGCGGATATCGTATTTCTCGATCTTTTCGACCGCATCCTTGCGGATGGCCTCGGGGTTGAGGAAAGGGCCTTTGCCGTATCGCTCGTCATGGTGATAGCCGAGGATGGAATTTTCATATTCCTCGAATTTCAGCACCAGCCCCATATGGTGCCGGTCTTCCGGAATATGTGCGAGACCGAGTTCGCGCAGAATGGACGGATCGGGTCGATCAACCTTCTGCCCGGCCACCCATATCTCTCCCGAGTAAGGCTTGCGGATGCCCGCGATCGCTTCGAGAAGTTCGGACTGGCCATTGCCGGCCACACCGGCGATGCCGACGATTTCGCCGGCGCGGACATCCAGCGAGACATCGTCAACCATGGTGACGCCGCGGCTGTCCTTGACGGTCAGATTACGGATGGAAAGGAGAACCTCGCCCGGCGTCGTCTCGCCTTTTTCCACCCGCAGCAGCACGCGACGGCCGACCATCAGTTCGGCCAGTTCCTCAACGCTGGTTTCGGAGGTTTTGCGGGTCGCCACCATTTCGCCGCGGCGCATGACGGAGACGGAATCCGTGATCGCCATGATCTCGCGCAGCTTGTGGGTGATGAGGATGACGGTTTTGCCCTGCTCACGCAGGACACCGAGGATCTTGAAAAGATGATCGGCTTCCGCAGGCGTGAGAACGCCGGTCGGCTCGTCGAGGATCAGGATTTCGGCGCCACGATACATGGCTTTCAGGATTTCGACGCGCTGTTGCAGGCCGACCGGCAGTTCCTCGATCACAGCATCCGGATCGACTTCCAGCCCGTAGTCGTCTTCAAGGCGCTTCAACTCCTTGCGCGCAGCCGCCCTGCCCTTGGCAAGCGATGCGCCGCCTTCCGCGCCCAGCATGACGTTTTCCAGCACGGTGAAATTTTCCACCAGCATGAAATGCTGATGGACCATGCCGATGCCAGCACTGATCGCAGCCTGGCTGTCGCGGATCGATACCGGCGCGCCGTTTACCCGGATTTCACCGGCATCAGCCTGGTAAAAACCGTAGAGGATCGACATCAGGGTCGATTTTCCGGCACCGTTTTCCCCGATGATGCCGTGGATCGTACCCTTGGCAACGGTCAGGTTGATATTCTTATTGGCGTGAACGGCACCGAATTTTTTATCGATGCCCACGAGTTCGATTGCTGGGTCCATACTCAAACCGAAACCTCTCCGAAGGCTGGATATGAAAAGGGCGCAAGGTGAAAAATCACCATGCGCCCCAGACACATATCATATCATTTCGGGCAGGAATTGTCCGCCATGTAGTCATGAACCTTGATGGTGCCGGCAATGATGTCGGCCTTCGCCTTGTCCACGGCGGCGGTCATTTCCGGCGTGATCAGGGCCTTGTTGTTGTCGTCGAGAGCATAGGCAACGCCGTCTTCCTTGACGCCGAGAGCAACGATGCCGGGGGTGAACTTGTCGTCCTTGGCATCCTTGTAGGCGTTGTAGACAGCCAGATCGACGCGCTTGACCATCGAGGTCAGAACCGAGCCGGGGTGCAGGTGGTTCTGGTTGGAATCGACGCCGATCGAGAATTTCTTGTTGTCGGCAGCGGTCTGCAACACGCCGATACCGGTCGCACCGGCTGCCGCGTAGATCACGTCAGCGCCCTGGTCGATCTGGTTCTTGGTCAGTTCGCCACCGCGCACCGGATCATTCCAGGCCGCACCCGTGGTGCCGGTCATGTTCTGGAAGACTTCGATCTTGTCGTTGGCAGCCTTGGCGCCCTGCGCATAACCACAGGCGAATTTACGGATCAGCGGAATATCCATGCCGCCGATGAAGCCGACCTTACCGGTCTTGGAGGCCATGCCTGCCAGAAGACCGACGAGATAAGAGCCTTCGTGCTCCTTGTAGACGACCGAGCGGACATTCGGAAGCTCGACGACGGAATCGACGATGACGAACTTGGTGTCAGGGAATTCGGCTGCAACCTTTTCCATGGCCGACGTCCAGGCGAAGGACACGGCAACAACCGGGTTAAAGCCCTTGCTGGCGAAGTTGCGGATAGCCTGCTCGCCCTGCGTATCGCTGGTCGGTTCAAAATCGCGGAACTCGATGCCCGTTTCTGCCTTGAACTTCTCAGCGCCAGCCGCGGCGGCTTCGTTGAACGACTTGTCGAACTTGCCGCCCGTACCATAAACCAATGCCGGCTTGATATCGGCAGCAAGCGCGGAAGCCGACATGGCGGCGAGCGCAAAAAGCGTCAGAAGGGATTTTTTCATTGTGCAGCCCTGTTGTTGCAATTGATATTTTAAGGGTCCTCCCGCAAACCCGTTGACCGGGAATGTCTGCGGAACCGCCAGCCGTTATCCCGGCTGTGCTTGGCTCATATCCTTGCATGGCTCAATGAAAAATTCATCCGGTTTTTTTGACCCGGTGGAAAAACTTTATTCTGGCGTTTTTTTGGTCTTTCCACCTGGGCAACGTGCAAAAAATCTAGCCGATATTGCAGCTTACGCCGGTTCCCCTGAGGCCGCAGTAGCCGCCCGGATTCTTGGCAAGATATTGCTGGTGATAGTCTTCCGCGTAATAAAATGTTTCAAGCGGTCCAATTTCGGTGGTGATGGCGCGGCCATGCCCCGCCTCGTCCAAAGCCTGCTGAAAAGTGTCGCGCGCCTTCTGCGCCTGCTGCAACTGGCCTTCGGTATTGGCATAGATGGCGGAACGATAGGTCGTGCCGACGTCGTTGCCCTGCCGCATCCCTTGCGTCGGATCATGCTCCTCGAAGAATATCTTAAGCAGGCCTGACAGCGAGATGACGGCCGGATCGTAGACGACCTTGACCACTTCGGCGTGGCCCGTCTGGCCCGTCGTCGTCTCCTGATAGGTGGGATTGCGGGTAAAACCGCCGGCATAACCCACCGCCGTCACCCACACACCCGGCGTCTGCCAGAACAGGCGCTCCGCACCCCAGAAGCAACCCATACCCAGATAGATGATTTCCAAACCATCGGGATAAGGCCCCTTCAAGGGCCGGCCATTGACGAAATGGGTCTCGGGCACGGCAAGCGCCTCTTCACGGCCGGGCAAAGCCGTCTCTTCGGTCGGCATCGTCGTCTTTTTTGAAAGCGTATCGAACAGGAACATTCGGTCCTCCGTGCGGCCGATTATGCCGCTTCTCAGGGTTCACATCTGCGGGGCGCGCGCGCTGTCAGTTGATAAATTCAGACTGACGAACGCCTCATCACTTTGCGCTTCCTGTAACCGGCCATCCAGCAAAGCAGGGATAGCGCGAGGAAAAAAGCAAATGCCGGCAGTCCCGACAGGGCATTTTCAATGAAGCGCCACGCTTCAGGGTGAATATAGTGAGCCAAGGCCGTTTCCACCATGGTGCGCGAGGCAGGAAGAAGATAGTTCCAGACGGACAGGATGCCGGTGATATTGACCGAGGATGTGGAAACCGAGCGGATCGAATCGAGTACGCCAAGAAAAACAGCTGCAATGAGAAGAAGAAAGCTCAAAAACCGCAAAAAAGCTTTCATCAGGATACCTCGGTTGCGGCCCGTCGTTTCGACAGCCATGTTTTGAAAGATATATTGCATCGATAAAGGCGGGAAAACCGGTTTGCAATCGCATCGGAAGGCAGGAAATTGCCGACAATTCAAAAAACTGTCAGATTCGTGTTGATCCCAGCGAATTCATCGGTATATATCGCGCCGTTCCAGTGATTTGCATTCCTCAAAACATGCAGATTTGAAAAAAGGACAGGTGGCCGAGTGGTTTAAGGCGCACGCCTGGAACGCGTGTGTGCGTGAAAGCGTACCGTGGGTTCGAATCCCACCCTGTCCGCCATTTCACCTCACCTCAATGACTTTATAAACGCGCCTCCGCATCGCCATGACCGTGGCAGTCAAAGTCACGTTTTTGCCCTTCTGCATGCCTTGATGGCTATGCTTCTGCACAGACAGGGGTTTCATCCGCTTTTTTGCAGCGCTTCACCCTCTCTTGCGCCTTGCAGCAGGAAAAATCGCTCCTTATATACGCCGCATAACAGCAGCGAATACTGCAAATCCAAGTCAAGGAGTTGTCCATGGAATGCCTCACGGGGTTCCGACAGCTCGCTTCAAGGAGAGAAGAGCATGGCAAAAGTAATCGGTATCGACCTTGGCACAACCAATTCCTGCGTTGCAGTGATGGACGGCAAGGACACGAAAGTTATTGAAAACGCGGAAGGCGCGCGCACTACGCCATCCATGGTGGCATTTTCCGACGATGGCGAACGCCTTGTCGGCCAGCCGGCCAAGCGCCAGGCGGTCACCAACCCGACCAACACCCTGTTTGCGGTCAAGCGCCTCATCGGTCGCCGTTATGAAGACCCGACCGTCGAAAAGGACAAGGCTCTCGTTCCCTTTGAAATCGTCAAGGGCGACAATGGCGACGCATGGGTGAAGGCTCAGGACAAGAACTATTCCCCTTCGCAGATTTCCGCGATGATCCTTCAGAAGATGAAGGAAACGGCTGAATCCTATCTCGGCGAAAAGGTCGAGAAGGCCGTCATCACCGTTCCGGCATACTTCAACGACGCCCAGCGCCAGGCAACCAAGGATGCCGGCCGCATCGCCGGTCTGGACGTCCTGCGCATCATCAACGAGCCGACCGCGGCAGCCCTCGCTTACGGCCTCGACAAGAAGGACGGCAAGACCATCGCCGTTTACGACCTTGGCGGCGGCACCTTCGATATTTCCGTTCTGGAAATCGGCGACGGCGTTTTCGAAGTGAAGTCCACCAACGGCGATACCTTCCTCGGCGGTGAAGACTTCGACATGCGTCTGGTCGAATATCTGGCCGGCGAGTTCAAGAAGGATCAGGGCATCGACCTGAAGAACGACAAGCTCGCTCTGCAGCGCCTCAAGGAAGCTGCCGAAAAGGCCAAGATCGAACTTTCGTCCTCGCAGCAGACCGAAATCAACCTGCCGTTCATCACGGCTGATGCTTCCGGTCCGAAGCACCTGACGCTGAAGCTGACCCGCGCCAAGTTCGAAAGCCTGGTGGACGATCTGGTGCAGCGCACCGTCGCCCCTTGCAAGGCTGCCCTCAAGGATGCCGGCGTTACCGCTGCCGAGATCGATGAAGTCGTTCTCGTTGGTGGCATGAGCCGCATGCCGAAGGTACAGGAAGTCGTCAAGCAGCTGTTCGGCAAGGAGCCGCACAAGGGCGTGAATCCTGATGAAGTGGTTGCCATGGGCGCCGCCATTCAGGCCGGCGTTCTGCAGGGCGACGTCAAGGACGTTCTGCTTCTCGACGTGACGCCGCTGTCGCTCGGCATCGAAACGCTGGGTGGCGTCTTCACCCGTCTGATCGATCGCAACACGACGATCCCGACGAAGAAGAGCCAGACCTTCTCGACCGCCGAAGACAGCCAGTCGGCCGTGACGATCCGCGTCTCGCAGGGCGAGCGCGAAATGGCACAGGATAACAAGCTGCTCGGCCAGTTCGACCTCGTCGGCCTGCCGCCGGCACCCCGCGGCGTTCCGCAGATCGAAGTGACCTTCGATATCGACGCCAACGGCATCGTGCAGGTTTCGGCGAAAGACAAGGGCACCGGCAAGGAACAGCAGATCCGTATCCAGGCTTCCGGTGGTCTTTCCGATGCCGACATCGAGAAGATGGTCAAGGACGCTGAAGCCAATGCCGAAGCCGACAAGAAGCGTCGTGCGGGTGTCGAAGCCAAGAACCAGGCCGAAAGCCTCGTTCACTCCACCGAGAAATCGGTGAAGGAATATGGCGACAAGGTTTCCGAAACCGACCGCAAGGCCATCGAAGACGCCATTGCCAGCCTGAAGACGGCCGTTGAGGCTTCCGAACCGGATGCCGACGACATTCAGGCAAAGACCCAGACCCTCATGGAAGTTTCCATGAAGCTCGGTCAGGCCATCTACGAAGCACAGCAGGCTGAAGCCGGCGCTAACGGAGAAGGCGGCAAGGACGACGTCGTCGACGCCGACTATGAGGAAATCAAGGACGACAAGAAGTCCGCGTAATAGCGTGGCTTCCCGTCTCCTGTCGATACATGCAAGACATCCGGCTGCCGAAGTGCAGCCGGAAATCCATTTGCGAGGCTTGTTATCTTAATGGCGAAAGCAGACTTTTACGAAACACTCGGCGTCAGCAAGACCGCGGACGAAAAAGAGCTGAAAAGCGCCTTCCGCAAACTCGCGATGAAATACCATCCGGACAAGAACCCGGATGATGCTGATTCCGAACGGAAGTTCAAGGAAATCAACGAAGCCTATGAAACGCTGAAGGACCCGCAAAAACGCGCGGCCTATGACCGTTTTGGCCACGCCGCCTTTGAAAATGGCGGCATGGGCGGCGGTGGTATGGGCGGCGGCGGTTTCGCCAATGGCGGCTTCTCGGATATCTTCGAAGACATCTTCGGCGAGATGATGGGCGGCGGACGCGCACGCCGCTCTTCCGGCGGTCGCGAGCGCGGCGCCGACCTTCGCTACAACATGGAAATCACGCTGGAAGAAGCCTTTGCCGGCAAGACGGCGCAGATCAGGGTTCCAACCTCGATAACCTGCGATGTCTGTTCCGGTTCCGGCGCAAAACCCGGCACGCAACCCAAAACCTGCGGCACCTGTCAGGGTTCCGGCCGCGTGCGCGCAGCCCAGGGCTTCTTCTCGGTAGAACGCACGTGCCCCACCTGCCACGGGCGCGGACAGACGATTTCCGATCCGTGCAGCAAGTGCCACGGCCAGGGCCGCGTGACGGAAGAGCGTTCGCTTTCGGTCAACATTCCCTCGGGTATCGAGGATGGCACCCGCATTCGCCTGCAGGGCGAAGGCGAAGCCGGCATGCGTGGTGGCCCGGCGGGCGATCTCTACATCTTCCTGTCCGTGCGTCCGCATGAGTTCTTCCAGCGTGACGGTGCCGATCTCTATTGCACCGTGCCGATCTCCATGACGACGGCCGCTCTTGGCGGCACCTTCGATGTGACGACGCTCGACGGCACGAAGTCTCGCGTCACGGTTCCGGAAGGCACCCAGCCAGGCAAGCAGTTCCGCCTGAAGGGTAAGGGCATGCCGGTGCTGCGTTCGGCGCAGACTGGCGATCTCTACATCCAGATCCAGATCGAGACACCGCAAAAGCTCAGCAAGCGCCAGCGCGAGCTGTTGCAGGAGTTCGAGCAACTCTCGTCCCAGGAGAATAATCCGGAATCGACCGGCTTCTTTGCCCGGATGAAGGAATTCTTCGACGGCTGATCTGCGGCCGTTACCCACCAAAAAAAGCGCCGCCGTCTTTCGGGACTGGTGGCGTTTTTCGTTGATATCAGCCAGTAAAACCGCCCGCATCAAGATATTGCCGTTCCTCCGGCGTCGTTTCCCGCAGCAATATGTCGTTGCGATGCGGAAAGCGGCCAAAACGCGCGACGATATCGCGATGCTCTTCGGCATGGTGGAGATAAAGCCCGCCAAGCGGCCGGTTGAGCGTGCAGGCACGCTCCTGATCCTCGATGCTTTCCGAATGGGAAAAGGGCAGATAGAAAAAGACCCGCAAATCCTCGGTCACCGCCTGATCGTGGCCGCGACGGATGGCCTCGCTGGCGAACATGCGTGCCAGCGGATCGGTCGCATACATATGCGCTGTCTCGCGAAAGCAGTTACGCGGGAACTGATCCAGCAGAAGCATCAGCGCGAGGCTGCTTTCCGCACCGTCCAGCCAGCCATCCAATTCGCGCCTTGCAGCGGCAAAATGGGCATCGCGGAAACGGTCATGAAAGTGATCATCGAAGGCGGCGTCCTTGTCGAACCATTTGTCCGGTCCTGCCTTCTTCCAGAAATCCACAATTTCGGCGGCAAGTGCGGCTGTATCACTCCTCATCGGGTCTCCCTCATCAATAATGCGGCGGCCGGGTGATTGCGGGTGCGTCCAGCGACTGCTCCTCAAGGCTCAGGAACCTTTCCGTCAACCGGTCGAGCTTGGCGCGGGTCTGTTCCACCACCTTCCACTGTTCCGTCAGCTGGTCGGACAGTTCCTCTATAGTCTTGGCCTGATGCGCGATCGTTTCCTCAAGCGCAATGATCCGTTTTTCGGTTTCCGACGTCATATCGACCTCTCTTTCCCGCCCTTCCTTGGCCCTAAAACGCTTCAAGTCAACCATATGCCGCTTCGGTGAACCGGATTCCTCACAGCGATCCCATCAACGCAGAAACGCCGGCGACATTTCCATCACCGGCGTTCCGAATATTTCGAGACCTGCTCAGTCTTCTTCTACGAAAACCTCTTCGCGCTTTTTCTTCACGCTGGGCAGGAAGACGATGATCAGCACGGCCAGAGCAATAAACAGCAGGGTAGCGCTGATCGGTCGGGTGACGAAGGTCGTCGGATCGCCACGTGACAAGATCATGGCGCGTCGCAGGTTTTCCTCCAGCAGCGGCCCAAGCACGAAGCCCAGCAGCAGCGGCGCCGGCTCGCAGCGCAGCTTCACGAGCACATAACCAATGAAGCCGAAGAAGGCGACGGCGTAGAGATCGAAGACGTTGGAATTGACGCTGTAAACCCCGATGGCGCAGAAGGCCATGATGATGGGGAAAAGCACGTAATAAGGCACCGTCAGCAGCTTCACCCAAAGCCCGATCAGGGGCAGGTTGAGGATGACGAGCATCAGATTGCCAATCCACATCGAGGCGATGATGCCCCAGAACAGCGCCGGCTGCTCGGTCGCAACGTTCGGACCGGGCACGATGCCCTGAATGATCATCGCACCGATCATCAGCGCCATCACTGGGTTTGCGGGAATACCGAGCGTCAGAAGCGGGATGAACGATGTCTGGGCACCGGCATTATTGGCGGATTCCGGACCGGCAACACCGGCGACGGCACCGTGTCCAAACTCCTCAGGATGCTTGGAGACGCGTTTTTCGACGGTGTAGGATGCGAAGGCAGCGAGAATTGCACCGCCGCCTGGCAGGATGCCCAGTGCCGAACCGATGACCGTACCGCGCAGCACCGGGCCGACCATGGCCTTGAAGTCTTCCTTCGACGGCATCAGGCTGCTGACCTTGGCGATCAGCACCGAGCGCGTGCGCTCGTTTTCGAGATTGCGCAGGATTTCGGCGATACCGAATACGCCCACCGCCACCGCAACGAAATTCAGCCCATCGGCATATTCACGGATGCCGAGAGTGAAGCGTGGCGCGCCGCTGTAGATATCCGTACCGACCAGACCGAGCAGCAGGCCAAGCACGACCATGGCCAGCGCCTTGACGATGGAACCATGGGCAAGCGCGATGGATGAGACAAGGCCGACGACCATCAGCGAGAAATATTCCGCCGCGCCGAATTCCAGCGCAATCGCCGTCAAAGGCGGTGCAAAGACTGCCACGAGAAAGGTGGAAACCGTGCCGGCGAAAAACGAGCCGATGGCGGCAATCGCAAGTGCGGCACCCGCCTTGCCCTTGCGCGCCATCTGGTAGCCGTCAATGGCGGTAACGGCGGATGAGGATTCCCCCGGCATGTTGATGAGGATCGCCGTGGTGGAGCCGCCATATTGCGCGCCGTAATAGATGCCTGCGAGCATGATGAGCGATGAGACGGGCTCAAGCTGAAAGGTGATCGGCAACAGCATGGCGATGGTTGCGGTTGCGCCGATGCCCGGCAGCACGCCAATCAGCGTGCCGAGCAGCACGCCAATCAGGCAGAAAAACAGGTTTGCCAGCGACGTGGCCGTGACGAAACCGAGAGCAAGATTATCAAGCAATTCCATTACGGCACCTCAAAATTTAAGCCAGGGGCCGAAGCGCTGGAATGGCAGGCCGAGACCATAATTGAACACAGCAACGGAAAAGACCGTGATGGCGGCGGAAATAATGACGGCCATGAGCGGGCTCATCTTGTGCGAGGCGAAGGCTGCGATAAGGGCGCTGAAAAAAAGCGCCGGTACGAAACCAAGCCCCCGGACCGTGAAACCGAAAAAGATCGGCGCGGGCAGGATGAAAAAAATCCCCCGCCAGGCGATTGCACCGAGGGCATCGCCCTGCACACGGGTGGCGCGAATGAATATTACCGCGCCAAGCAGGATCAGCACGATTGCCAGAACAAGCGGAAAATAACCCGGCCCCATGCGGAAGGCGGTTCCGATATCCAGCCCGAAAGACTGCAACGCGAAAAAAGCGCCAAAACCGATGAAAATTGCCCCACAGGCTGCCTCGGCAGGGTCAATGAAAAACGACTTCATGAAAGATGCCCCTCCACTGCGGCCGGCTACACACCGTTCCGCGCGTTAAATTGACGGCAAGAAGCCGGCGGCAGGGTGCCGCCGGCAATTGCTTCAACCATCAGTCGGCATATTGGCCGGCGCCCTCGATCACAGGCTTCCAGCGGGCGATTTCGCTTTCAAGCTTGGTCTTGAGCGCTGCGGGCGTCGCATCGGCTTCCGGGGAAGGTGTGGTGCCAAGTTCGGCAAAACGGGCCGCCACGTTCTTGTCCTTCAGCGCGACCTGCAGCGACTTGGAGAGCTTTTCGTTGATCTCAGCCGGTGTACCCTTCGGCGTGTAGATACCGTGCCAGATACCCACCTCAAGCTTCGGCAGGCCCGATTCGGCAACTGTCGGTACGTCCGGCAGCACGTCGAGCCGTTTGGCCGAGGTTACGGCATAGGCTTTAACGGTCCCGCCCTGGATTTGCTTGGTGGTGTTGGT
>Ga0308171_1004322_pt1 | contig 11834 bp, 8 predicted proteins | sample PhyGR1_FD_202135 | JGI IMG/M metagenome (GOLD analysis project Ga0308171, IMG submission 202135) | Phyllosphere microbial communities from UC Gill Tract Community Farm, Albany, California, United States - DLSLSG.R1 | ecosystem: Host-associated > Plants > Phyllosphere > Unclassified | place: USA... | reverse complement strand
TGATACCGTCGCGAAGGCGGGCGGAGTTGGTGACGAAAAGATCGTCGCCCACCAGCTGGCACTTGTTGCCAATGAGATCGGTCAGCGCCTTCCAGCCATCCCAGTCGTCTTCAGCCATGCCGTCTTCGACGGAGATGATCGGATATTTCGCCACGAGCTCGGCCAGGTATTCGGCCTGCTCGATCGGCGAACGGGTCTTGCCTTCGCCTTCATAAACGTAATTGCCGTTCTTGAAGAATTCGGTCGCCGCACAGTCGAGACCGATGAACATGTCGTCGCCCGGACGGTAGCCAGCCTTTTCGATCGACTTCATGATGAAATCGAGTGCTGCCGGCGCGCTTTCGAGACCCGGTGCAAAACCGCCCTCATCGCCGACATTGGTGTTATGGCCCTGTGCGGACAGTTCTTTTTTCAGCGTATGGAAGACTTCGGAGCCCATGCGCACGGCTTCGCGAATATTTTCTGCGCCGACCGGCAGGATCATGAATTCCTGGAAGTCGATAGGGTTATCGGCATGCGCGCCGCCGTTGATGATGTTCATCATCGGAACCGGCAGCAGATGCGCGTTCGGGCCGCCGACATAACGGTAAAGCGGCAGGCCGGACGCTTCAGCGGCAGCCTTCGCAACGGCGAGCGACACGCCGAGGATGGCGTTGGCGCCGATGCGCGACTTGTTCGGCGTGCCGTCGAGCGCGATCATCATCTGGTCGATCTGGATCTGGTTTTCAGCGTCGAAACCGCCAATCGCGTCGAAGATTTCTGTATTGACGGCTTCGACCGCCTTCTCCACGCCCTTGCCGAGATAACGCTTGCCGCCATCGCGCAGCTCAACCGCCTCATGCGCGCCGGTGGAGGCGCCGGAGGGAACGGCGGCACGGCCCATGGAGCCGTCTTCGAGATAAACGTCGACTTCAACGGTCGGATTGCCGCGGCTGTCGAGAATTTCGCGCGCGATGATATCGGTAATGGCAGTCATGGTCTCTCCCTTGGGAATGGAACAGATATTTTCCGTCGCCTGTCTTAGACGATGGCGAAGAAATTACAATGACGGTGGGCAGCGGAAACGGCCCGCCCGCCATTAAAATCGATTGGCACAAAAGTGCCCGCCGTCACGGTCAGCCGCTCAGGCTTTCGTAATCGTGTCGAAAGCCAGAAGCTTTTCGAGCAGTTTCGGCATGTCCTTCAGGTGGACCATGTTAGGGCCGTCTGACGGCGCATTGTCCGGATCCTCATGGGTCTCGATGAAGAGACCAGCCACGCCAACCGCAACGGCCGCACGCGCCAACGTCTCGACGAATTCGCGCTGGCCACCTGTGGAGCCGCCCTGCCCGCCCGGTTGCTGCACCGAATGGGTGGCATCGAACACGACAGGTGCGCCGAGCGCTGCCATGATCGGCAAAGAGCGCATGTCGGAAACCAGCGTGTTGTAACCGAAGGACGCGCCGCGCTCGCACAACATCACATTCGGATTGCCGCTCTCATTGAGCTTGGCAAGCACGTTCTTCATGTCCCAGGGCGCCAGAAACTGGCCTTTCTTGACGTTGATGACGCGGCCGGTCTTGGCGGCAGCAACGAGAAGATCGGTCTGGCGGCTGAGGAACGCCGGAATCTGCAGCACGTCCACCACCTCGGAAACGATGGCGCATTGCTCTTCCGTGTGGATGTCGGTCAGAACAGGAAAACCGAATTCCTTTTTGAGATCGGCAAAAACCTGCATCGCGTTATCCAGGCCGATGCCGCGTTTTCCGGAAAGCGAAGTGCGGTTCGCCTTGTCGAAAGAGGACTTGTAGACAAGCCCTATTCCCAGCTTGTCGCAAAGCTCCTTCAGGACGCCAGCGATCATGAAGGCATGTTCGCGGCTTTCCATCTGGCAGGGACCGGCAATCAGCGAAAACCGCTCAGTATTCGAGAAAGAAACCTTGCTGGCGCCGTCGCCGGCTGTGACTTTAAGATTGTTCGTAACGTTCATCATTTTTCCTCGAAGGCGAAGGCAACACCCTGACCAGGTGCTGCGGGCACCACCAGACGGCCGTCCGCTTTTGCGCAGGACACGCCATTAGCAGCAAGCACCGCCTCTGTCACGGCAAGATCGTGTGACGAAAAGACGATGCCCGCGCCGCGCAATCCGCCTTCGTTGCCATCCTGAGCATTCAGGGCCTGCCCGCCGAAAGGCGGTTTTCCGGTCAATCTGATGTTGGCATTGCCGGTCGCGAAAACCATATCACCGCCCGGAGACCATTTGCCTTCACAGGCAAACACTGTCTCGATCAGGCCCGCCACCTTCATATTGCCGCCGGAAAACAGGACGATTTCACTCAGGCCGGTGACACCATTGGCGTGGCGCTCCAGCATGGTGCGATCGCCCGGAAGGGCTTGAAGCCGTTGACAACTGAACAAAAAGAAATCCGCGGCCGCCCCGCTTGCCGCAAAAGCCAGCCGGAACGCCGCCTCGCCTTGCGAGCCATCCGGCATCCGAACAGGCCGCGAAAACTCGAAAACATCGCCCGCCGAAAGGCCGGCTGCCCGAAACCGCTCATGGTCAACCAAGGCGTCTTTAGTCCTGGCGACAAGAGCCGAAAAACCCTCCTGCCCGTCCCGTTGCCGGAAGGCCACATCCCTGCCGGTGAACACATCACCCCTCTCTATTGAAGCATTATATTTAGCCGGATCAGCAATTGCGAGCGGCTCCAGATAGGTGCCATCGGCGAAAAATACGCAGGCATTTTGGGTGCCGAAAGGATGCAGAGCCTCCGGCGCAACCGTAAAGCCAAGACTGACGAGGCGCTTCACGGCGACGCCTATGACTTCCACGGGCAAAACGAGATGGTCAACGCTATAGGGTTTCGTCATGAAAATGTATCCTGCTGGCCTTCCGCCCGGAGCATGCCGGGACGGTTTTGACCGCACAAAAGCACAATTGCGTGCTATGAGGCAAATCATCACAGCAACAGATGGCACCTTCACGAAATTTTAGGGGATTGCAGAACACATATGGAACATATAGTGTTCGTTCTGTATTTGTTTCGCGACTTCCACTACGATTCTAAAGGGTGTTTTCCTCATGCTCACGCGCAAACAGCAGGAATTGCTTCTCTTCATTCATGAACGAATGAAAGAGTCCGGCGTGCCGCCCTCCTTCGATGAAATGAAGGACGCACTCGATCTTGCTTCGAAATCCGGCATCCACCGCCTGATAACCGCTCTCGAAGAGCGCGGGTTCATTCGTCGGCTACCAAATAGAGCTCGGGCGCTGGAAGTCATCAAGCTGCCAGAGGCTTATACGCCGGGTGCAAGGCCGCAGCGCGGCTTTTCGCCAAGCGTTATCGAAGGCAGCCTTGGCAAGCCCAAAACGCCGGAACCGGCCCCTGCCCCCAAGACGCCGGCCAACGATCTGGGCGGGGCTGTCACCGTGCCGGTCATGGGCCGCATCGCTGCGGGCGTGCCGATTTCCGCCATCCAGAACAACACCCATGATGTGGCAGTGCCAGTAGACATGCTTGGCACGGGCGAACATTACGCTCTTGAGGTCAAGGGTGATTCGATGATCGAGGCCGGCATTTTCGACGGCGACACAGTCATCATCCGCAACGGCAACACCGCCAATCCCGGGGATATCGTTGTGGCTCTGGTGGATGACGAAGAAGCCACGCTGAAGCGCTTCCGCCGCAAGGGAGCCTCCATTGCGCTCGAGGCGGCAAACCCAGCCTATGAGACCCGTATCTTCGGGCCCGACCGGGTAAAAATTCAGGGCAAGCTGGTTGGGCTGATCCGCCGCTACCATTGATCTTATCGAACCGAACGTATTCGCTTTACAATAGGCGTCATCGTGAAGATGGCGCCTATATCGGGTTTGGCTGTTTCCAAACGTGGCGTGCTTTTGCGGGTGCACGAACATATGCGCCATTCAGCCTACGCGCGTTGCCCTTTCTAAACTGAGTTCCTGCTCCATAAAGATGCTTCGGTTTCGCTACAGGCGTGGTGGCGAATGGGCTGCTCGCTGTAATTGTCGAAGCGATCCCATCCGCTGTTTTTTAGCGACGTTGTTCTGTCGTGTTGCGCAGTCAGTTTTAGTCGTCACCAAAGGGTGACTTATCGCAAGGCGCGCTCTCAGCGGCCCCACATCACCATTCATCAACGGCGTTTATGGGAGCCATGGATAATTTTCGATATTCCGTGAACGCTTGGCAGGTGTAGAAATACGCGTCATATCCGGGAGATACGCCATGTACGATCTTTATATAGCCAACAAGAACTATTCTTCATGGTCGCTGCGGCCGTGGGTATTGATGCGCACGCTCGGTATCGCCTTTGATGAAAAGCTCATTCCGTTCGGCGAAGGCGTCTCCTTCTCCTCCTTTTCGCCGACGGGCAAGGTGCCCTGCCTGGTCGACGAGGGTATGACGGTTTGGGAAACGCTTTCGATCGTCGAATATCTTGCCGAAAGACACCAGGGCGTCTGGGCAAGCGACAAGCATGCGAGGGCCTGGTCGCGTTCGGCCGCAAGTGAGATGCATGCCGGCTTTTCCTCGCTGCGCAATCTCTATCCCATGTCGGTGGGCATTCGGGTCAAACCCAGGGGCGGCGATGCCGGGCTTAAAGCCGATATAAAGCGGATCGATGCGTTGTGGAGCGAGGGTCTTACAAAATTCGGCGGGCCATATCTTGCCGGTCAAAAGTTCACGGCGGTCGATGCTTTCTTCTGCCCGGTTGCATTCCGTTTCCAGACCTATGGCAGCGCGGATCTTTCGCCAGCAGCGAAAGCCTATTGCGACCGGCTGCTCGCCCTGCCTGCCATGCAAGAATGGTACGAGGCCGGTTTGAAGGAGAGCTGGCGCGACGCTGGTCATGAAGAGGAAGTTGGCGAGATCGGCGAATTGACTGAAGATTTGCGCGCCAAGGCCCGATGATCCATGCTGGCGGCAGTCATTGCGACGCCGCCAGCAGCCGGATGATGGGCTGCGGCAGATCACGGTCGAAACGTCCGCTTTTCCAGTCGTAATAACGGTGCTGGCTCCAGGGCCTGTCCGTTCCAGCGATTGCGGCGCGCAGCCCGCTCGCCACACCCTCCTCCCTCTTGTCAGCAAAATCTATTTCCACAGAACCGAGACGCCGCAAGATGTCACGGCTGAGCAGGAGTGCACTCGAGCGGCACTGAGAAAAAGAGGTTCTGCGGGAAACAACGACGATATCGGCAATATCGCAGGCTTTTCCCGCGAAGCGGCAATCTTCCAGAACGACGATCCACTCTCCGCTCGCGGCGCTCGCTACGCACCATATGTCTTTCCTGCAGGTGAAGACGCCAGCTTTAGCGTCTTTGAGCGCCGCCGTCATCTCGCGTACCACGACAGCCATGTCTTCCGGCGACAGTTTCGATCTCGAGTCAGAACCAGCAGTATTTGCCATGCTCTCACCATTTATAAAATCTGGCGGCACGGTTTTTTCCGGCAGCAGCAGCGCCCTTTGCCACTGGCCGTAAACGAAGCCCTGCGGACGGGCTTTTGTGGTTGAGACCTTGCCGTCCTCCAGGAGTGCCACCAAGTCGCCGTCCTCGTGAATCAATAGATCCGGCAGATCACGATAGGCCGTAACTGCCGACACGCCGAAGGCGACGAGCAGAAACGGGATGCCAAGAAGCGCAAGCCGGCTGCGCAGCAATGTCAGCAGCAGGAAACCCACCGAAGCCAAACCGATAAACCAGCCATGCGGACGCCCAGTCGCTGCGCTGCCGCCCCAGGAGGCCACCTCGTTTGCAACCTCGATGACGAGTGCCATGCCATAACCCATGATCTTCAGGAACGGCGCATCGAGCCCGAAGGGCATCAGCAGCATGGCGATAAGAGCGAATGGCATGACGATCAGCGACATGAGCGGCATTGCAGCCAGATTGGCGAACAGTCCATAGGTGGTGACACGGTGAAAATGTTCGGCCGAATAGATCGCCGTAGAAAGGCCCCCGATCAGCGACGTCGTGATAACGCCGCCAATGACCGCGCCCATCATTTCCGCCACCTTCAGCCATGCGGGCTTGCGCCCGATGAACAGCCGCTCGCGATCCGTGCGCCAACGGCTCCAGAAGGCATAGGCCGAAACAAGCGCTATGGTGGCCGCAAATGACATCTGAAAACTCGGACCCATGATTTCCGAGGGCGAGAAAGCCAGAATGATCAGGGCGGAAATGGCAACGTTTCTGAGGCTGAGTGATGGCTGATCGAAAAGGACCGCGATCAGCATCACAGACATCATCAGCCAGGCACGCTCGGCGGAAACGGCGAAACCGGAAATCAGATAATAGGCAAGCGTCATCAGCAGTGCCGCGAAAGCCGCGATCTTCTTGACCGGCCAGCGCTGCGCAAAGGCGGGAAACAGGCTGAAGGCCAGTCTCAGGCCAACAAAGAATATGCCGGAGGCCAGTGCCATGTTGAGCCCGGATATGGCAACGATATGGGCAAGGCCGGAGAGCCGCAACGCCTCCATCGTCTCCGCCGATATGGCCTGTCTCTCATCGGTGATGATGGAGGCGGCGAAGGCTCCGGCATCACCGCCGATGGTGGTGCGGATGCGTTCGGCAATTGCGCTGCGAAGGCCGTAAAGCCGCATATCGGCCCATTCCAGCCAACCCTTGTCAGCCCTTGCGTCACCAACGGGTGATACAAGCGCATCCGGTGATTTATAAAAGAAACCGGTCGCGCCTATGCCTCTGAAATAGGACGTGAAGGCGAAGTCGTTCAGTCCCAGTAAGGCCGGGCCGGATGGCGGCGAGAGGCGGACCTTGCCGCGAAGTGTTGCGCCGAGTGCGATCGGCTCGCCTCCGCCACGCGAAAGCACCGATATCCTCTGCGGCGGACGCGACAATGTCGGGTCCGCTGTTGCGGTCAGATCGACGACATATCGCCAGTAGCCGCGTGCATCGACCTCCCGGCGCGCCACGGTGCCGGTGATGGTGGTGGTGACGGGGGTATCCAGCACCACGGTCCCTGCCCGTCGGGTTTCTAAATCGGCCAGAAGCATGCCGAGCAATAGAAAAGCGAAAGGGCCGCAAACCGCCGCTGCAATGCCAGCTTTATATCTCACAAAGAGCGCCAGAACGGCGACAAAAAGAAATGTGGCAATCAAAATGACCGGGGAAGGCGTGGCATCTAGAGAAAACCAGAGTACCGCGCCGCAGCCGATGGAAACGGGAATGAAAAGAAAATCGTGGCCGAATGCGCGCTCCTCGGCCAGGCACATGGCGATTTTTTCGGCCACGGTAGTGTTGCGGTTAATCTCGGGAATAATGGCGGGAGTGTCATGTGTTGCCGCATCACTGCTTCGGCGGAGAGGAAACAGAATTTCCCGTGTGCCGGGCAAGTCTCCCTGCATCGTTTTAGCATATTCGAAATGCTGTTTTTCCCCTTGACCGAGCAATCCCCACCGCCCCTTGCCGCACCAAAAACAGGTTTGCAGACCAGCGCTCGGGATTGCAATCCTTTACTTTAACGATGCGTTGACCGAGATTGAATTGCTGCTGCCGGGAAAGCCTGAAGCAACGCGATTGCGTTTGCCGCAATGCACAATTTGACCTTTGGATAGCTTGGCATCCGCGCAAGGATCATATAGCTAATCGGTAGACGCTTAACCGCGGGGCGTATCTCAACGCCCCCACCCGCATGTTTTCGGAGGATCAGTATGACGGAAAAAAGCGCTACAGTGACACTTGGCGAAAAACAGGTCGAACTCCCGGTCAGGGAAGGCACGATTGGACCAAGCGTCGTCGATATCGCCACGCTGTACAAGCACACGGGCTCCTTCACCTACGACCCCGGCTTCACCTCGACAGCCTCCTGCGAATCCAAGATCACCTATATCGATGGTGACGAAGGCGTTCTCCTGCACCGCGGCTTCCCGATCGAGCAGCTTGCCGAACAGGGCGACTTCCTGGAAACCTGCTATCTGCTGCTTTACGGCGAATTGCCGACGGCTGCGCAGAAGAAGGACTTCGACACCCGCGTAACGCGCCACACCATGGTGCACGAGCAGATGAGCCGCTTCTTCACCGGCTACCGTCGCGACGCACATCCGATGGCTGTCATGTGCGGCACGGTCGGCGCTCTCTCGGCCTTCTATCACGACTCGACGGACATTACGGATCCGCACCAGCGCATGGTCGCTTCGCTGCGGATGATCGCGAAAATGCCGACGATCGCCGCCATGGCCTACAAGTACCATATCGGCCAGCCCTTCGTTTACCCGAAGAACGACCTCGATTACGCTTCCAACTTCCTGCACATGTGCTTTGCCGTGCCTTGCGAAGAGTACAAGGTCGATCCGGTTCTGGCCCGCGCCATGGACCGCATCTTCATCCTGCATGCGGATCACGAACAGAACGCTTCCACCTCCACGGTGCGTCTTGCCGGTTCGTCGGGTGCAAACCCGTTCGCCTGTATTGCAGCGGGCATCGCCTGCCTCTGGGGTCCGGCACATGGCGGCGCCAACGAAGCGGCGCTCAACATGCTCAACGAAATCGGCACGGTTGACCGCATTCCGGAATATATTGCCCGCGCCAAGGACAAGAACGATCCGTTCCGCCTGATGGGCTTTGGCCACCGCGTGTACAAAAACTACGACCCGCGCGCCAAGATCATGCAGAAGACGATGTACGAAGTGCTGGAAGCCACCGGCAACTCCGACGATCCGATCATGCAGGTCGCGCTCGAACTCGAAAAGATCGCTCTTTCCGATCCTTACTTCGTCGAGAAGAAGCTATACCCGAACGTCGACTTCTATTCGGGTATCACGCTGAAGGCGCTTGGCTTCCCCACGACCATGTTTACCGTGCTGTTCGCACTGGCCCGCACCGTCGGCTGGATCGCGCAGTGGAACGAAATGATCGAGGATCCGCAGCAGCGCATCGGCCGTCCGCGTCAGCTCTACACGGGCGCCGGCAAGCGTGACTACGTTCCGGTTTCCAAGCGTTAAGCCGGGAAACCAACCAACATAAAAAAGCCGGCGGGTTTTATCCGCCGGCTTTTTTGTTGGATATGATCATCGATAAGAATAGCGAAACCTGCCCTGCCGACCCCAGGAAGCAGACAGGATCGCTGCCGGTTCAGCCTTGCTGCTCGCGGCTGTTCAGCACATCGAGAAGTATAAGGGCGCCGGTTTCGCCAGGAGGCACTTCTGTGTGCAAACGCTCCTGCACAAGAGCATAACCTTCCAGCATCGCCCGCCGTTCGGTGGTGTCGGATGAGAGCCGCTCGGCCCAACGCAACATCGACCCTGCCCGTACCACCTCGTTGAAATATTCCGGCACCACGACATAGTCGGCAATCAGGTTCGGAAGCGCACCGGTCCAGGTTTTCACCCGTTTGCTCAGCATCGTGAAAATCCAGTCGGTCTTGTAGACCGATATGGTTGGTACGCCGACGAGCGCGAGCTCGAGAATAACGGTGCCGGACGCGGCAATCGCCGCATCGGCGCGCGCAAATGCATTCCACTTGAAGGCGGGATCGATGCCGATTTCAGGCCTGATATCCTGAGGCCATGTTGCCGCCAGTTCGCGGATGCGGTTTTCCTGGCGCGGCACTGTCGGCAGCAGAAACTTCGTCGGGCCGTTGCGCTCGACATATGCTTTTGCCGCTTCCTGAAACGGCTCCATCAACCGGGTCGTTTCGGTGGAACGTGACCCCGGCAGGAGCAGAATGGTTTTCGGTTCGCCGTTGGCAGGCAGGGGCCGCTCAGCCCGCCTCTGCCGCACGGAGAGCACGTCTTGATCGACGCTGAGGCGATGGCCGACAAAGGTTGTCGGCGGGCCGCCGAGACGCCGCATCGCCTCCGGTTCAAATGGAAGCAGGGCCAGAACGTGATCGACATAGGACAACATCGCGGTGGCGCGATATTCCTTCCACGCCCAGACGCTGGGGCAGACATAATTGACAACCGGCAGATGCGGCAATTGTTTGCGGACTTTTTTCGCAACACGATGGGTGAAATCCGGGCTGTCGATGATCAGCAGAATATCCGGCTTGGCGACGATGATTGCCTGCGCAGTCTGGTTGATCCGCGAAATCAGCTTCGGCAGCTTCTTCAGAACCTGCGTGAAGCCCATGATGGAGAGTTCGGAATAATCGAACAGCGAAACCAGCCCCTGCGCCTCCAGAGCCTCACCGCCGACGCCTATCAACTCGACAGAACCCGAGTAATGGCCTTTCAGGGACCGAATGAGATCGGCACCCAGAAGATCGCCGGATACCTCGCCGGCTATAACCGCCACCTTCAACGTTGCCGTCATCCCACCATGTCTCCGCCCATCATGTCTTCACCGAGTGACGTATCGATACCGCAGACGAATATGCCGGCCTGATCTGCCGCCTTCAACATCTCATCGCGATCAAGTACCAGCGCGCGCCCGGCTTCAACGGCGATCCCCGCCAGCCCGGCCTTATGCGCGTTCTCCACCGTTTCCACGCCGATAGTCGGCAGGTCAGCGCGGATATCCTGTTGCGGCTTGCAGAGCTTCACCAGAACACCCTTGCGACGGGTCGAGATGCGGCCCTCAGCGCGTAATGCCGCGACACGCGCCAGCATCGCGTCTGTGCCCTCGACGCCCTCCAGTGCAACGATACGGCCGCCAACGGCGACTGCACCCTGCCCGACATCAAGCGTGCCGAGTGCCAGTGCGGCCTGCGCGGCCTTGCGTATGTCGCGCAGATCGTCTTCAGCAGGTTTATGCGCACCGAAAGGGCCGGTCGTAGCAAGCAGACCGGGTGCGATCTCGTGGGCGCCAATGACTTTTGCCCCAAGCGTGCCGATGACCTTGATGACCATCTGCAAAACGGCGTCATCGCCGCTCGACAGCAGGGTGCGGACGATGGATGGCAGTTTCAGCAATATGCCGATCGTGGGGCGGATTTCCCGCCATTCAGGGCGCCGCGCCACGGCGCCGGAAAGCACGACGCGGTCCACCTGGTTTTCGCGCAGCAGGCGACCAAGCCCGGCGACATCGCCGACGCTAATCACCGCATTGTCGAAACCGCTCCAGTCAAACTGGGAATCATCGCGCAGCTGTACAATGAAGGGGTTCTCCCCCATCTCGCGCGCAGCCGCCGCGACATGCAGCGGCAGCTGGCCGCTGCCGGCCACGATGGCGAGACGCCCGCCGCCTGTCACGACTCACTTGCCCCGGTTTGGCGAGGAAAGCGCGCGGTCGCTGTCCGCACCGATGAAATCGAGGATTTCGATGACCTGGGGGCAATCGAGATATTCTGCGCGGTCAATCGCAGCCGCATTGCTGCGGATGGCGCCTTCGCCTTCGAATATCTGCTTGAAGACGCGCCTGACCTTGTGAATATCCGCGCGGTCTATACCGGAACGCGTCATGCCAACGACATTCAGCCCGCCGAGAATGCCGGGATTACCGTTCAGCATGCCATAGGGAATGACGTCATAATTGACCGCCGACAACCCGCCGATAAAGGCCTGACGACCGATTCGGGTGAACTGGTGCACGGCACAGCCGCCGCCCAGGATAGCGCGGTCCTCAATGGTGACATGTCCAGCCAGCATCACATTGTTCGACAGGATGATATGGCTGCCGAGGCGACAATCATGCGCCACGTGCGAATTGGCGAGGAACAGGTTGTCATCGCCGACAATCGTCTTGCCGCTGCCGTCGGAGCTGCCCGCATTCATTGTTACGCCTTCGCGCATGATGCAGCGCGCACCGATCTCGAGCGTCGTTTCCGAGCCATCGTGGCGAATTGCCTGCGGTGTACCGCCAATAACGGCCATTGGATGGATGACCGAACCACGGCCAATGACGGTGAGACCGGAGACGACGGCATGATTGTGCAGCGTGA
>Ga0308171_1004319_pt1 | contig 11840 bp, 7 predicted proteins | sample PhyGR1_FD_202135 | JGI IMG/M metagenome (GOLD analysis project Ga0308171, IMG submission 202135) | Phyllosphere microbial communities from UC Gill Tract Community Farm, Albany, California, United States - DLSLSG.R1 | ecosystem: Host-associated > Plants > Phyllosphere > Unclassified | place: USA... | reverse complement strand
CGTTGAAGTCGACAAGCGCCTTCTGCTGCGCGTTCAATTCGTCGGGAATCTCGGCGGCGGCATTGAGGTTCTCGCGCGCGGTGCCGCTTTGCTTGCGGTCGGCGCCGATGCGGACCCGCTCGCGCCAGTCCTCGGGCACTTTCGCGAGGCCAGCCGCGTCGAACAAGCCCATGAAGAAGGCCTCGGCACGGCGGCTGTCGAGATCCTTCACCGCCTCGACCATGTCCTCGTAACGGATCACGGTGGTATCGCGCCCCATCCAGCCGAGTGCGTTGAACATGTACATGTCCTTGAGGCCCATCGATTTCTGGTGGATGCCGGTGATCATCAGGTTGATCAGGGCATCGACGCTCAGCCCCTCGTCCTTCACCAGCACGGCATTGTCGCCGAACTGTTCGGAAACGAAGAAGCGCGCGCGGGCCAGCACCCAGGTGTAGGGATCGCGCACCAGGATGATCTTGCGCGCGGGCGCGGCTTCCACCGCCGAGGCGTCGGAGAACAGCAGGTGCCCCCAACTCAACATATTACGCGAGGCGTCGAAGGCGCCGAGGTGGTCGAACAGGTTGCCCCACTGGATGAACGTCGCCTTGTAGTGGTCGGCAACGGGCACGAACATGCGCATGACATTGCGCAGCAGATGCGTGCCGGACTTCGGCACGGAATTGAGGAACAGCGGGCGAGGGAGCGCGACCTGCTCGAAGCGAGCGTTCTCTTCGTCGAGGGTATCGGGCTTGAGGCGGATGCGGGTCATCGGATGCCTGTGCTGTGGGATCGGAAGGACAGATAAAGCACAGGGGCGGGGAGCCGTCACTCCACCGCCCCCGTCGAAAGGTTGGTCGGGGCGCGCATGCGCGCCCCGACTGGGGAAACCCTCAGTACTTGGCCTTCACGCTCGCGAAGAAGCGGCGGCCGACCATGTCGTACTGCGAGTAGAACACGCCGTTGCCCAGGATGTCGGCACCGTTGCCGCCGACCACGGAAATGCGCGGCGGCTTGGCGTTGGTGAAGTTGGTGACGCCCAGGGTGAAGGCATATTTGTCCTCGTCGAGGTTCCAGGTCACCGATGCGTTGTGCTGGAACCACGCCGGGGTCGTCAGCCTGACGCAGCGGCCGTCCGGATAGGCGGTGCTGGTGTCGCAGATCGAGCCGCCGTCATCCAGAAAGTCCGGACGGTTATCGGTGCCGCCGATCATCGTCAGGCCATAGAAGAAGCTGACGTTGCTCCAGTCGAGGATCGCCTTGAAGTCGCCGGTCCACTTGGGATCGCCCGCTTCGCCGTTCGAGCTTTCGTAGAGGCCGCTGAACAGCGCGGTGGTATCCTTGAGCTGCCAGGTGATCTCGCTCTGCAGCGTCAGCTTCACGTCGGGCGTGAACTCGTGCGTGATGCGCAGCGTGGCGTCGATGCCCCGGTTGCGCTGGCTGTTCACGTTGATGAAGCTGTCGCGCACCGTGTTCACGTTCGAACCGTTGCCCTGCGAACCCGGAACGTCGTCGTTACGGGTGAAGTACGAGCACAGCGGATCGGTCGGATAGAAGTCCGAGTTGTAGCACTGCGACAGGATGTTTCCGGCGCCGAGCTGCGCGATCTCGCCGTTGACCTCGATGTCGAAGTAATCGACTGCAAGGCTGAAACGGGTATCGGGCAGGAAGCTGAAGCGCGGGGTCAGTATGACGCTGCCGGTGAAGGCCTTCGAGGTTTCCGGCTTGAGCAGGCCGATGCCGCCGCCGGTCACGATGGTCGCGCCCGTGCCCGCACCGGTGTAGTTCGCCGCGACGCCATCGGCCGCACAGTTGTCCGCGAACTGCTGCGAAATCGCGCCGTCAGCCAGTTTCGTGCCCCACTGGATGCAGGGGTCAATCTGGCGCTGGCTGAGGAACGAGGTCTGGTCGGCCAGGAACTGCTCGAACAGCGCCGGCGCGCGGAACGAAGTGCCGTAGGTGCTGCGCAGGCGCAGCCAGTCGTTGACCTGCCAGTTGAGGCCCAGTTTGTAGGTCCAGTTGCCGTTGTCGCTGTCGGAGAAGCCATCCGAAGACCGGATCGCCTTGACGTTGGTGACGCGCGCCGCGCCCGAGAATTCCAGGTTCTTGAAGAACGGAATGTCGGCGAGGATCGGGATGCGAACTTCGCCGAAGGCTTCGGTCGTCTGGGTCTTGCCGGCGGTGATACCCGCGCCGGTGCTGCCCCAGGCATTGTCGGCCAGCGTGATCGCGCCGGGCGTGTCGTTGATGCGGTCCTCGCGGTACGTCGCGCCGATCGCGATGCCGACCGGCCCGGCGGGCAGGGTAAGCAGTTCGGGGTTGGTGACGATCGCCTCGACGTACTTCTGCGTATAGGTGGTCTTGCCTTCCTCCCAGTCGGACAGGAAGTTGACTTCCTCGGGCGTCAATTCGCCGGCGAGGAAGTAAGGATCGTACCAGCGCACGTCCACGCATTGCTTGCCGCCGATCGGGGTGACCGGGTTGCCCATGTCGGCGCAAGTCGCATCGCGGCTGTCGCCGTAGGGATAGGCCATCGAGTCGGCGAGAATCTGCTGCGAACGGTAGATGCCCTTCGACTTCGAGTACTGGCCGTAGACGTCGTAGCTGAAGCCCTTGCCGATGTCTCCGCGCACGCCGAACAGGCCGCGGTAGTAGTCCACCCGCTGCGAGTTGTCGGAAAGGTTGGTGTAGCCGGTCGGGCTGAACAGTGCGGCGCCGCCCCAGCCTTGCGCCAGCGGGTTGCCCGCGAAGCCGCCTTCGTTGCCATCGGCATCGACATAGTCGAAGTATTCGCCGTAACCGAACTGCCAGATCTGGCGCGAGCCGTTCTGGTAGGTCTTGCGGCGGTTGAACAGGAACTCGCCGTAGACTTCGACCGCGTCGCTGACCTTGAAGGCACCGTCGGCATAGAGCGTGTAGCGCTCTGTCTGCGGGATGACGGTGTCCTGGTTGACGTAGGGGTGGTAGCTGTTCTGGACCGCGATCGATGCGGGATCGTAGCCGACGGGATACCAGCCCTCGGGGACGGCGATCTGGCCGGCGGTGGTGCGCGGTCCGATGCCGGGGATGTAGCGGCCCAGGTTGCTGCCCGGGTAATTGTACTGGAACAGCGTCACGTCGCCGACGCCCTGGCTTCCGGGGATGTTGGAGCCGTTGGGCGAGTAGTAGTAGCTGTAGTCGTAAGTCCAGACCTGGCCCCAGGGCAGGCCGCCGCAGCGATACTCGCCGGTGCGCGGATCGACGAGGTCGGCGCGGGTCTTATGGCTCTCGTCGGTGAAGACGTAGTCTTCCTCGCATTGCAGGTACTTGCGCTGTCCGCGCGCAAGTTCCTTGCGCTTGTAGTAGTCACCCGCGAGCAGGATGTGGCCGCGATCCCACGATTTGCCCCAGGTGAGCGAGCCGTTGTATTCCTCGCCGCCGCTGCGGGTGGGGACCGAGGTGAAGCCGTTGGCCTCGATGCCGTTGGTGTCGGTCTTGGTGATCAGGTTGACCACGCCCGCGACGGCGTCCGACCCGTAGATCGACGAGGCGCCGTCCTTCAGGATGTCGACGCGCTCCATGATCGAGGAGGGCAGCACGTTGAGGTCGAACGATGACACGCCGCCGCGCGTACCGGCGGGACCGGCACGGCGACCGTTGAGCAGGACCAGCGTGCGCTCGGCACCCAGGCCGCGCAGCGAGATCGTCTGGGCGCCGGAACCGCCGTTGGTCACGAAGTTCGACGAGATCGCCGAGGTGATCTGAGAGGAACCGCTGGCGATCGGCGAGCCCTGGATCATCGCGGCCGTATCGATGAGGCCCATCTTCTTCGACAGTTCGGGATCGACGATGGAGATCGGTGAAGGGCTACGGAACACATCGCCGCCCTTGATGCGCGAACCGGTGACCATGATGGTCCCTTCGTCGGCTGGCGGCGGGGTGTTGGGCGCCCTGAGATCCGGCGAGACCGGCGCGGTCTGCTCGGGCGCGGGGTCGCTGTCCTGTGCGAAGGCCGTGAACGGGGTGAGAAGTGCAATGGCTGGAAGGAACGCGGCACTGCGAAGCAGTCCGCCCTTGGTCCTGATCATGGTGTGTCCCCTGTATGCGTCTGCGGGCTCTGCCTGCCCGCGACCCGGCCGGAAATCCGGGTCATGGCCCCATCCTGCCCGGGCCGTTCGCGACTGCAACAAGGAACTGAAATGTTAGTGAAATAAATGCGTAATGGGTTGTAACATTACAACAGTTAGCTACCTTTAGTTGTCGATGGACGCATCATGTGTGTGCAAGTGTACATATCTTGTTTGGTGTGACGATGCGTGGTGCAAAAGAAAAGGGGCGGTCTCTTGCGAGACCGCCCCCCATCCTTTGGTTGTAACGACTTGGCTTAGAAGTCGACCTTCGCGCCGACGCGGAGGTAACGGCCCATGAACAGGCGGTCCGACCATGCCGGGTTGAACTGGTACAGACCATAAGCCGCGTTCGGGTCGTACTTCGGCTTGGTGTCCAGGATGTTCAGGACGTCGAAGTACAGCTTGAACTTGTCGGCAACCTTGACTTCGCCGTGACCGTCGAAGTTCAGGATACCCTTCGAGTGGCACTGGACCGGATCGCCGTTGTCGTAGGTGACCAGCTGGCCGTTCTCGGCACTGGCGGCGCAATCCTTGTACACGCCGCCGGCATCGGCCGAGGTGCTGGAGTAGCCGCTGGTGTAGCTGGTGGTCAGGGTGAAGCTGGCCTTGTCGTTGAAGTCCAGCGTGTTCTGCCAGGTCAGACGGAAGCGCGGGGCACCCGAGCACGAGGTCAGGTTACAGCCGCCGAGCGAACCGTCGTAGCGCCACACCGAGCCGTCCTCGTTTTCCTGCTCCAGACGGATCAGGTACGAAGCGGTCGCCTTGGTGTGCAGCGACACGGTGTTGGTCAGGCCGAACTGGGCATCGGCCGAGAAGTCGATGCCGCTACCCTTCATCGAGTTGGCGTTCTTGAACGAGCTGATGATCTGGCCAAGCAGCGGCAGCGCGTTCGGGTTCTCCGGATCGGCCACGCCCGGGGTGACGGTCACGCCCGGAATGTTCACGACACCGTTGTTGGTGTAGTACTGCGTGTAGAGGTCTTCCGAGGCGCTTGCCGACGTGATGACGTTCCTGATCTTCGTGTGCCAGTAGTCAAGCGTCAGCGTGATGTTGCGCTTGGGCTGCAGCACGACGCCGAAGGTGTACGAGGTCGACTTTTCAGGCTTCAGTTCGGAGTTGCCCGACGACGTGATGCCCGGCGAGTACGTGCCCGCGTAATAGTTCGGGTTGCTGGCATGCGCTGCGCAGAACGCCGTGTAGATCGGGCTGTCGCAGTTGATCTGGGCGCTTGTGTAGCCGGTTGCCGGCAGCTGGAACGATTCGTTCAGGTTGGGTGCGCGGAAGCCCTTCGAGAAGGTACCACGAACCTTGATTTCCTCGATCGGCTTGAACTCGGCCTCGAACTTAGGCGAGAAGTTCTTCTGGCCGGTCGAGTAGTGGTCGTACGACCCGTCCGCCTTGAAGCGCAGCTGGTCGAGGACTGGGATCGAGATTTCGTAGGATGCCGACCAGATGTCGCGGTTGCCCTTCACGCCCACGGCGTTGATGCCGTAGTAGCGCTCGGTCGGATTGTCGTTGTTCGGCGCGTTCGAGCTCGGGTTGTTGATCGACTCGTAGCGATACTGGCCGGCAACGGCGATGTTCACGAAGCCGCCCGGCAGCTCGAACACGTCCTTGTTGAGCGTCGCGATGACTTGGGCCAGCTTCGAGGTCGCCCGCTTGTTCTGGTCGGGGAAGACGAGCTGATCAGCTTCAGCCGAGTTGGCCGAGGGATCGACGAAGTTGTAGGTGCCCTGGGCGATGGCGTCCATCAGGCCCTGGAGATAGATGTAGCCGGTGTTCTTGACGTCCAGCGTGACCTTCGAGGCGGTCGCACCGAGCGAGAAGTTCCAGCCGTCGCCAACGGTGCCGTTGACGCCGCCTGACAGACGGTAGGTCTTGGCGTCGGTGAAGGTTTCACGCGGCTTGTCGGGCAGGCCGATGAGACGGGCAAGCTGGCCGTTGGCCGCATAGGGGTTGTTCGGGTTGAGCGTGCCGTTCGAGGCATCGCAGCCCGATGCCGTCAGCACACCGCCGGTGATCGACGAAGTGCCGTTCGAGCAAACGTAGGTCGGCAGGTAGATCTGGCTGACGGTAACCTGCTCACCACCGGCCGCGGTCTGGCCGACCCAGCCCGCATTGCTGGTCGAGTTGGCCGTCTTCACGTTGTAATAGTTGAACATCGCGAAGGCTTCGACGTTGTCGCCAAGCTTCACCGTACCGCGCAGCGTTCCGCCCTTGCGGGTCATTTCCGCATTGTACATGCGGTAGTCGTTCACGAGGTCCTGCTGGCAGACTACCGAAGGCGCACCGGCGGTCACCGCCTGCTGTTCGGGGGTCAGCGTGACCGAGTTCAGGCGGCCGCAACCTGCTGCGGGGTTGAGCAGTTCGTAACCTCCCTGAGCGACCAGACCGGTGCTGTAGGGGCGGACGAAGTTTACGACGGTCGACTGGAAGCCGTTGTAGCTGCCGTCGGCCTGGATGCCGTTGCGGATGCCGTTGGTGAGGCAGCCCTGTTCAGCGGTGCCGCAGATGCCGCTCTGGTCGGCAGTGCTCCACGGGCCGCTGCGGTCGCGCAGGTACAGCGAGTCGTTGTGCTGGTACTCGGCGGTGGCGTAGATGTTGAAGCCCTGGTCTTCCAGGTCGCCGTAGCCGTAGGTCGCGTTGATGCGCTGCTCGCCGCCGTCACCGCGCTGCGAGATGCCCATCGAACCGTCGAGGTGCAGGCCGGTGATCTGGCGCTTGGTGATCACGTTGACCACGCCGGCGATGGCGTCCGAGCCGTAAGTGGCCGAAGCGCCGTCAAGCAGGGTGTCGATGCGATCGACGACGGTGCCCGAGATGCTGTTGACGTCGACGATGTTGCGCTGGGTGTCGTCCGCCAGCGGGTAATACGCGGTGCGCATGCCGTCGAACAGCGTCAGGGTGTAGGCGTTGTTGAAGCCGCGCAGCGACGGTGCGGTCGCACCGGTGGTGAAGCCGAAGGCCGACCAGCTCGCGGGAATGGTGCCGGCGTTGTTTGCGGTCAGGGTCTGCAGTGCGTCGGCAACGGTGGTGATGCCGCGCTTGGTCAGGTCGTCCGAGGTCACCGAAACGACCGGCGAAGCGGTGGCCGCTGCCGGGTTGCGGGTGATCGAGCCGGTGACGATGATAACGTTATCGTCGCCGTTGTCGGCCGCCTGGGGTGCTGCGTCCTGCGCGTGCGCGGTGCCGCACAGCAGTGCGAAAGCCGTGAGGCTCGTCGCGCCGCGCAGTGCGGCCTTCTGAATTGTGGTTTTCACTTTTGTGTCCCTTGTTGCTTCGTTCAGCAGGCGAATGCGTGACCAAGTTCGCCTGATGACCCGTTGCCGGCTTTCGGATGCGCGCACGCATCGTGATGCCATGTGAAATGTTGTTGCGCCGTAGGGTTCTCCTTTCAACGGAATTTGCCGCCATGGGGAAAATGGGTTGGCGATTGTGGCAATGACGCAACAGGCATTCGCGACGAACCGTTGCCAGTGTGCAACCGCACAAGGATTCCAGCCGATTAAGCGGAACAATAGACCTGTTGCATATGCGCATTGTCCACATGATTTCTTGCGCGGGGCATCGCCGTGGTGAAATCCTGTTGCGTTGTTGTAAATCCCTTCCGCGCAGTGGATTGACCGGCCGCCGCGACGCATTTAACCGATTGATTAAATAAGCTCGCACAAAACGTGTTGTTCGCTTCGTCTGATCGATCGCGAACGCGACAGAGAAAGGAAATCGGCATGGAACTCGGCAGTTCTGTCGCAGCAGTAGTCACGGGAGCGGCTTCTGGGCTTGGTGCGGCTACGGCGCGGGCGCTCGCAGGAAGAGGCGTGAAAGTCGCGATCTTCGATCTCAATGCCGATGCCGGTGAGGCGCTGGCCGCGGAAATCGGCGGGGTGTTCTGCGCCGTGAACGTTACGGATGAGGAAAGCGTAATCGCCGGATTCGCGAAGGCGCGCGCGGCGCATGGGCAGGAACGGGTACTGGTCAACTGTGCGGGCATCGCGCCGGCCGCAAAGACGGTCGGCAAGAATCGCGAGACGGGCGAGCCGAGGGCGCACGACATGGCGCTGTTCGAGAAGGCGATCGCGATCAACCTCGTCGGCACTTTCCGCTGCATCAGCAAGTCGGCAGCGGGCATGGCGACGTTGGAGCCGATCGATGCGGCCGGCTCGCGCGGGGCGATCGTCAACACCGCCAGCGTCGCGGCGCAGGACGGGCAGATCGGGCAGGCCGCCTATGCTGCATCCAAGGGCGGCGTGCTGGCGATGACGCTGCCGGTGGCACGTGATCTCATGAGCGAGGGGATTCGCGTCAACACGATCCTGCCCGGCATCTTCGAGACGCCGATGATGGCGGGAATGCCGCAAGGCGTGCAGGATGCGCTGGCGGCGATGGTGCCGTTCCCCAAGCGCCTCGGCAAAGCGGAGGAGTATGCGAAGCTGGCGCTGTTTATGTTGGAGCACGACTATCTCAACGGCGAATCGATCCGTCTCGACGGCGCCATCCGCATGGGACCTAAGTAAACGCCGATGAAGGACCGTCCGGTCTCCGCTCTAGACGTAGCGCCTCCCGGTGCGCGTGCGATGCTGCTCGATACGGCGAGCGCTATCATGCGCGACGGCGATGTGATCGACATCTCGCTTTCCGAACTGAGCCTTCGCTCCGGGCTGAACTCGGCGCTGGTGAAGTACTACTTCGGCAACAAGGCGGGGCTGCTCAAGGCGCTGCTCGACCGTGACTGGGAGGCAATCGTCGTCAGCGTCGATGCGCTCGTCGCCAAGGACGGGTGGGAGCCGGAGGCCAAGCTGCGGCGGCACTTGTGGAAGGTGGTCGATACTTTCTACGAAGTGCCTTACCTCAACCGCCTGACCATGCGCATGGTGCGCGAGAGCGACGATACCGAGGCGCGGCGCATCGCCGACTGCTACCTCTCGCCGATCTACCGCGCTTACGAGCAGTTGATCGGCGACGGGGTGCGGGCAGGGGTGTTCCGCGAGATCGACCCGCAGTTGTTCTACTTCACGGTGACGGGGGCGGTGGACCGCTTCTTCTCGGCGCGGCTGGTGCTCAAGCATTGCTTCGATCAGGACAGCCTGACCGAGGAACTGCGCGACCGTTACCGCGAGCATACCATCGACATCATCATGGCAGGCATTCTCGCGCACTGATGGCCCGCAAGAAGAAGCGTTACCTCACCGCGACGATGGCGGACGGCTACGTCAAGACCATCGGGCCGACGGCGGATACGTTCACGCATTACTGGCGCGTGGTGGCGGAACTGCAGAACGGCAAGACCGAGGTGTTCTGGGGGCATGCGCGTTCGCTGGCGGAGGCGAAGAAGAAGCGCCTGCCGCTGGACGAGGCAGCCAGAATGCGCGGCTGGAAGGGGTTCGCCTTCGAGATCGCCGAGCTTGTCGAGACGGATAGCGAGTCAGGTCACGAGGACTGACGAGACGCTTGACAGCCGATGCCATCGGATTGATTTCACAGGGCGATGGGGCTCGGTTGGGGGCCTGTACCGGGGAAATCATGGCGGCTTCGGGAAGCGAGGCAGGCGACTTGCGTGCCGGCAGTTACCGACTCACGCAATTGGAGGCGGTGCGTGGAATCGCTTCGCTGGTCGTGGTGTTTCATCATTTCGCGCTGGGTTTCGTACCGGCGATACGCCTGCGTTTTCCGGATGGGATCGCCGGGACGCCGTTGTTCTGCCTGATCAACGGTTCAGCGGCGGTGACGTTGTTTTTCGTGCTGTCCGGCTTCGTGCTGACGCGCCGCTATTTCGATCGAGGCCGGGCAGGAGGTGAACTGGCAATAGCGGCGGCCAAGCGCATGCCGAGGCTATGGGTTCCGGCGACCGCTTCAGCAATCCTCGCGTGGCTGGTGATCAGCCTGGATCTGACATGGAACGTCGAGGCGGCGCGATCGACTGGCAGCGACTGGCTGAGGCTCTATGCCAACGCCGGATTTCCAGCCGTTTACCGGCCGGACTTTGCAACCGTCATGGGGCAGAGCGTCACGCTCTTCTTCCACCCTGCCAATCCGGGGCTCGTCAACACGAACCTCTGGACGATGTATTTCGAGCTGTTCGGCAGCATGCTGTGCTTCGCCATCGTCTGGCTGTTGCTTGCAATGGAAGCGCGCCGCTGGTGGCCGGTCGTGCCGGCCGGAATGACGGTTCTGGCCCTGATCGCGGTGCTGGGAGCGGCGGCGCTGCCGTTCCTGCTGGGAGCATGTCTCGCCAGGTTCTATCGACATGGGGGACTGTCGTTGTCGAAGATCGGCGGTATCGGGCTCATGCTGGCGGGGCTGGCACTGTGCGGCATGGACGGTTTCGTCCCCGAGAACATCGGCGCTGTCATAATCCTGCTCGCGGTTCTCGCATGCCCATCGCTGGCGCGAGGGCTGTCCGGGCGTTTCGGCAACTTTCTGGGGCGCTATTCCTTTCCCGTCTATCTGGTCCACCTGACCGTCATCCTGTCGGCATCCAGCTTCGTGTTCGTGAAACTCAATGACCGGGGATGGGACGGGGCCCTCGTGTTGCTGGGCACGGGGGTAGTGACGCTGGTACTGACCTTCCTGGCAGCGTGGCCCTTCGTCGCGCTCGAGGATTGGTGGGTGCCGAAACTCAATCGGATTGCCGGTATCGTGCAGCGCGGGTTGTCGCCGTCGCGGCCAGCCTAGGCTTTGGCGTCACCCCGCCTTGCCCGGCCCGGTGCCCGAGAAGGCATCGCCGATCGAGCACGCCGCAGGGCCGAGGATGACGACGAACAGCGTCGGCAGGATGAACAGGATCAGCGGCACGGTCATGATCGCGGGCAGGCGCGCGGCCTTTTCCTCGGCGCGCATCATACGTTCGTTGCGGAATTCGGCCGAGAGCACGCGTAGCGCAGAGGCCAGCGGGGTGCCGTAGCGTTCGGTCTGCACCATCGTCGTCACCACGCCCTTCACCGCGTCGAGGTTGACGCGATAGGCGAGGTTCTCGAACGCGGCGCGGCGTTCGGTGAGGAACGAGAGTTCGATCGAGGTCATCGAGAACTCGTCGCCCAGTTCCGGGTAGGCGCGGCCCAGTTCGCGTGAGACGCGCTCGAAGGCGGCGTCCACGGTCAGGCCCGCTTCGGCGCAGATGACGAGCAGGTCGAGCGCGTCGGGCAAGCCCTTGCGGATCGCGTCGGTGCGCTTGGAGACGAGGTTCTGGATATAGATGTCCGGACCTTTGTATCCGGCTAGCACCATCGCGGCGAAGCCCATGAACTTCTTGAAGCTCGACCAGTCGGGGAAGTAGTCGATCCCGTAGATCACCAGTGCGGCGAAACCGCCCAGTACGATCGGCGCGACGAGGCGCGCGAGGACGACCGCGACGGCCCATTCCTTGTTGCGGATGCCGGCCTGCGCCAGCTTCTGCTGGATGGTCTTGATCTGGCTGTCCTGCAGCATCCGCGCCTTGCCGAGGAACGCACCCATCTTGTCGGTGGTGTCGTTGCGGCGGATCAGGCTCTGGCGCTTGCGGGCGGTGGTTATGATGCCCGCCTTGAGCTGCTCGCGCCGGGCGTTGAGCGCCTTGACGCGCTTCTGCATCGGATCGCGGATGGTGATCGCGGTGTAGATCGCGAAGAGCACCGCGGCGGCCGCGACGATTGTGAGCAGGGTGCCGACGTAAGTGACGTCGAAACCGAGGAGGGTGGGACCGGCGGGTTGTTCGAGCATGTGCTGGTCCTCAGATCTCGAAGCTGACCATCTTGGCCATGATGAAGGCACCGATGC